>ERZ842401.621-NODE-621-length-51865-cov-15.675796_pt1 | contig 51865 bp, 35 predicted proteins | sample MGYA00521270_ERZ842401 | MGnify/ENA primary metagenome ERZ842401 (study PRJEB31892, sample SAMEA3878208) | bioreactor metagenome | biome: Moose rumen | place: Sweden | collected 2011-10 | study: EMG produced TPA metagenomics assembly of the PRJEB12797 data set... | reverse complement strand
AATGGATTGACGGCTATCATGAGGTGCGCAGTGCCGCTGACGAACTCCAACTCGCTTTCGACTTCTATAAGGAGGAGATGGTGACGGAAGAGGAGGTGGACGCCGACTACGCCAGAGCCATCGAACTGATAGAGTCCTTAGAACTCAAGAACATGCTTCGGCAGAAAGAGGACCCGATGGAGTGCGTCCTCAAGATCAACTCGGGTGCCGGCGGCACGGAGAGCCAGGACTGGGCTTCCATGCTCATGCGTATGTACCAGCGATGGGCAGAGGCTCATGGCTATAAGGTCAGTATCTCCAACCTGCAGGATGGTGATGAGGCGGGTATCAAGAGCGTTACCATGCAGATAGAGGGTGGCGAGTATGCCTATGGCTATCTGAAGAGTGAGAACGGTGTACACCGTCTCGTGCGTGTCTCTCCCTTCAACGCACAGGGCAAGCGCATGACCTCTTTCGCCTCGGTCTTCGTCACTCCGTTGGTGGACGATACCATCGAGGTGTATGTCGACCCCGCCAAACTCTCGTGGGACACGTTCCGCTCCAGTGGTGCCGGTGGTCAGAATGTCAACAAGGTGGAGTCGGGTGTCCGCCTGCGCTATTGGTACACTGACCCCGATACGGGCGAGGAAGAGGAGATCCTCATTGAGAATACGGAGACACGCGACCAGCCTAAGAACAAGGAGCGTGCCATGGCATTGCTCCGTTCCCAACTCTACGACCGTGCCATGAAGAAACGGTTGGAGGCTCAGGCGAAGATAGAGGCGGGTAAGAAGAAGATAGAATGGGGCTCGCAGATCCGCTCGTATGTCTTCGACGACCGTCGGGTGAAAGACCATCGCACCAACTACCAGACCTCGGATGTCGATGGGGTCATGGATGGGAAAATCGACGATTTCATCAAGGCTTACCTGATGGAATTCCCTGTAACGGATGAAGAGTAACTTTAAAACTTAAGATATTATGAGCAAGAAAAATCAGGCAAAGCGTGACGCATACGCCAAGAAACAGGAAGAGAAGGGTAAGAAAGTAGTTGGTTGGATATTCGGGGGACTGATTATCCTCGCTGTCATCTATCTGATCTGGACTTTCTCCATGATGGCGTAATGGCGTTGGAGATAGAACGCAAATTCTTGGTACTGGATGACTCCTACAAAAGGGAGTCATTCAGTCATAGTCATATCCTGCAGGGTTATATCACGAGTGAGCGGGGCAGGACAGTGCGGATCCGTATCCGTGACGACCACGCCTATATCACGATCAAGGGACCCAGTATGGATGGCGGACTCTCCCGCTATGAGTTTGAGCAGGAGATTCCTTTGGAGGACGGCAAGCAACTCATGCGCCTTTGCGAGCCTGGCATCATCGACAAGACACGTTGGCTCGTCAAGAGTGGCGACCATACCTTTGAGGTCGATGAGTTCTTTGGGGAGAACGAGGGACTGGTGATGGCGGAAGTAGAACTCTCATCGGTTGACGAAGAGGCGGAAATCCCCGATTTCATCGGAAAGGAAGTGACGGGCGACCGTCGATACTATAATAGTCAGTTGCGTCGTCATCCCTATCGGCAATGGGGGATGTCAGAGAAAGCGTAGTCAATGGCTTGATACACAAAAAAAGACCTCATGGGAAACGTCCTCATGAGGTCTTTTAGTTAGGGGTTCAGCAATCGCCAGCCGATGTCGACATACTCCGCCATCTGCTCCCGACCGTGCTGGTCTAAGCCGCATTCCACACTTGCCATTGCCATGACGAGGTCACACCAGACAGTCCTCGTCTCCTCTTTCATCGGAGGGAGTGGTGTCGTAGGGTTGATGCCCGTCAACCTGCTCACCGTCCTGATATACGCCATCACGTTATTCTCCGTCTCCGGCGCCCATCGTTGGATGATACGGCTGATGGTGGTGCAATCATGTTTCGTGTAGTAGGTGCGCAGCAGTTTCAGGGCGGCACGGAGTCCAAACTGCATGGAGGAGAATTGGCAGAATTTTGTATCGCCCCCGAGGTTAGTTTGACCTAACCATATTTGATTTTTATTCTTAATGATGTTAAGGGGGTTGTTGTTGCGGAGTCCCCTTGCTATTTTTGTATCTTTCATTTTTAAATTGCTTTTATTGAATTATTACTTCCTTTCCTATTGTTCTTTTCTTTTTTTCGAACATCCCCCATCCCCTTCACCCTTGAAGGGGCTTCACCTCTCCCCCTGTCTCCCCCTCCCCTCAGGGGCGGGGGAAAACTCGAAATCGCAGAAACCGCGATTTCTCCTATGTTTTGGTAAGGCGGGACGACGCCTTATTTTTTTACGCCGACTACGCTAAACGCTGGTCGGCGGCGGTTCTGCCGCCGCCTGCTTTTTTCCTTCCCTGAGGGGAGGAAAGACAAAGGAGAGGTGGAGCCCCTCCTGGCAAGGAGGGGACGGGGGAGGTCGAAAAAAGGAAAAGAATGATGGAAAGAAAAGGATGATAGAAAGAATGAAGGCAGCATCGCTGCAAAAGAGAATGAAAAGGAAGTCAAAGAACGAAAGGAAGGGAAGGAAGAGAGAGAGGTAGAGGGGGAAGCCCCCTCTACGCTCCTAACAACACGACTGTACGAACAATGCAGAACTGACAGCCGTGAGAATCGTGATCACAATCTGTATCACTTTCTTAACTACCTCTTTCTTCATAGTGCTTTCATGGTATTAGATGATTAAGGATTTACCTGTGCCTCACGAGCCAGCAGCCACTCAGCGATCGGTGTCTTCGTGCTGACACGCTTTCCTCCGATTTTCGTGGTCTCCACGATATGTGCTGACTCTAAGGAGCATTTCTTCTTGAACTCCACGCTGGTGATGTTGTCGAGCGACTGGCTGTCGGGCAGGAAGCGGATGTGGATGCCCTTCACCACGTCGTTGGAGTTGATACCCTTCAGGTCAGCCTCTGCCACACCGCCCTCCACCGACTTTGCGGTGGGATAGAACTTGCCTAATCCGTCGAGTTTCACACCGATGCCCTGTGCCACGAGTTCAGGGATGCACTCCGACATTTTGATGAGTACGCCCTCGATGACATCACGGGTGTAGATGGTGCCGTGGTTCTTGATGTGTTCGGAGAGTCCTCGCAGTGACAGTGTCTCGTTGCGGTCCACCTCAGGGTAGTACTTGCCGTATCCAGAAGAGCGAACGTTGTTGTTTTTACGGTAATTGATTTTCAATGCGATTTTGTTTGTTGCCATACTGTTTTTTGTGTGTTTAAATGGTGAATACTAAAGTTGTTTTGGATATCCGTTGCAAAGGTAATAAAAGAAAAATCCCCCGCTGTGCTTTTCAGGGCATTTGCGGGGAATTTTTTCTCTCGAAATCTCGTTTCTCTCGTGATCTCGTCACCTTCGCAATATCGGGATATCGATATATCGATATATCGAGATAACGATATAACGACCTTCGAGAGAAACGAGAGAAACGAGATTTCGACTTCGGGAGAAACGAGATAACGAAGATTATTTCAGATTAAGTGTCCCATTGCATTGCGGATAGGTGCTGCAACTCCAGAATTCCCTTCCGGAATGGATGCCCTTTTTCGCCATGCGCTTGATCATGGGTTTCCCGCATTTGGGACATAAGGGCGCGTCAGCCTCCACGCTCTGTTGAGTGCGATAGGCAAGGCGCTCCGCCGTGAGTCCTTCCGTGAATCCGCCCTCCACCGTAAATGTCTTCAGTTGTCGCTCTATTTGTCGCCCTAACATCAGGATCAGACGGTTGCAAAGCACCAGCAGGCAGTTGGCTGCCAACAGGGAGTCGTCGCTGTTGAGCCAAGTGTCAAACTTATGTCTCTGGGTCAGGATATGTATGCTGCTCAAATGCTGTATGTCGTCCTTGTAGGTAGGGCGGTCCAATACCACCTGGTGTACCGCCTGGTACTCGGGGGAGTTGACCGACCAGGGAATGCGCTCACGCAGCAGCATCCAGTTGAGGTAGTCATTGGCAAGTTCCGCCAGACTGGCACGAGCCACGTCGGTGAGTTTCATCTCTGTCTCTTTGGAGGTGGCGTGCCTCGAACTGCCTTCTGCGATATTAGCAGGAACAGAGCGAGCCGCCTGTGTCATCTGGTCGAACTGTCGCCCACACGGATCGTTGTTGTGGTTGAGGTACTTGGTGCAGAATTCCTGTGTTGAAAGTTGAATGACGTTGGCGAGGACCCATGTGTCCAGCCAGTAATAGCCGAAATTGTTGATATCGATCATTGTTGATAATATTTTTACGTTAATGAATCATGATGCAAAGTTAAAGGAAAAATTTTGATTGGCAAAATTTTTCCCGCAGAAATCTCGTTTTTTTCTCTCGTGATCTCGTTTCTCTCGTTTCTCTCGAAGGTCGTTATATCGTTATCTCGATATATCGATATATCGATATCCCGATATACGAAGGTGACGAGATTTCGAGAGAAACGAGATCACGAGAGAAGCGACCTTCGGCCCTCGGAGGCGGCACCTTCGGGGGCAGGAGGTGCCGCCTTCGCCCTGCGGAGGTGCCGCCTTCCTACGGTGGATCCCCGAGGTAATAGTTGATGAGGGCCACTTCCTCGGGCGTGTACGAGTGGGCGCATTTCGGAGTGCCGCATGCCTTGAGGGCATGGGGCAGGTCGGGATTCCTGCGGATCCAGTACTTCAGGTTGTTGAGGGCTCCCTTGGCGGTCTTCGTTTTCGGGCAATAGAGCCTTGCCAGTTCTGACTTGTCGTATTGTCTTATCTCAAATTCTTTCATCGTGTTTTATTGTTTTGTGGTTGGATATTGGCGTGAAGCGAGTGACGGAAGTGACGCAGGAAATATAAACTCTCTTGTGTGTACGCAGGAAGTGTTCAAAAGTGAGTTTTTCCAAGTTCCTGCGTACGCGTAAGGAAGTTTGTAGATAACGCGTCACAAGCGTCACTCCGTCACTGCCAGGAGTTGTAAACGGTTATGAATCTCATCGGCGGAGCGTTGGGCGACAATATAGCCACGGGAGTAACTCTTTCGTACAGACCTGAACCCTTGTTCCTGAAAGGCACGGCTGACACGGACGGCGGACAGTTGCTGACTGAGGTTGCCACCTATGATCTGCAGGGCACGACTGGCGGGCATAAACTCGCCTGTCTCACCATCCCTGGGCACTCGGAAGTAGATTTCCACCAACTCATGCTCCAACTTCGGTGCCTCGAACTGGCGGTTATGCTCGGAGAGTCGGGCGATCTCGTCCTGTGAGAACCAATACTGGAAGCCGCTCTTGTACAGGCGGTATGCCTGGCGGTAGATGCCCTCGTAGGGGAAGGGGTGCTCACGGGGCGAGCGGATCGCCTTCACCTCGAAAGGCAACCATCGTCTGTTTCCCGTTGGATCCGACAAAAATTGCGCGTTATTACCTGTTCCGCAGAACGAGGCGATATGGGGTCGGTGCTCATGAAAATGGGCATATGCCGCCCGCTCGTCGATGGTGGTCATGGTGACGGCGGCCTTCAGTTGATTGAGTTCTGACGGTCGCATCGTGTCGAGTTCCTCGCAGCATACCAGTCCGTACTGTGCCAGTGTGAGCAGGTCGTCTCGTCCCATGCGGTTGGCGTTCGTCTTGGTGTAGAAATAGCGTCTGAGGGGCGGTGGCAGCAGGTAGGAGAACCATGTCGTCTTGTAGGACCCTTGTTCCCCGATGAGCACGAGGATGACATTGTTGACCACTGAGTCGTCGAGCCAGCCGGCGACCATGGCGACGAGCCATTTCCTCAGGTACTCATAGAAGAGGGAAGGGGAGGTGCTCTTGAGGGTTATCGTGTCGGCAAGTAGTCGAAAATAATCGGTTTCATCGGGAACATCTCCTAAGTTCTCCAAGTATTCCTTGAAAGGATTGAAGGCAGGTACATAGTCGCTCTGGATGATGCGGAGGATATCCTGTGAGAGGACTCGCTGTGTCTTCGCCATCTTACACCACAGCGAGTTGACGATACGGTCGGTGAGGGGCAGCCATTGGTCGTCCTCCTTGTATTCCACCCTTCCTGTGATGATGTTATGGCGCAACTCGATCTGTGTGGCGAGGAACGCCTGTACCTCCTCCACGCTGGCGAATCCATAGTTGTCTGTGTCCCGTCCGATGCAGTATTTACGTCCGCCCCGGCACCCATGTTCCTCCGTTCGCTCATAGCACGATGTGATGACGCCTGCCGTCTTCTCGTAGTCGGCAAACGTGCTGACCGCCCATTCCGTAGCCGCCCCCAACGAGAATCCGAACTGGTTCAACTTATATCCCACCCGCATTACGTAGTCGTTATGGGAGCCAGTGGCATAGACGGCACCGTCAGCCTCCACCTCGGGGCGTATCGTCGTCTTGTAACAGGCGGCTATCCGTCTTAGTTCCCGTTGCCGCCTGCGCTGCTCTTTCTTTTGCTGTAGGAGGCGGTCGGCAGTGTCCTGTATCTCCTCTTTGGCGAAGGGAATGGCATCGGGATTGTAATACGCCTCAGGGTCGTGGCTGATGACACTCAGTCTGCCCACGTTCTTACACTTCTCGTCATACTCCATGCCGTATCGCCTCGCATAGTAGTCGTTGCCGTAGGCGAAGCCCTTGCCATAGTACAACTTCTGCTGTCGCAGGTCGTACGTCCTGTCTAATGTGTAGCGGAAGAGAATCCTGATGCCGTCACCGCTGATGGTGTGGTAGCAGAGTAGCGTGTGTGGGTCGGCACACAGGTCTCGGTACAGTCGGGCGACCTCCTCCGGGGAGCGGTATGCGCTGATGTGGTCCACATCGACTAACGACATGCCAGTCATCTCCACGATGTCGCTTTCCCGCTTCCCGCCCTTCATGATGCCGGCGACGGCAAACAGGGGACAAGCGTCTTTGTGGCGTCCACGGGGGTCGTTACGGTGTGCTGTGGTCTTGGCGGCCACCACATTGTCGTCTCTAATCATCCTGACGATGTGCTCCATCGTCGTCAGCACAGGACATGTGTCTGTGAAGTGCTGGTAATAAGTCACTTTCATCATTGTCTCTATTCTTGTTATGGTTTATAAATTGATTTCCGTGGCAAAGGTAAGGAGAAAAGGAAAGTGAGACAAGTAAATTAGTAATCACAGATTACTCGCAGATTACTCTTTTTTCAGTAACACCGCTTAAACATGGCCTTTGCGGTATGGAAAGAGTCCGCCAGATTGGTATGCAGTGAGAGCCACAGGAAGAACCACTCCTTGGTGACTTCCAAAATGGGCAGCAGAGAGGCAAGCACCTCATACACCTGTGTCTTGCGATACTTGGCTGGCTTGCCTTCCACGTCAAACTCCAGCGCCCATCGCCCGGAGGGATGCTCACACAGATAGAAGTCGAGCCGGCGGCATACTGCCACGATGCGTCCCCTGTGCTCTGGTAGCACGAAGGCGCATAGTGCCCTATACGAATAAACTCCCGTCTGTTCGTTATCCTGAAAGAGTTGCTCCAACCTCTCTACCCGCTGTTGCAACCCCATCACCAGTTGGTGGTCCTGGCAGGCTATGTCATCGCCAGTCTGTAATGAATTTTCCGTCAACTGATTTTTGCTGCAAAGTTACAGGAAGAAATGGAAACAGTCGTTTCTTTTTGTGCCAAAAAAGTACTGTTTTTGTTTCATATATAGAAAAAACGGCAAATAAAGTCCTTTACCATCCATGGTGAATAACCTCTCCCAAAAGGAGAAAAAGTGTTCTGTTATTACATAACAGAGCCCTTTTTTCGTTAAAAAAGTTAAAATCTGCTAATTACCCCCCCTAAAATGATGCAAGTAGTTAAAAATATATGTACTTTTGCAGACTATAAGCATTTAAGTAGTTAAAAAATAAGAAACGTTAGACATTGTCTTTTTGGGGTATGAAAGATAGTAGGTATATAGTATTGTTGTATTTCTTGTTCTTGGCATCATCTCTGAATGCGCAACAAGTGACCATCAGCAACAACCTGTTGTATGACGCTTGGCTCACTCCCAACCTGAGGGTGGGATTGCGTTTGTCGCCCCATTGGTCGATGGGTGTGACGGGTGGTTACCGTCCATGGCCCACCGACGACCACAAGTCGAGGAAATGGAAGCACCTGTTAGTGTCGCCCGATGTGCGTTATTGGACAGACTCGGTGAACGTGCATCATTTCTTCGGAGTCAACTTGATCTACAGTCACTACAATGTCGCGGATGTCAAGTTCCCCTTCGGACTCTACAAGAGTGTACGGGATGAGCGGCGTCAGGGTGACCTTGGCGCCCTTGGTGTGTATTATGGATACTCCTGGCCCTTGGGTCGCCATTGGAATATCGAGGCGTTGATCGGCGCCGCTGTCGGCTATACCAAATACGACCGTTACGAGTGTGGGGAGTGCGGTACGAAGATCGATGACGACAAGAAATGGTTTGCCATGCCGCAGGCTGCCCTGAACATCGTGTTCAACATCCCCGGTCGTCCTAAGAAAGCCGTGGAGCCTATCCAGACCACGACCATCCCCGCCATCATCCAGACCGAGCCCGTCACGAAGACCGATACCGTCGAGGTGGTGATCCCCAAGGAGCCCGTGGAGCCCGCTATCCATCGGCTCGCCAAGGAGTATCCCGTTCTTGCAGATATCTCCGAGTACAAGCCCTACGACCGTAGTCAGGTGCTGCGTCGTGACAATCGTGCCCTGTTCGTCTATTTCCCCATGGCGAAGACCGATATCCAGCCGGACTGGCGTGGCAACCAGCAGACTCTCGACCAGATTGTGGAGGCTACGAAGCGACTGCTCGCCTTGGATGACACCAAACTCTGTAAGATACAGATTGTGGGTCTTGCCTCCTTCGATGGCGGTATGAGACTCAACGAGAAGATTGCCGAGGGACGTGCCGAGGCATTGAAGAAATACATTCAAGACCGTCTGAGCGTCAGCGACGACCAGTTTGACGTCGCATACGGCGGTGAGGACTGGGCAGACTTCCGTGACCAGTTGGAGGAGGAGATCGCCAATGGCTCCAGCCATGCCGCCGAACTCCAGAAAGTGCTGGAGATCATCGACACAGAGGAGAGCCTGCCCCGTCGTGAGCAGAAGATCCGCAAACTGCGTGGCGGTCGCACCTACCAGTATATCAAGGAACACCACTTGGACGACCAGCGAAACTCTGGTTACCTGAGGGTGTACTACGATTATGAAGTGACAATTGACATGAACAAAAAATAGAAAACATAATTTGGTGTATGAAAAAACTAAACTATTTGGCTCTTGCTGGTGCGATAGCACTGCTGAGCGTGGTTGGATTCACCGCATGTTCGTCGGGTGACGAGACGGTTGCTGACCCCAATCCGACCTTTGATGGTAACAGTGTGAAGACACAGTTCACTATCTCCTTGCCGGAAAACATTAAGATGCGCATGGCTTCGGCTACAGTGCAGGAGAGTGGTTTCCGTGGTATTGACCAGATCAAACTGGTTCCTTACACTTCGACAAGTGCTATTGCAGCCGGTTCTTCTGCTAACGCACCACTCATCGCCCTGTCGTCGATCAGTGCTTTTGACAATGAGACAAGTCACTCAAAGGTATATGCTGATGTCGCCCTTGCGGTAGGCACCAATCATTTCCTGTTCTACGGTAAGGCAATCGACAACTCCGCGGATGCCGCCATTGAGAGTGCCGCTGACAAATTCAAGTTCGGCACCCTGAAGGTTGAGGGACTTACCGGAAATCCGACCCTTGGCGACGTGAAGTTCACTCCAGTATCTATCTATGAGGACGGAACAACAGCCGAGAAAACCGCTATCAATGCAGGTAAGGAAGTAGGTACTAACCTGATCGCAGCCCTGAACGCCGTGGCTGATGCCGCACCAACTGAGAATTTGTCAGATGGAGTAAAGCCAAAGTTCAAGGAGGTGACTACAGCACAAAGTAGCACCATCAACGCATTGTGGAATAACTTCAAGGAGATAACGACAGGTTCCTCCAAGAACATAGAGTGGGTTTTCAAAGAACTCTATATGAATCTGGACGGTCTTTCCACCGAAGCAGCGAAGAACACGGTTCCTGACGGCTATAAGATGGCAACGGCAATCCGTACGGCACTTGGAACTTATGTGACTGCGACTGTGGAAAGTGGTGTGACGACAGCAGTGACGCTGAAATCTGATTATACCGGCTATCCCGCCAGTGTCAACCTTCCTGACGGTGCCGTACGTGTCACCTATGACGCTACAGAGAATAAATTCGAGGCATCTACCACGATGGCTTATGCCACTACCATGAATATTGCGACATTGGAAAATTATGTTTACCCAGCCAACCTGCAGTATTTTGTGAACAGCGCCGTGAAGACCGCTAACAGTGTGAAGTCACCAGGTTATGGTAATAAGACATGGGACACCATCTTAGGTGAGTACACCGATGGCACGGCAGTCTCTTCCGAGACCCGTTCCGTTGCCATCAACGACCCGGTACAGTACGGTGTCGGCAGACTGGATGTTACGGTGAAAGGACTGAAGGGCTCCAGTGAGGAAGACAATAAGTATTACGACAATGCAGGTAATGAGGTTGACGTGACCAACGGCTTCGAGTTGACGGGTATCCTCATCGGCGGTCAGAAGACGGTCGGTTGGAATTACGCAGTTAAGGAAAATGAGACAGGTACCTATACCATCTACGACAAGACGATGTCAGAGCCTTCTTCCATGACGGTGAAGAGAGGAACAGCCACTGCTAACAACTACACCCTCGTACTCCAGACTGGTGAGACAGAGGCAGAGAAGACAGTGAATATCGCCCTGGAGTTCGTGAATAACTGTCCAGACTTCGTCGGTGCAAATGGTGAGATTATCCCGAATGGCGCGACATTCTACCTGGTAGGTGCGCTGAAGACCTCAGAGGCAACCAATATGGCTGAAACTGCTGTTGCTGCCGCCAAGGACCGTATCTTCACTCAGGACTTTAAGACCATCGCCAACTTCACCATTAAGACAGGAACTGATACTCCCAATAATGATGACGGTCTCGGCACGGCGACGAAGGGACTTCCCGACCTGCGTAACACGCAGATGGAGTTAGGACTCTCCGTTGATCTCGCGTGGCAGCCCGGTCTGAATTTTGAAGTAGATATTTAATACTTGAGATGAGGAGAACGTGGAGTTATATCGTCATGCTATGGGTGGCTTTGCTACCCATGGCATGCTCGACCATTGACGACGACCTGAGCGACTGTCCGCCCGTCGGACCCACTCCGCCGGAACCGTCGACAGAGGATGAGTATGAGTTGAACTATGAACTGCGGTTGGTGACGAACATCACCACGGAGATCAATACCCAACTCAATACGACGACAGATGTCAATGTCGCCAACGCCCTGCGTACTCATCTTCAGAATATCTTCACCGACTTCGCCCATGACGTCGACCTGTCATTCTACGACACGGAGAACCAGCAGGAGCGGTTGAGCCACGACCAGCACGTGATGGATGCCAGCGAGCATAGTTATACCCTGTATCTGCCGATGCGGGAGTATATGCACCTTGCCGTCGCCAATGTCCAGGACAACAAGGTGGCAGGACTTCAGGACGACGCCCGTTGTCCTACCTCCCAACTCGCCTTGACCGTAGAGAAGAAAGACACGATAGACTCACAGTCTACAGGACTCTTCACGGCACGTCAGCCGATGAAGGTGCTGGAGGGGGTCAACCAGACATTCCATGTGAAACTGTATATGGCTAATAGTGCCGTGGCACTGGTAATTGACCCACGAGGACATGACTATAAGGATATCAAGGTGTACTCCACAGGTTTCGCCTCTAATTTCCTGATTAACGACAGTACCTATACCTTCGCGGAACAGTCACCGATCGTCCGTACGACCCGACTCGATACGGAGGGTGGTAACCTCTGTTTCTGCTCCGTCAACTTCCCGTCCTCGGATGAGGAGGGGATGAGGACCGTCATTGAGAAGGATTTCGAGGATGGCGACTCAGGACAGACCTTCTGGCAGTTCCGCTGCTACGTCACCAATGCGGACAGTACCATCACGGAGTCTATCCTGAACATCAGGAAAACGCTCAGTGCCGGACAGTTTACGATCATCAAGGCATATTACGGTGATAGCGGTGATGTGCGTACCGATGATACGGAAGTAGGTGTCAGTGTGACCCTCGACTGGTCAGAGGGTGGTCAGCACGACATTGATATCTGATGCACTAATAATTCAGGTATGAGAAGACATAACATCATCTTTTGGTTGTTCAGTCTGTGCGCGGTAGTCCTATCGTGTACGACGGATGATGCTGTGTCCGAGAATACCGAGGAGAAGCGTTATGAGTTTGTGCTCAGCGTCGGGCATCAGGGCAGTATGCGTATGGCTACTGACATCGTGCAGTCGGAAGGGACTTTCAGAGGTATCCAGAAATTGTGGGTGATCCCATTCAACACCCCTGACGCGACTGCCGTGACGAGCAGTTCCTTCCCACTGCTCTCTGTGGTCATGGGTTCCGAGACCAACAAGGTGAACCGTACGGATAATGAGAAATTCTATTATTTCGCCCGTTGCTCCTTGAAGGAGACGACCAACAGGGTACTCGTCTATGGACAGACAGCCCCCGTCAGTGGTAAGACCTCGGATGACCAGAATGGTAAACTGGTGACAGGTGTGGGAGAAGAATATATCAAACCGACTGATATCCAGTTTTACTTGCAGTCTATCTGCGAGGAAGAGGATGCCGTCAATGATGCCAAATACAAACCGGCAAGGGATCTTGCAGTCTATCTGACGGCGATAGCCAATACCGAGGGGTGGAGGACAGACGTGGCGCTGAAATCGCTCTTCTTCGACTTCATCCATGCTGATGTGGAAGAGACCGGACTGATAGCAGGATCGGCTGCTAATGTCAAGTCGTATGTCACCAACTTGAAGAATACCCTTGAAACCATCAAGGCAGAAAGTGGGACGGCAGAAGCGACGAAGACACTCTGTGACGCTATCATCGGAAACATTGGTGATGTGGACGATGCTGATGCCTGTGTTAACAACGGCTATCCCGGTTCCATCGGACTTCCAGACGGTGCCGCCGCCCTCCGGTGGAATGATAATGAGAAAGCCTTCATGGTACGTATCGCGACGACTCCCATGGACAATATCAACACGGTGAAGCGCTTTACCTATCCCGCTGAACTCTGGTATTATGTCAATAGTGATATCATGACCTCCACGACGGAGGTGGGTAGCACCGCCTATGAGTCAGATGTGGACTGGGCTACCGTCTTGGGTCACTATGATCCAGACCAGAAGACCGTCACCATTGATACGAAGTCGGTTGCCGTCAAAGAACGCCTGCAATATGGTGTGGCTCATCTGCAAACGGTACTCAATCCGATTAACCAATCCCCGATGTATGACGCGAAAGAGGAGCAGGTCAACTACGCGGTAGGTGACTTCCCGCTGAAAGGAGTGATTATCGGCGGACAGCATACGGTAGGTTTCGACTTCAAGCCACAGGAGCCAAAGAGCGACTTGGATGCCCGTTTCATCTATGACAAAGAGGAAGTTACCTCGGGAACGGTAAATACCTTGGTGCTTCAGTCGTATGACGGGGAGAAGGTTCCTGTTGTCCTGGAACTCCAGAATAACAGTGGACACAAGTTCACAGGTAGGGACGGCATCGTCTATCCCGGAACGAAGTTCTATTTAGTGGCTTACCTCGACCCGGCAGGAATGGGAGAGGGAGCATGTGCCGGTCGGGTGTTCACACAAGACTTCACCACCACGGCAAAGATGACGGTGACCTCTCTGGCAAATGCCTATACCTGTATCCCTGACCTGCTGGAGCCTCGTCTGGAGATAGGTGTGAAAGTGGTGACACAGTGGATTATGTCAACGCCGACAACGGTGAAACTTGAGTAATTTATATAATAAGGTACGCGTGAAGAGAGATAGAATACATATCAGGATGTGGCTGTTTGCTATTAGTTTCTTGCTATTGGCAGTAGCCTGCAGTTCCTCTGATGAGTCAGGAGAGCAGCAGCCTACCATGCTGACTGTCTATGTATACTCTCCAGACCATCCTTTGTTGATCCGCTCGGATGTCGGTCATGTCGACGCGTCTTTTGACGAGACTAAGATCACGAGACTGCAGATATGGGTTTGTAATAATGCGACAGGAGAGACGGTGGCATATCTGGATACGGATGACACCGCACAGTTGAATGTCGGTGAGGGTGCTGCCTACCAACTTCCTGTCAGTGATGATTTCGCCCGTAATAAACCCTATGTGGATGTCTATGTCATGGCGAATCTTCCTAGTTATGGCTATGCAGCCGATAGCAAACTGGATGGAAGCAGTACACGCCAACAGATACTCGATGCTACAATTCCAGAAACGTCTTTCGGGTTGGAAACACCTGCCACCTCGGTACCAGATGAAGGTCTGCCGATGACTGGTTCCCTGACCGCCCAGCCAGTAGTAGGCGATGCCCCTGTATTGCGGGTGGGTACTACCAGTCATATCGCTACGGTACGACTGGAACGTGCCATCTCCAAAGTGCGTTTCGTATTTGCTAATACGGAGGGTGCGGATGAGTTGGTGATCAAGAAGATAGAGTTGGATGAAGGTGTGATTCCTAATGCCGAATACTTGATTCAGCAGAGCCGCACGCTGGAGACTGGTTGGAATATAGATGAAGAGTCCACATTATGGGAGGATACAGAGACAGGTATAGAAGTGACGGAAGTGGAGAATCCTACCATATTTATATATGGTGGACAGGAAGCACAGGTGTATGAGAATCTGATCGACGAGTCGGACTTGACCAAGATAGGTCCGTTCTATCTCCGTGAGTCAGACCAGAAACTCAAGGGTACGATTACCTATCAGATAGGTGAAAATGCAGCACAGAGAGGAACTTTCGAGATGGATGCCGCAGGCGACTTCCGCCGTAACCACACATGGATCGTCTATGCGTACCATGCCGGTGGCGGTTTCCTGCAGATGTATACGATATATATCAAGAAATGGACAAATGCAAGTGCGAGTCATGAGGTATATAACTGGTAAATATGGTTTGGGACTGTTAGCCATGGGCTGTTGGCTGTTTACTGCCTGCTCCTCCGATGGTGCGGGTGGTGACGGTACAGACGTGCCACGGCAGGGGCATCCCTTGCAGGTAGTACCCTATACTGCCAACTATCATGCCACCGACTTCCAGATGAGTGCAGTCACTGAAGACTATTCAGCATATACCCCTGACCATGAGATTGCTATCGGCTTGTATGTCCTTGAGAATGGGGAAGTATCGGGCACTCCAGCAGTTAAACTCATCAGTTACAGTAATAACGACTGGCACTCACAGGCTATGGTGGAGGAAAACAAAGACTATACCATCTTTGGCTATATGCCTAAGAAAGACCCGATTTCATCGAGCATCAGCAAGAGTGGGGAGGTCGTCACACTGACCCTCTCGAACATCAGTACCGTCAGTGCCGATGATGTCTGCTTCATCACTGGTGTCAAGGATGACGATGGTGACTTGCTACAAGGAAAGTTTGACTATCGAGGTAAGGCTGACAATAACTATCTCCGCTTGTTGCTGGACCACCTCTTTGCGTCCGTGAAGTTCAGTTTCCAAGTGGATGCTACCTACAACACACTGCGTACCATCAAGGTGAAGTCGCTGACACTGAACACGACAGCGGGGACCATGACGGCAACGGTCCAGTTGACACCGAATACGACAGAAGACTACCCAGCCACTGTTGAGTATACAACACCTGCGGCAGGAACCTCCTCCGCCACCTTCTTTGAGAGTGTGGAGGGTGTGGAGATACCGACCACGACGACCAGTTTCGTGTGCTGCTTTGCTCCTGCGGTATCCGGCAACCTGACCCTTGTCACGACCTACGATGTCTATGACAGGAAAGGGAACCTGATCCGTAAGGACTGCGAGGCAACGAATCAACTTCCTGATAACTTGGATTTGGCGAGCCAACCGACGAGAGGGCAGCAGGTAACGCTCACCCTGACGGTGAACCCTACTTACCTCTACCAGTTGTCAGACCCCGACTTGGATAATCCAACGTTTACGTTAGAAGAATAGAATGACTGATATATATAATATAATAAGGTGTAGTTTCTTGAAGCGATTGCTGCTGCTGGCGGCAATGGTCACTGGTCACTGGTCATTGGTCAATGGTCAGATACTTATAGGCGGTAGTGTCTATGGTGGTGGTAATGCCGGTGATGTCAGTGGTAATACGGCTGTCACTGTGAATGCCGGTGACCTGAATGAGGTCTTCGGTGGTGCTCGTCAGGCGAATGTCGGTGGTCATGCCTTCGTGAATATCAATGGTGAGAAAGCCTCAGACTATATCCTTATCAACCGTGTCTATGGCGGTAATGATATCTCTGGTCAGATAGGTACGAATAGTGAACTGACCAAGACAGTCCCAGAGGAAATAGAAAAAGAAGAAGACAACGGTGTGGATAACACGTGGAATGCCTTTGTCCGTATCAGTTCATCTAACACGGTGGAGCAAACCAACGAGAAAGGTAAGGTCTATCTCGGTCAACTCTTCGGTGGCGGTAACGGTGCCTATGACTACACTTCGGAGAAACTGGAAGATAATGAGACTCCTAACCCCTATTACGGACTCACGAAGCCCGAACTGGACCGAACTTACTTGGAGATCGTGGGTGGTTCCATGGTATATGCCTTCGGTGGTGGTAACAATGCGACGGTGAAAGAGAATGCCGTCATCTATGTGGAAAATACAAGTCCGGTCGTTAACTCTGTGAAAGACGCGGCAGATAATGAGTTGCTGACCGACGCACGAATCAAGGAGATGGGCTTCAACCCCGGTTATACCTATCCTACCAGTGCAGCCTACCAGATTGGTAGTTTCTTTGGTGGCAACAACTTGGAGGCGATGCATATCCGTCCTAAGTGGAACCTGCAAAAGGGAAAGATCAGAAATATCTACTCCGGTGGTAACCGAGGAGCGATGACCAGTCCTGTGGGATTGTTGCTGGAAATCAATCCACAAGGTACTGACGAGGATAAGAAGCAACTGATTATCGACAATGTCTATGGCGGTTGCCGTATGGCAGATGTCCACCCGTTGACAGAGGCAGGGGGTGATGTGGCTTCTGATGACGACATACAACTTCCAGAAAGCGAGGGTTACAAGTTCCCGGCAGGACTGTCGGCACGTGTATTGGTACGTGGTGGTGATATTAATAATGTATATGGTGGTAATGATATCACGGGACGTGTCTATGGCGGTAATGCCGTGGGTGTCTATACCAGCATCAAGGGTAATGTCTATGGTGGAGGTAACGGTGCCTATCCCTATACGGATAATGCTTATTTGATGAACGACCAGACCTATGGTGACCTATATTATACGATACCTGTCGGAAAAACTTCAGTGGAAGCCCTGAATGCTTTCCGTCCCAATGCCGAGCAGGTGTCTATCCGTCTGGTTGGTACGGAAAGTAAGCCCACCATTATCGGTGGCTCCGTCTATGTGGGTGGCAACTGTGCTACGCTTGCCACTACGAAGGCAGGTGCCAGGGTGGAGTTGAAGATCGGCTCGTATGTCTATGCCGACCAAGTGTTCCTCGGTAATAATGGTGAGGGGATGGTGGAGACGAATGAGGAAGTAAAGGAAGGTACTGTGGTGGTAAAGCATGAGGGTGTTCTGCGTACCATGAAGAGCACCTCAATCACCAGTGATGAGTCCCAGTTTAGTTCCATATATTTGACTGACACAACTACTTTTGCCTCCTATATGGATGGTGTCGCGATGTCCCTGATGCCCAGTGTGACGTTCGACGAAAAGCCAACCGATCCTGCCGATTACGAACCATACTCCTCCTATTTTGGTTCTTTCTTCTGCGGTGGTAACGTCGGAAGTATGACCAGTAGCGGAATGACCACCATCTACTTCGACCATAAGGTGGTCATCTTTAATAAATTGGTAGGAGGCTCTAATAATGCTAATGTAAAGGGAACAGATTACAACGCTGACTACAAGGGTGGACTGCTTGGTAATGCAGATAGCAACGGTGACAAACTGGAACTGAACCTCTCGGGTCTGAAGATCCAGCCGAAGCGATGGAAAAATCCAGACGATAAATCAGAAGGACTAATATGGAACACCATCTATGCAAGTACAGGTATAAAGACCGATCCCGTTACTTCAGGTGAAAATGTAGATAGTAATGATGATGACCTTGACCGCCGTCTGACAGGTGGTAACATCTATGGAGGATGTTACAACAGCGGACACGTCAATGGTAATGTCATTCTTAACCTGAACGAGACCATCTTTGACCGTAACATCGTCTTTGACGAGGTCGAGTTGAATACGGAGAGTGGAGAACCGAAACTCTATGGTAACGACAGTTATAAGATTACCAAGCGTCATACGGGTGTACTCCTTGACAAGCAGGGTATGGACGTATTAGGAACCGCCTTGAACGTGTTCGGTGGCGGTTATGGTAAAGACTCCGAGATATGGGGTAGTACTACCATCAACCTAAATAAGGGCTATACCTTCCAGATCTTCGGCGGCGGTGAGCAGGGTGTCATCGGTAAGCCCAATAACGGAGAGGGTGAAGCCTATACGTTCAATGGCAAGACCTTCAAATATAATCCCAAATACAGTTGTACCATTAATGTGAATGGTCAATACGCTGGTGTTTATAGAGGTCATCAAGACGACAATGACGATATGGCGGAGGCTGAGTTCATCTATGGTGGCGCTTTCTTCGGACCAGTCTGTGGAAACACCACCATCAATTTAGGTAACGGTCGTGTGTTCAACACCTTCGCAGGCTCCTGTATGGCGGATATCCTTGGACATACCGAGACCTATATCGGTTATAATGGCGGCTTCCCCTATGTCCGTGACTATGTCTATGGCGGTAATGACTTGGGAGGTGAAATCCTTGGTTTAGGCAACTTCGAAAGTCGTGTACGCACCAATGATAATGGTGGTTACGACGCTATCGGCAAGGTGTCTCATACGGATATGCTGAAAGCCTCCGCTTACGTGGAGTACCAGGAGGGTCGTGTGGAAAATATCTATGGTGGCTGCTATGGTGTGTATGACTATACAGACGCACATTATGGCAATTATTTCTATAACACTGGTGGAGAAGGAACGACTGCCGAGAATGTGGGAAAGGCGAGATCCGGCTATTCTAAGCCCTGGCTGGACAATGCGTTTGTCAACTTCCGACCGACCGACAACAGCAGCAATACCGTTAACCTCGTCTATGGCGCAGGAGAGGGCTACTTAGGTGAGAAAGAGGAGAACAAGATGCAGAACCGCAGTTACATCCTCGTGGATATCCCACAAACCATGACCTCCTTCAGCAGCACGGAGTTCTTCGGTGCCGGTGAGCGTGGTGGTGTAGGTATGGCTGTCGACCAGGATGTGGCAAAATCAGCGGAAACCGCCCATAAGGCTTCGGCAATCATCGACCTTGCCCGTGGTAAAATCAAGGCAGTCTATGGTGGTAGTTACGAGGAGGGCGTCACCCGTCGTACGGTGGTGAATGTCCCCGCAGGTTCTACCATCCAGTTGGAGAAGATTTTCGGTGGTGCCTACGGTACGTCAAACGAGCATCCTTGCGATGTCTATGAGGCTAATGTCAACTGGAACAGTAGTGACGCACTGGTTGGTGGTTATCGCACGGGTATCTATGGTGGTAACAATGCCTTCCGCCGTACCTTATATAGTAAGGTGAACATCAATGCACCAGTATACTATGATAAAGACAATGAATACTATGCCACGGTCTATGGCGCCGGTTATGGTAAGGACACCTGGGCACAGTATACCGAGGTGAACCTGAACAACACCGCTCAGGTCTATGAGGTCTATGGTGGTGGACAACTCGGTCGCGTGATGAACATGAAGTCGGTGGATGCTTGGAAGACTGCTGCGGCTGCAGATACTGAGAATCCCCTCTCCATAGAAATTGATTTGGATGGCTACGAAGATGAGGGTCTGGATAATGATCTTGCCATTGCCGAATACGATGGAAAGAAATACAATACCAATGTTCTGATTAAAGAGGGTGCTTGGGTCAGCGGCTATATATATAATGGTACTCGTAGCGGTGCCTATGCCTATGGTGGTGGACTGGGTTCAGACGAAGAAAACACTGGTGATGTCCATGGTACCACCTTTATTGGCTTGTTTGGCGGAAAGGTGGAAAAAGACATCTATGCAGCCGGAACCTCTGGTTCCGTGAATGATAAATACGATGTGGACGACTTCATCGCCAGTGCCAATGCTTATATCGAGGGAGGAACCTGCCGTAATGTCTATGGTGGCGGATGGAAGGGAAGTGTCGGTTACCATGACGGTGCTATCGACGGATCGACTGAGAATGATGTGTTGGGTGAGACGCATGTTGTCATTGGTAAACGGGATGGAAGTAGTTATGTAGATGGTATTCCTGCCATTGAGCGTAACGCCTACGGTGGCGGTGAGGGTGGCGCCGTGTTCGGTACAACCAATATCACCCTGAACAATGGTTTTGTGGGTTATCGCTACTTTGCCGACGAGCCGACAGACAAGACACGATCCTATATTTCAGCAGGTGACGGCTACTATCAGGAGAAACTGGATGACGAGACATGGAACGGTGACGGTACTAACCGCCTCTACGACTCTGGTTGTATCTTCGGTGGTGGTTATATCGACAACAGTAGTGTGGACTTAAGCCATGTCTTTATGTATGGCGGTCATGTACGTAACTCCCTCTTCGGTGGTGGTGAGATTGCGGCAATCGGTCGTGGTGTCATCAGTGCCACTGGTGAGAACAACTCTGTACGTACCCTGCAAGGTATCTATAAGGCAGGACAGTCTAACGTCACCCTCTATGAGGGTCATGTCCATCGTAACGTCTTTGGTGGCGGTCGTGGTTACAACAACCTCGGTGAGGGTGGTACCCTCTATTCCGACGGTTATGTCTTCGGACAGACCCGTGTCTATATCCATGGTGGTGAGATCGGTAATGAGACTGTCAGCAGCGACGAGGAACGTAAGGGCAACGGTAACGTCTTCGGTGGCGGTGATATCGGTTATGTCTATAGTGCCTACGAGGAAGACAGGAAACTGCATGTAGGTATCAAGCGCGGAGAACGTTATGGTGAAGATGAAGATAACCCTGGGGAAGGTTACTATTACAAATACAGAGTAGGCGACGATAGCAACTATGGCGCATATACTCCTGGAACCAAAACAGATACTGACGAAGGATGGAAAAAAGAGGATGATGAATATGTGCTCACCGAGGACTGCAAGGTGCTGGTGGAACCGCATGCCCGGGTTAAGAGCGGAACTGTTTCTTATGGTGGAGTGGATTATGGTATAGGTGATTATGTTCCTACCACTTACCTCAACACATTAGGAAACAAGGACGCCGCTGGTTGGTCATCCTTAGACGATTTCGGAATCATCATCCACAATGCTGTGTTTGCCGGTGGTAACACCTCGTCAGGATCTGCGACTGTCTTTGCCAATGCCACGACGGTATTTGGTAATGCGACGGCATCTGTCCATGATGTCTATAACCGTGACCTTATCACTATCGGTTCTTCCCATGTCGGTGGACTTTACGGGGATGGTAACCTGACCTTCGTGGATGGTTATCGTGGACTGAACATCACGAACTACGGAACAGACTATTATAGTATCTCCAAAGAAATCGAGCTGAGTAAATATGAAGTCCTTCCTGATCGTGAGAAGGCATATTACGAGTTGCGTTATCTCTGTAAGAAGGAATGTACCGACAAGGAAGGAAAAACTTACAAGGTAGGCTCCACGATCTCGCAAGACGAGTTGGTGACCTTGTTTAACGGAATAAAAGATGGCGGGGTCTCTATCTTAGGTCCTGACGGTGAGCCTAATTCAACTTACTGGGTGGCTAATGGTGTCTGCTCCCGTTATGCCGGTCGCCCGATGAACACCATCCAGCGTGCCGACTTCTGCGGTGTGTGGGGTAGCCGTATGGTATTGCAGGGAGCCCCAGACCGTGTGCCGGAGACGGTGGACTATACGAACTATACCATCAACCGTGTCCGTGAGTTGTCGCTTAATAAGAAACTGTTCGACAAGACCAATCTTACAGGCGACTATCACGGTAACTACTTCGGTATCTATAACGTTGTGAACTACCTCGGTGCCCTCAGTAGTGACTTTGACTTTGGTGATGAGGGAACTGGTAGTGACGTAGGTACTGGTACTCCCCGTACCTCTGATAACACGGATACTGATACTTATGGTCCAAAGTATGAAGGACAGACCTTCTTCGGGTGGAAGAAAGCCCATATCAACGACCGTACCCGTAACAATGGTAACAGCCATAACCAGGTGGCACTCGCCTCTGGTGTCTATCTGGAACTGACCTCTGAGAAGAGCACGGGAACTGGTCTCAACGAGAAAGTCTGGGGCTATATCACGGGTGTCGTCGAACTCGACCTGATCAATGTGCAGACTGGTGTCGGTGGCGGTTTCGTCTATGCGAAGAACGAGCATGGTAAACGCGGTAGGACGGGAGTCACACACCATACCATCACTGACCTGAACGAAGGGGCTGTCAGTTACAAGCAGTTCAAGTATGAGACGGATGATAGTAAAAGGGAACAATGGCAATCGTCGGGTAACTTCGTGCATAGCACCCAGACCATCATCGACGACTGTTATAACATCAGCGGCAAATACCTGACAGCCGACGGTGTGCCTGCCCACTACTGGTATATTAAGGGTGAGGTATATGTCTATGACCAGTATATCTCCGCTTATACCGGTGCTCCTAATGCTTACAGTGAGCAGGTGGAGATCCCGTTGACCATCACGGCGGCATCGCATGGAAAGATGAAGCTGCTGAATGTCATGCCGAACAAGTATGCTTACTATGCTGTCAACAACGGTACGACACAGACAAAACTGGAGGGTGATCGTAAGATTGTCATCAACGACGTGGAATATAGTGTCAATACGCCTATCAGTTATTGGGACTGGTATCTGCTGACGGCTTCAGAGAAGGCGCTCTTCGTAGAGGATACCTATTATGTGAAGGAAGACTGTTGGATTGGTGATACAGAATACAAGGCAGGAACGGTCTTGTTGAGTTCTGAGTATAGTGCTATCAGAGATACCGCACCGACGGTTATCCAGAAGAAGGAAGTCAATGATGAGATCAAGGATGTTGAGGTTGACTTTGACTTTGTCTTCCGCTCCTCTAACAACCTCAGCCATGATACAGGTTACTTGTTGACCTATAAGGTGAACAACCCTTCTAAGTGGAATTCTACTGGCGCCACCTATTGCCTGAAAGACGAAACAGGTAGTATCCTCGGACAGCGTTCCTACAAACAAGGTGAAATCATCTCGAACAATATTTATGTTACTTATCAAACAGCGATAACTAATTATCCTTCAGCGGTGCCAGACGGTCAGGCATCCTTCGAAAATGCATATATCGTGACCAGTCAGGTGACGGTTCCTGCTTCAGGCAGTACGCCAGAGTCCCACTACTATGCCGGTACTACCATCTCGGCGACCGAAGCCAGCAACAGTGCGTTTAGCGGTCATGTGGATGAGGCATACGTCTGCACACACACCATCCAGTTGAGTGCCACAGAGTATATCTTCATCAATACCAAGATGTCGAAGGCAGATAAGGATGCTTATCTGGCAACTTATGCTGGTAATGAAGAGTTAAAAAAGGAGATCAATGAGGGCATCGTGCCAGCATACTATTGTACTTCCGAAGGTCTCTATGGTGGTAATTACTACAAGCAAGGTGAGAAGTATCGTGCATTAGATGCTTGGGCTTCTATGTCGGAGGATGACCGCAAGCACTTCTCCTTCAACTATGACGCGCTCGACTTGCTGATTGACCCGACCTACAGTCGTCCTGACGGACAGAAGTACCAGTACGACTCGGCGGCAGAGACCTTGGCAGGCGCTCAGGCTAACCCGCCACAGTTCTCATTGGAGCAGCCAGTGGACTATACCGCTACCTATAACGGTACTGATACGGGAACTTATAATGGTGTCACATTGAGTAATGGAGGTGAATACACTCGTGAACAGTTTGAGAAACTTCCTAACGAGCAGCGTTATTATAGTACCATTACGGTGAAGGACGAGACAACCATCTATGTGGTGAACAATGGCTTCCAGGTGGGTAACACCCCTTATGCCGTGGGTACAACCATCTCCAGTGAGACCTACAATAGTTTGGGTGACACAGAACGAGCCAATATCACCAGACTGACTTTCTCTGAGAGTGATAAGAATCAAACGTTCTATTTCTGCCGTGAGGCTTATGAGATAGGAACTGATGGAACGAAGATTACCAGTGCCGGTGTGGGTGGTGCCACGTCATATAGCGGTGGATCAAATGTGCCAGTAGGTGTCGTGATCGGTGAAACTGACTATAGCAGTCTTGTCAATCATCAGAAGGACTTCACCATCCATGGCATCGCACCAACAGCGACCACCACCCTCTATGTAAGTCGTGAGAGTGACATCTTCGACCTCTCGAAGGAGAAGATCATCACCGTCATCTATGAGTACGACTATGAGGAGAGTGACTCACAAGGTAATGTCACTCCCGTCAGTGAGCGTCATGTGGTGAATATTCATATTGAGTTCAAGAGCGGTATACCTATTGTAGAGGATATCAAGCGTCCGCAGATCATCCTGCCGGGTACGAAACTGGGTCTTCGTGAACCTGTCGTAACCCCAGGCGCTTACGAGATCACCGGTGGTGGATGGGAGCTGTTTGAGAATATCGACGATGCCGAGAGTCATATCAATGGTATCGACTACCTCCCGAACAGTGACCAGCTCTACTGGTATCAGGATGGCTACCACGTGGCTTACTATGCGAAGACCTACTTAGGTAAGACCTATTCGAACCATGAGCCGATCAGTGTTGCCAACTACCACGACCTGACGAAGGTGATGGACGACGGGAAGCATCACTACTACGTGGATATTCCTGATGCCCATGTGAAACGTGATCCGAAGATTTACATCACGGACGGACAGAACGGTGCCCAGCAGTTGAAGGACTTCTTCGATTTGAGTACGGGTGAGGAGTTGACGGGTCATGCTTCTCTTAACGAACAAGTAAAGGATTGTCAGAACTTGGAGTTCTTTATGCATACCAATGTGGAAGTACCAGAGGGTACTGACTGGACACCTATTGGTAATGATACTCATTGCTTCGAAGGTAATCTGCATGGTGACGGCTACTATATCAGTGGACTGAGCAACTCGTTGTTCGGAAACCTCTGCGGTAGTGTCTTTAACCTCGGTGTGACGGGTTCATTCACCTCTGCCGGTATTGCTGAGAAGGGTAAGGGCTATGTGGAGAACTGCTGGGTCAGCACTAACAGTACGGAGGCTAAGACCTCGAAGCCTGTCTTCCATAATCCGACACGTGGCGATGGCTATCAGATGGTGAACTGTTACTATCAGGAGGAGGATGATGCCACCAATAAGTATACGAACCATAGTGGTACTTACGGTATTCCTACCCGTATGCCAGCGAGTGCCTTCTACAACGGTACTGTTGCCTACGACTTGAACGGCTTCTATCTCTACAAACGTTACAATGACGGTAAGAAGACGGCATCAGGTACCGACTATACCTATTATATGATTAAGAAGGAAGACGGAACCTTGTCTGACCCGCAGACTGGTCATTATGAGAAGACCCATGCACAGTACTGCTCTTCTGGTGTGGAGAATATCTATCTGCGTGGCGGTTATGTCGAGGATCGCTTCGCTGACGGTGACTTCCGTTATGCTGACGGTGAGATACCTGAGACGAAAGATGTCCGTATGTATACCGATGAGGACGAGAACACCTTCTTCTATCCGATCTGGCCTGACGACTACCTCTACTTCGGACAGATGCTGACCTATAAGTGGAACGAAGCACGTCCACATGAGGAGGTGCCCTCACATATCTATAAGAGCAGCGGCAGACTGGCGGATAACGACCAGAGCAACCGTGTCTATCGTGCTCCTGCCTACTATCAGAGCAAGACGATGGATGTCGCCCACTTCAATCCTGCCGTCAACCTCGTTGCCTACAGCAAGCCCGAGAACCAGTATGACACGAACCTGACAGCGGCTTATCCTAATATGACCGCTATCGACTTTGCCGGTCACAATGATACAGCCTATCAGTTTGGGCTTAATGGCAAGTGGTTCTACCAGCCGTTGCTCGATGACGACGGTCTTATCAGCATCGCTAACCGCGACGAGACACCGAACCTGCTCGTCTATGCTCCGTCATCAGAGCAGAACGAGAAGACCTATAATGTACTGACGGGTTACTTCACCGAGCCAGTCTATAGCGAGTTTTATAAAGGTGGTGACTACCGTTGCGTGGACTTCTCAACAACGCAATCCATCTATGGACATCTGGTACAGAGTGACCTCACGGCAACCAATGACCATCAGCTGGTCGACAAGCGTGACTTCAACTGTCCTATCCGTTACAACTTCGACAGCGACTACCGTATGTGGCACCAGCGTACCCCAGACCATTATGTCGATCTGACGAAGGGATGGGAGGCTGTCAGTCTGCCGTTCACCGCTGAACTGGTAACTACCCAGCAGAAGGGTGAGATCACCCACTTCTACAGCGGTAGCCGTTCCGTGGACGAGAACGGTACCAAGACGGGCCATGAGTACTGGCTCCGTAAATATAAGGGTAAGGCAGAGAAAGAGGGAACGCCCGATACCTATATCGCAGCATTTAACTATCCGGATGCCGCAGGTGACTCCAAGACGGTAGGTAATACATTCTTGTGGGACTACTATTACAGTAAGAATGCTCAGAAAGATGCGAATACGGATATCTACCAGCGTTACTATGAGACGGAACGCAGTCTGGCGAAGTATCCGTTGTTGGCGAATGCCGTACCATATATCATCGGATTCCCAGGTACGACTTACTATGAGTTCGACCTGAGCGGTCAGTGGACACCGAGTCATACCAATACACCTGCTCCTGAGAGACTTGACCGACAGACGATCACCTTCGCTTCTAATCCTGGCATCACGATTCAGGTGAGTGACGATGAGGGTGATGGCACGACAGCTGACGACTATATCTTCAAGAAGAACTACGTCAGCAAGACGCTGGATGCAAATGCCGCATACATCATGAGCAGTGACGGTGACAGTTTCGACAAGATAACGGCGGCAACGACGACCGTTCCGTTCCGTCCGTACTTCGAGAAAGCTCCTGCCTCCGGCTCACGTCAGGCAGCAAGCCGTATCCTCTTCGATAACGATGAGTCGTCCTTCGCCTTCGGTGATGAAGACCCGTCGAAGGAGGAGATAGGAGGGGGCGACCTGCTCTTCACCATCCGCAAGCATGAGATTGCCGTGACCTCGTCACTCCGTCATGCCGCCGATGTGCGTATCGTCAACGTGAGTGGTATCACCGTTGCCAACTTCACCATCCAGCCGGGTGAGACCGTCGAGCGTCACATCCCGATTGCCGGTGTCTACATCGTCCGTGCCGATAACGGTCGCATCCAGAAGAAACTCGCATTGAAATAAATAAAAAAAGTGAAATAGGATTTGGAGTATAATAGATAAAAGTGTATATTTGCATCACGAAAAATTCGTCACGAAAAGTTCGTCACGATGATTCCGTGATAAAAGCAGAAGAAATATGGCACGACAGAAAAAGAAGAAATTAGAGAATCCCTTTGTCTATCAAGGGTATGAAGGTCCTGATTATTTCTTTGACCGGACGGAAGAGACAGAGAATATTCTCTCTGCCTTGAAGAATGGTCGTAATATTACACTGGTTTCTCCACGAAAAATTGGCAAGACAGGATTGATACAACACATATTCTATCACATTAACAATCAGTCGAAGGAGGCTATTTGTATCTATGTTGATATCTTTGCTACCAAAAACCTGACAGAATTTGTCGAGACACTTGCCAAGGCTGTGGTAGAAGATGCCCTGCAACGTGAAAAGTCTTTTACTTCAAAGGTGATGGATTTCTTCAAGGGGCTGAGACCTACCTTTAGTCCAGACCCGATGACAGGTCTGCCAACCGTAACACTCAATGTGGTTCCAATGCAGACAGAAATGACCCTCAAGAGTCTTTTCTCTCATTTGGAGAATATGGGCAAGCGTGTCATTATCGCCATCGACGAGTTCCAACAAGTGGCATATTATCCTGAGGCTGGTGCTGAGGCGATGCTGAGATCGCATATACAGTTTATGCATCATGTCAACTTTATATTCTCTGGCAGCAAGATGCACATGATGGAAGAAATGTTTCTTTCCCCTAACAGACCTTTCTACCAGAGTACACAACTCTTGACGCTTTTGCCATTGCATGAGGAAATCTACTATGAGCATGTTCGCCGACTCTTTGAGGCAAAGAAGGGAGGAATGTTTCATCAAGAAGTTTTCCAACACTTGTATCACTCGTTTGATGGCTATACATGGTTCATACAGGCGGTGTTGAATCGTCTTTATGAGCAGGAGGTGAAGGTTGAGGATGACAGTAAGGTTGCTGATGCTATTCTGTTTCATGTCAATTCGTTGGCTCCTCACTATCAGACAGTTCTCAATTTCCTGACAGACAACCAATGCAGTCTGCTGAGGGCGATAGCACGTGCTGGTTATGTGAAACAGCCTCAAAGTGGTGACTTCATCAAGAATTATGGTTTACCCAGCAGCAGTAGCGTGAAGTCTGCGCTTCAAACGCTGTTGGAGAAAGAATTGGTATATCAGACCGAGAAAGGCTACATAGTCTATGACCGTTTCTTTGGAATCTGGTTAAAGCGGCTATAGTCTAAGAACACATTTGTGACAAAGTTAATATATGACACACGATATGAAAAGAAATATAAGATATATCCTCTCCCTCCTGCTCCTGATGTGCTTAGGAGTCGGTCAGGCTTGGGGGCAAAACGCAAGTTGGATCGTGGCGTTCGGAAATGTCGTGTGTGGACAAGAAAAACCCGTCAACTCAAAAATTGGCGGGTATTCGGGAACTTGGTTACGTGTCATAAAGACAGAGGCTTTACCAAGCATTACGGGTACAAAGGTAAACAATTTATCTGAAACTACCAAATGAATTAAGAGTTTTAGTATGAAATATAAGGAGTTTGAACGCATCATATCAGAGGAGCGCATGTCGCGCTACGTGCAGGCCTGCGGAGGTGACACCCGTAAGGCAATGACGCTCTACCGCTATAACCTACAGCTTTCACAGGAGTTGTTCACCATGATCAGTTGCTTTGAGATTGCATTGCGCAATGCTATCAATAAAGAACTTACTGATCGTCTCGGTAGTGAATGGCTGAAAGACTCCATTTTGCCAGGTGGAATATTCTCCATCCCTATTCTTGGCAAGACTCATGATATAATCCAATTTGCCTATAACAAGTTGAACAGGGAGTCTGCCTATACTCATACAAAATTGCTCGCAGAAATGGAATTCGGCATTTGGAAATATATGTTTTCGCCGATACAGTTCAGGCAAACAGGGCAGGTGCTCCTGAGAATTTTCCCTTACAAGGAACGCTCAACCCCAGAGGTAAGATATAATCATTCTTATTTTTTTAATGAGTTGGATAAAGTGAATACAATGCGTAACCGCATTGCCCATCATGAGCCAGTTTGCTTTTACCTGCAAGACTCTGTGATAGACACATCACACGTTCTCGGCATCTATCTCAAGATGCAGCGGCTCTTTGCATGGATGGGGATAGACAGCAGGTCATTACTCTATGGTCTTGACCATGTGCAACAAGTCTGCAAACTAAATAATGAACTCAGGGAATAGAAAAAAAACTAAACCCACCGGTTTGGCTTTCGTCAGGGACACGGTGGGATTCCAGACTGCAAAGGTAGACAATTATTCGATACGAACCAAACAAAACCGCAAGGAATTAACAAAATATAACAGTGAACACGAATCAAACGAATTGAACGAATGAAGATGAAACGAGATATGACCAATAAGACAATGACACGACAAAGCGGGGAGTCCCCAAGGTGTTGGCAAGGTGTAGGCAAGGTGTTGGCATACTCAATGAGTATGGCTAGAGTATGCTTAGAGTATGCCTACAGTATGCCTAAGGTATGGATAGAGTATGCCTCAGGGCTCTTTTTATTCCCACACTGGGAACAAAATATTTCCACGCCGGGAACAAAACATTCCCTCGCTGGGAATAAAACGGCACGACGGCTTGTCGTTTCGTTGCTCCTGCTGATGGTGATGGGAATCACTGGGGCGTGGGGGCAGACCTGGCCCGACGGAATATATTACCTGAAAAGCAATGTAAATGCCACCCCCAACTGGTACCTGTGGCCTTCGGTGGTGACGAACACAACGGGCGGAAACCGCTACCTCACCACCTATCACGGCACCGAGGCAACGGCAACGGCCAACTATGCCGCCCACGACAACACCTGGTGCCACTGGGTGGTGAAAAATGTCACGGTGGATGGGAACCAATACATCCAGCTTATCAACCCAAAGTTGGACAAGTATGTCATCATCAGGGATAAAGCCTTTGGCGACCGCGACGTGTGGTTAGCTGATGTTCCCACCGACGATGTCACCCGCTCCTATTTTCAGTTGACAAATCAAAGTGGTGTTTATTACTGCATTTCTCCCACAAGAGCATACGCGGGTAACGAAACGAATTATGGAAGCCGCTCGTTCAATTCAGCGACAGGTGACAAAAACGGATTGGGGTCAGGAGATGGTACAGCACTCACCGACCAGCGTGACGGTCTAATACAACTCTTTAATGGCGACCCCAAGTGGACCATTGAGTCGCACCGTTTGTCCGCCCCCACCATCACCTACAATGCAGACCGCTCGTTCTCTTTCTCCTACGACCAAATACTCGCAGGCTTCGATATTCTCTACACCATGAACGGCAACGACCCCACCATCGGAGGAACGGGTGTTGAGACCTACACTGGCGGCAACATCTATGCCTCATCGTCATGCACCGTCAAGGCGGTGGTGGCACGCTACGGCGTGGTACTGACAGAGGTGGCATCGCAGGAGGTGGATCCGCCTGGCACCCCGCCCGATCCCGTCATCGCAGTCAGCGACCCCTGCACCAACACCATCACCATTACCGACACAGGCCACATCTACTACACCACCGACGGCAGCGACCCCAGCTCCAGCAATGGAACGCTTTATACGGGTCCCTTCCAGCAAAACACTAATTGCACCATCAAGGCCATAGCCTACTACGGCACAACGCCGTCGGACAATGTGGCAACATACAGTCACACCGCCAAGACCGCCATGCCCACCATCACCGTGAACGGTAACCTTGTCACCATCACCGGCAACGGCGACATCTACTATACCACCGACGGAAGCGAACCCATGACAAGCAGCACCACATACAGTGCTCCCCTCACTCTCGAAAACGGCACCGGCACCCTCACCATCAAGGCCGTGGCGAAGGACGGTGAGTTGGCTCTCTCCTGTGTCGCCGAGGCCACTGCCAGACTGGCACAGTTCATTAGTAACGTGACGGATTTGAATGGCATTACGGCCTCTGACAACTGTATGGTAGTGGCCGACTTCGACGCCAGCGGCTACACGGGCAGTATCAACAATTTCAGCGGCACTTTCGACGGTGGTTTCCACACCATCAGCGGCCTCATACATCCGCTGTTCAACAGCGTTGACGGCGGCACGGTGAAGAATGTAATCCTTAAGGATGTTAGTATCTCCACAGGAACTAATGTGGGAGCCATCTGCAACGAAGCTAAGGGAACTGCGAAAATCTATAACTGCGGTGTCCTGTCGGGCAGTGTCACCGGCAGCGGTGCTGTCGGAAGTATAGTGGGCATTTTGACAAGTGGCTCCACTGCCAGGGTGATCAACTGCTACAGCTATGCTGATGTGAGGGGGGGAAAATATGCTGGCGGTATAGTAGGACGAAACAACAGTTGGAGCGAGGGTGTCTTGCGAGGACGCATCGCTATGTGCATGATGTATGGGAACCTGAGTGGCGGCACTGAAGATAATGGCAGTTCACCAGTCTATGCCGGTGGCCATGTCAATAATGTCCAGAAATTTACCGAGTATAACTATTGGCGTAGCAAGGCTGACATTACTTACACTAAATACAACGACCAGCTGGCCATCGACAAGGATGAGTATCTGACGCGCTTCCCCTTCTATCGTCATATTCTGAACACGCATCGCGAGCTGGCTGCCTACTTCCTGTTCGGCTCATCAGGCCAGACGGTCGGTGATATAACGGCAGCACAGGTGGATGAGATAGGCCACTGGGTGCTGAATACCGACATCGCACCCTATCCTATTATAGAAGCATGGGGAGAGAACACTAAGAAGATTACAGAAGAAATAGCCAACAACCTTCCTTTAACCAGCGATGATTATAAAGGCCGGCAGTTGACAGAGATGGGCAGCAGTGGCTTCTTGAGGGTGAATGTCAGCATCAATGGCAGCACCTATTCCTCAGAGTTGCCCATAACTGACATGAACGAGGACAAGTTTGACTATACTTGGGGCAAAGTGGTGCTGCCCTTTGCCAATGAATACAGCGGTTGGCCCCGTGTTTATAGCAAGGTATGCACGGGCTGGAAGATAACCAACATCACAGGTGGCACTGCTGGCACGTATGCGAATTACAATATGGCCGACCGCGAATGCACAGCCAAGGATAAGTATGTCAACTCCAACTATATCTTTGCCCAAGGCGGCTATTATGTCGTTCCTTACGGTGTGACCGCTATCGACATTGAAGCGAACTTTGCCAATGCCTTCTACCTCAGCGACCCGTCGTATGAGATAGGCTATGATGCTTCTTTTGCTAATGCAACTGAGTTAGGCGGCAGCGTGCCTACTACGTATCACGAGCAAACGGTATATACAAGCCTTTCAGACTTGGTAGGTCAGTTGACTACGACCAATAACCCACATGACCAGGCCATCGTGCTGGTGGGTAACTACCATTACAGGGTTACAGATGACAATACCGTATACCTGAATACAGGCAAGGCTGTCACCATTATGAGCTGTGACGAGGACAACAACCAGGAGCCAGACTACGGATGGTATCAGGGCAACACCTATGGACGATTAGAGGTGCCGGCCTTGCGTTTCGACTTCGTACCCCTCATCGAGATGGGTATGTCGTCGCGTGTTACCAATTCCAGTTACTACCCAGCCATCGGTATCTGGCACGCCCGTGGGTGGTTCGAGTTGACAGAGACTTGTGTCAGCCAGATGTATCAGTGCGAGATAAACGACTACGACTTCGCCAATACCGACAACGGCAAAGGCAACAACCGCTGGATAGCCAACAGCGGAATATTCACCCAGATAATCCGCGCAAGAGATGGCAACTGCACTAAACTGAGCTACCTGCAGATTGGCGGCAATGCTTACGTCCAAGAACTTTATCCCGGCTCACATTCTGATAAGGCCCAAACCTGCACAGCAGCCCCCATCGTCGTGACAGGTGGTGAGATAGAGGAATGTTATATGACCGGATATAAGGCCGGCGGCAAAGTGAGTGGCGACATGATTCGCTTCTGGTGTACGGGCGGAAAGATGCACAAATGGCTGGGTGCTTATCTGGAAGAACCCCAGACGGCAGGACTGACAGCCAAGATTGACCATGCGCTCATCGGACGGTTCTTTGGTGGCGGCACTTCCTCAGCGGCACGCATCAAGGGCGATATCGACATCACCATCAACAACAGCCTGGTCGATTTCTACTGTGGAGGACCGGAGTTCGGCGACATGTACGCTGGAAAGACAGTCACCACTCATGCCACCAATACTACGTTTGGCGAGTATTATGGTGCTGGTTTCGGTGGAACATCTATCACCTACAACCGTGAAGCACAACAGAGTTCTGTTGGCATAAGTGCAGCAACAACGACCTTCCCTATTCTGTTCACCAACTACACCGATAATCGATTGACATATAAGTCCGACTACGGTATCGGCACCTGCTATAAGATGGAGTATATCTTTCACTCAAATGGTTATCAGGCCGTGGCCCGTTTCTATACTGGCTATGCTCAGTTTTCACTTGCTACGACGGGCAATGTAACAAATATCCTTAACAATTGTCGTATCAAGAAACTGGAGGCTTTGCAAACAGTATTAGGCAAGGAGGCCACGAGTGGCGATTTCTATGGTGCCGGCTGTCAGGGTAAAGTGGACGGCGCCGTCACTTCTACCCTTACTGGCTGCACCATTGAAGGCAGTGCATACGGCGGTGGCTATAAGGCTGAGTCTAACAATCTGGATGTTTATCCTACGACGGAACCCAATTATTCTGTGTACACCAAAGAGACAGGCATCTTCTCTGATTTCGGTACTGTTACCCCAGATACCTACACATGGGCTCAGGGTACCAGCGATATAAACAACACTGTAGAGGGAACTTTTCTATATACAGGTACAGATGTCACCATGTCCGACCTTGGCAACGTCACGGGTGCCATCAGCCTGACCATCCATGACGGCTCAGTGACCAAAGATGTGTATGGCGGCGGCAACGAGAGCAAGTCGCTCAACAACACCACTGTCACCCTTGAGGGCAATGCCAATATAGGTGGCAACGTATTTGGCGGCGGCAACATGGCGGATGTCAGCGGCAGCGCGACGGTGAACATACAGGAGTGATGTAAGATGTCTGATGTAAGATGTAAGAAGTGATATGACAAACGAGATAACAGCACAGCAGAACTCGCAGCGGGGAGAGATTATCCTCTACCAGCCCGACGAGACCGTGCGCCTCGAAGTCAGGCTGGAGGACGACACGGTGTGGCTGACACAGGCACAGATGGCAGAATTGTTTGGACGTGACCGTTCGGTCATTGGAAAACATATTAACAACTGCTTTCGGGAGAAAGAACTGGCTGCGGAAGTGGTATGTGCAAAATTTGCACATACCACTATGCACGGTGCAATGGAAGGTAAGGTGCAAGTTCACGATGTAGTATATTATAACCTTGATGTTATCATTTCTGTCGGCTACCGCGTTAAGTCTGTAAAAGGTACGCGCTTTCGTCAATGGGCTACGTCAGTCTTGAAACGCTACATTCTGCAAGGTGCCGCTATCAACACGCAGATTCATTTCATCAAAGAAGAGATAGATAATCACTTAGCCAGGCATGACCATCAACTTCAAGCCCTTCAGCAGAAAGTTGACTTCTTCGTCCGCACCTCTCTTCCTCCCGTAGAGGGAATCTTTTTCGACGGCCAGATATTCGATGCCTACCGATTCGTGAGCGACTTGATACGCAAGGCAAAGCAGGCTGTTGTACTGATAGACAATTATGTGGACGACACGGTGCTGACTCAGTTGGATAAGCGGGCAGAAGGCGTGACAGCCACGATATACACGCAGCATGTCGGCCAGCAACTGCAGTTGGACATTGACCGCCATAATGCGCAATACAGGCCTATCGCCGTGGAGCATTTCAACCGTGCCCATGACCGGTTCTTGCTTATTGACAACGAAGTGTACCACCTCGGGGCTTCGCTAAAAGACTTGGGCCGCAAGTGGTTTGCCTTCACGCTAATGCACGACCTCACGGCAGAGGAACTGATAACAAAGATAACAGAAAACAGAGACAATATATGAAAAGACTCATGATAAAGGACAAGTATAGACTGGCAACCATACTGGCTGCTGTTCTGATAGCTGGCAGCACAGCGAAAGCACAGACCACCATTGGCGGCAGCGTCTATGGCGGCGGTGCACTGGCCAACACAGGCGACACGCAAGTCAATTTGACAGGTGGAACTGTGAACGGAAACGTCTATGGTGGCGGCATGGGACGCAAGGCTGTCGCTGCAATAGGAACGGAAGGCACGGATGGCTATGTTCCTGCCGTAGCAGCTATTAGTGCCACAGTAGGAAATGCTACGGTGGAACTGAACCCTGGTGTTGCCAATAACGCTCGCGGTTGCGTCGTCGGTGGCAGCATCTTCGGCTGTAATAACATCAACGGTACACCAACAGGCACGGCAACGGTGCATGTCTATGCCACGCAGAACGCTGGTGCTTCAACCATTGCAAACCCTGCAGAAGGTGAACAAACTGCCAAGGTTAAAGGGCACTACGACCTTGCTGCAGTCTATGGGGGCGGCAACGAGGCGGCATACGAACCGACGGATAAAAATTTGTCAACCAACGTAATTATCGAAGGTTGTGACCTGACGAGCATTAATGATGTCTATGGTGGCGGTAATGCTGCATCGGCACCTGGCACAAAGGTAACAGTGAACAGTTGTTTTGAGATTCATACGTTGTTCGCAGGAGGTAACGGCGAGGGCGAGGGTAACCCAGGTGCCAACGTGGGATATAAATACTTTGAGTTTACGGCTGACCCAGAGAAGAGTGAAGAAGAGAATGCTACTGCTGAAGCTGCGGTGAAGGCTGCCGCAGAATACGGTCCTGGTACATCGTATGCTGACCTGAAGGGCGGAACCATTCATTCGGCCTTCGGCGGTAGTAATACCAAAGGAAACATACGCGTGAGTGCTACGGTCGATTTGAATGAGCCTACACCTAATACCTGTCCTTTACTTGTTGAAGAGGTGTATGGTGCAGGACGAAATGCCGGTCAGGATGGCAATGCAAACATCTTGTTAGGTTGTATCACCTATCTCAAGGAGATTTATGGAGGTGCGGAGAATGCAGACATCAATGCCGATGTAGTGCTCACTATACAGAGCGGACGCTTTGACCGTGTGTTCGGCGGTAACAACCTCGGTGGAAATATCAACGGTACCATTACCGTGAACATTGAAGAGACGGGCTGTCACCCAATTATCATCGGTCAGCTTTACGGAGGCGGTAATCAGGCTGCCTATACCGCCCCAACGGGCAAACACGGACCGACAGTAAACGTGAAGTCGTTCACCAGCATTGGCGAAATATACGGCGGTGGATATGGTGCATCGGCTGTAGTTAACGGTGACACCTATGTCTATATAGATGAATGCGTAGGTGAAAATGCCAATGCAGAGATGAAGAAAAAAGTTGACGAAAGTACAGGGATAGAAACCAATGAAGATTCCAACGTTTCTGCTTATACCGATATTGATGTTACCATTAATGAAGGTGAAGATGACGAAGTCACCATTCATCAGCCTGAACACAAAGCGGGTGAAATAGGAGCCATAGGCAATGTCTTCGGAGGTGGAAATGCTGCAAATGTAATAGGTAATACTAATGTTAAAATTGGTACATTGACCACGATAACCTATGAGTCAATAGATGATAACCCGGCAACGGAAGATACCAATGAAAGCGAACGGTCCGTCACAGGTGTTGACATTCGCGGCAACGTCTATGGTGGCGGCAACAATGCCGAGGTGACGGGTGATGCGAACGTAATCATCGGATCACAAAAGGAATAGCAGAAAAGCGCTACTCTAAGAGTACATCCTAAGAGCATAAAACGCCGTCTTGACATCATCAAGACGGCGTTTTTGTGTGACAGGAAAGGAGGGAATGTTACTCCTCGTCGAGCAGAATCTTCATCATTTCTACGGCAGCCTTGGCAACAGAGGTGCCAGGACCGAAGATGGCAGCTACGCCAGCCTTGTAGAGGAAGTCATAGTCCTGGGCGGGAATAACACCACCGGCTATCACCATGATGTCTTCACGGCCCAGCTTCTTCAACTCTTCAATAAGCTGCGGGATGAGCGTCTTGTGACCTGCTGCGAGCGACGATGCACCCACAATGTGGACATCGTTCTCGACTGCCTCACGTGCAGCCTCGGCAGGAGTCTGGAACAAGGGTCCCATATCCACGTCGAAACCACAGTCGGCATAACCCGTTGCCACTACCTTTGCACCACGGTCGTGACCGTCCTGACCCATCTTGGCGATGAAGATACGAGGACGGCGACCCTCCTTCTGTGCGAACTCATCGGTCAGCTTGCAAGCCAACTCGAAGTCGCTGTCGTTCTTTGATTCTGAACTATACACGCCTGAAATTGTTCTGATTACTGCTTTATAACGACCTACGATTTCTTCGCAGGCATCACTGATCTCACCAAGGGTACAACGCAACTGGGCTGCCTTAACGGCCAGGTCGAGCAGGTTGTTCTCGCTCTTGCGACCCTCGTTGAAGTCACGGACACACTCGGTGATAGCCTTCAGTGCAGCCTGACAAGCGGCCTCGTCGCGGGTTGAGCGAACCTGAGCCAGACTCTCCTCCTGCTGCTTACGTACGGCGGTGTTATCCACCTCGAGGATGTCGATGGGGTCTTCATGCTCCAGACGATACTTGTTGGTACCAACAATAGTCTGCACGCCAGAGTCGATACGAGCCTGTGTACGGGCTGCTGCTTCCTCAATACGCATCTTGGGCAGACCAGTCTCAATGGCCTTGGCCATACCGCCGAGCTTTTCAATCTCCTGAATGTGCTCCCAAGCCTTGTGGACGAGCTCGTTGGTCAGGGTCTCTACGTAGTAGGAACCGGCCCACGGGTCAATCTGCTTGCAGACCTTTGTCTCGTTCTGGATGTAGATCTGGGTGTTACGGGCAATACGTGCCGAGAAGTCCGTCGGCAGGGCAATGGCCTCGTCGAGGGCATTGGTGTGGAGTGACTGCGTGTGACCCAGCACGGCTGCCATAGCCTCGATACAGGTACGGCCAACGTTGTTGAAGGGGTCCTGCTCGGTCAGCGACCAACCAGAAGTCTGCGAGTGGGTACGCAGGGCAAGTGACTTCGGGTTCTTGGCACCGAACGACTTCACGATCTTAGCCCACAGCAAACGACCTGCACGCATCTTGGCAATCTCCATGAAGTGGTTCATGCCGATGGCCCAGAAGAAGCTGAGACGCGGTGCGAAGGCATCCACGTCGATACCAGCATTCACACCCGTGCGTAGGTAGTCCATACCGTCGGCCAGGGTATAAGCCAACTCAATGTCAGCCGTAGCACCGGCCTCCTGCATGTGATAGCCAGAGATAGAGATACTGTTGAATTTCGGCATCTTCTGAGAAGTATATTCGAAGATGTCGGCAATAATCTTCATGGAGAATGCAGGCGGGTAGATGTAGGTGTTACGCACCATGAACTCCTTGAGAATATCGTTCTGGATGGTACCTGCCATCTCTTCGAGCTGTGCCCCCTGCTCCAGACCGGCAACGATGTAGAAAGCCAGAATGGGCAGCACGGCACCGTTCATGGTCATAGAGACCGACATCTTGTTCAAGGGGATGCCCGAGAACAGCACCTTCATGTTCTCCTCGTTACAGATACTAACACCAGCCTTACCAACGTCACCCACTACGCGGGCGTTGTCGGGGTCGTAGCCACGGTGTGTGGGCAGGTCGAAGGCCACGGAAAGACCTTTCTGACCAGAAGCCAGGTTACGACGATAGAAGGCGTTTGACTCCTCAGCAGTAGAGAATCCGGCATACTGACGAATAGTCCACGGACGGAAGGGGTACATCATGGAGTACGGGCCGCGCAGGTAAGGCGGAATACCGGCAGTGAAGTCCAGATGCTCCATGCCTTCCAGGTCTTCCTTAGTATATACGGGGCGTACCTCAATGTGCTCCGGCGTCTTCCAGTTGTTTTCAATATGATTGTCCTTAATCCACTTGGCACCATCTTGAGCCTTGATGCCAGCATAGATATCTATGTCTTTAAATTGTTTACGCATAATTCAAGTCTCCTTTCTTTAGATACCAAGTTTCTGATTATATTCTTTCAAAGTCTCGAGCACGTTGCAGCGGACGTGAACAAAGTTCTCGATGCCGGCAGCCTTCAGGTCTTCCATGCAGGCAGGAGCTCCGGCTACGACGAACATGGCACGGCCGTTCAGGTACTTGAAGGCGGGAATGGCGTACTCAGCATACTCATCGTCAGAAGAACAGATGACCACGATGTCAGCCTTTGCCTCGAGGGCTGCGTCAACACCTTCCTCAACGGTCTTGAAACCGAGGTTGTCAATCACCTTATAACCGGCACATGCCAGGAAGTTACAAGAGAACTGTGCACGGGCCTGGCGCATGGCAAGGTTACCAATGGTCAGCATGAAGGCCGTCGGTACGCGGGTCTCTTCGGTATGGATGCGCAGGTCTTCAAAGTCGGCAGCCAGACGAGTGGTCTGCAGCTTCTTGAAGGGGGCTTCATCGTTGGTTGTTGTAGCACAGCAACATGCAGAACTCTGGGCACGCTTGCCTTCACTCTTCTCGGTGAAGTTGGGGAACTGGTTGGTGCCCAGCAGGAACTCCTTGCGCTTGGCGGCATCGCCGTGACGCTTCACGTTTGTAGCGTTGATGTCGTCCTGAATGGTTCCAGCCTTGATGGCAGCGAGGAAACCTCCCTCCTCCTCCACCTTCAGGAAAATCTTCCATGCTTCAGTGGCAAGGGCATCAGTCAGGTGCTCAATGTAGTAAGAGCCTGCACCCGGGTCAACGATGCGGTCGAAGTGGCTTTCCTCCTTAATCAGCAACTGCTGGTTGCGGGCAATACGGTCAGAGAAGTCCGTCGGTTTCTCGTAGGTGACATCGAACGGCATCACCACCATAGAGTGAACACCGCCGAGGGCGGCACTCATGGCCTCCGTCTGCGAACGGAGCAGATTGACATAGCTGTCGAAGAGTGTCTGGTTGTAAGTAGAAGTGGTGGCATTGACAATCATCTGGCAAGCGCAGTCACACTTCGGCTCATACTGCTTGACAATCTGAGCCCAGAGCAGACGTGCTGCACGGAACTTGGCCAACTCCATGAAGTAGTTTTCGCTAACACCCATGTTGAACTTGATGCTTTTGGCTGCCAAGTCAACATCGACACCAGCATCCGTCAGCTGCTGCAGGTACTCGTTACCCCAAGCGAGAGCATAGCCCAACTCCTGGACAATGTAGGCACCGGCATTGTTGAGCACGTCGGTGCTGACAGCGACGGGACGGAAATGCGGATAGTCCTTCAATGCCTCTACAAGCTTCGGACCGAACTCCAACACGGGAGTCACGTCCTTGCCCTTGAGCAGCATCTTGGCCATGGGGTCCCACTCGATAGAGCCCACCACCTTCTCCTTGTCGTTGCCCTTCTTTTCGAAGTAAGCCACCAGGATTTCAGCCAGTTCCAATGCATGACGGGGACAGGTAGAGAAGTTCACCTCCACAATATCACAGAGAATATTGTCGAGCAAAGCTTCTACATTCTCCTTGCTCACCATGCTACCAGGGAGCTTGAATCCAAGGGAGTCGATACCCTTGTTCAGGATGTCGAGCGCCTTGGCGTTAGCCTCTTTAGGATCATCAACAATGATGTTCTGACGAACATACCACGCATTTGAATCCTTCTTGTTACCACGTACAAAGGGGAACTCGCCTGGCATGGCGTCTGGTGTTTTCAGACTTGCCAGATCTTCACGGCGGTAGAAAGGCTGTACATTAAAGCCTTCGTTGGTTCTCCACACGAGTCGTTTCTGGAAATCGGCTCCTTTCAGATCGACTTCAATCTTGTCCAGCCATTCTTGAGTGGTAGGCGAGGTAAACTCGGTGAAGAGTTTTTCTTTGTTTTCCATAAATCTTTTCTCGAATCTGTATTATTATAATAAGTGTTGTTATTCAGTTCTGAGTTTGCAAAGATAATAACTTATTTCCGAACAAACGAACTTTTTATAAATATTTTATCTTTATGCACAAAGAAAAAAGGTTAAAAAGGTTAATTATTGAAAAAGATAGGAATTCGGCGAAAAAAAACTGCACAAAATAATTCTTGTTGCGCATTTTTTAGTACCTTTGCACCCAAATTTATTGTATGTTATGGAATCATTTCAATGGTTAAAAGATTTATTTACAACAACTGACTCGGTAGCGCACATAGCATTGCTCTATGCTGTGGTTATTGCTATTGGCGTCTATTTGGGCAAAATCAAAATCTTCGGCATCTCGCTTGGCGTCACCTTCGTGCTGTTCGCCGGCATCGTGGCCGGTCACATTGGCTTCACAGCCCCCACACCTATCCTCACTTTCATTCAGGACTTCGGTCTTATTTTGTTTGTCTTCATGATTGGTATGCAGGTAGGACCTGGTTTCTTTGAGAGCTTCGGCACTCAGGGCATCAAGTTGAACGGGCTGGCAGCCACAGGTATTCTGCTGAACATCCTTGTGATGTTTGCCTGCTTCTATATCTTCTTCGACACCACTAACGTTGCTAACCTGCCCATGATGGTGGGTACGCTCTATGGTGCCGTGACGAATACACCAGGTCTTGGTGCCGCCAACGAGGCATTAGGAACAGTATTTGGCAGCAACGCCCCGCAGATAGCATCGGCCTACGCCTGTGCCTACCCGCTCGGTGTGCTGGGTATTATTGGTGCTACTATATTAATAAGGTATATATGTAAGGTCAAGCTGGAGAAGGAAGAGGAACAACTCGTCGCCTTAGAGGAAACCAATGCCAACAAGAAACCCTACAAGATGCACCTTGAGGTGACCAATAAGTATCTGGAAGGAAAGACGCTGCTACAGGTTCATGACTTCCTGAACCGTGACTTTGTCATTTCACGCCTCGTTCATAAAGGCGAGCTGTGCATTCCCAACCGCGACACCATCTTCCACGTTGGCGACCAGATGCTCATAGTCTGTGCCGAAGCCGACCACGAGGCCATTATGGCTTTTATTGGTCCGTTGCTCGACATCGACTTTGAACAGCAGGATCAGCCCATGGTATCGAAGCGCATACTCATTACTAATCCCAAGATTAACGGCAAGACGCTGGCATCCATGCACTTCTCAAGTGTACACGGCGTGAACGTTACCCGTGTTACCCGTCACGGCATTGACCTGTTTGCCTCTGCCGGACTTCCCCTTCAGGTAGGCGATAAGATCATGGTTGTCGGTCCGCAGGATGCTGTGAACCGCGTTGCCAACCAGATGGGCAACAGCAGTTCCAAGCTGAACGCACCCAATATTGCCACCATCTTCGTAGGCGTCTTCCTCGGACTCATCTTCGGGTCGCTGCCTATAGCCATTCCTGGCATGCCGGTTCCCGTGAAGTTGGGTATAGCCGGTGGTCCGCTCATCATAGCCATTCTGATAGGTCGCTACGGTTACAAGATCAAACTGGTCACCTACACCACCACGTCGGCCAACATGATGTTGCGTGAGATAGGTCTGGTGCTCTTCCTGGCCAGTGTCGGCATCAAGGCAGGAGCGGGATTCGTTGAGACCGTAGTACAGGGCGACGGACTGCTTTACGTACTGACGGGTTTCCTCATTACCGTCATCCCCATCCTGATTGTCGGCCCCATTGCCCGCATGAAGTACAAATTCAATTACTTTACCATTATGGGCATGATAGCAGGTACTTACACAGACCCTCCCGCTTTAGCTTACGCCAACAGCGTATGCTCAAAGGAGGCTCCTGCCGTGGGCTACTCAACAGTTTATCCGCTGTCCATGTTCCTGCGCATCTTCACAGCCCAGATACTGGTGCTGTTCTTCTGCGGGTAGGCTAATAAGGCTAATAAGGCTTATAAGCCCTATAAGCCCTATAAGCCCTATAAGCCCTATAAGCCCAATAAGGCCCATACGACCAATAAGACAATAATAATACACGTAATACAATAATGAATAAAATCAAATTTCTGCTAACCACACTGCTAATTGCCGGTTCATCGTCAGTCTATGCACAAATGGATGCGAGCATCAAACTGAATGAAGTGATGACCAACAACGTAGCAAACGTGCAGGACGAGTACGGTGAACACAAACCGTGGGTAGAGATAGCTAATATCTCGTTCACCACGTACAACATCCGTGGGATGTACCTGACCACCGACCGTTCTGTACTTGACCCCAACATGAGTGTTCCCGAACGCATTAAGCGAATGAGCATCATCCCCAATGGAGAGGTGCGCACCAACTTGAGCGGACGGCAACACCTGGTACTCTTTCTTAACGGACAGCCCAACCGTGGCTCGCTTCATCTCAATGTCAACGTAGAGCCCGGCAAGCCCGTATGGCTCGCTCTCTACAATGGTAACGCTACTCAGCTCATTGACTCCATCAGCATTCCGGCCTTGGAGCCTGATCAGTCGTTTGCCCGTATTGCCAATAACGGTACTGCTGCCGACTGGGAAGTAAAGTCTGACGACCGTGTGACACCTGGTATCAGCAACAATACCACCGTCAGCGAGTCGAAGATAGCCAAGTTCAAGCGTGAGGACCCACATGGTTTCGGCATGACAGTTATGGCCATGGGTATCGTGTTCTTCTGCCTGGCATTGCTTTGGGCGTTCTTCACCGTCTTTGGCATGTTCATGAAGAATCAGGAGAAAGCCAAGAAGGTGGCCCACCAGCAACCCATCAAGCCTATCACCAGGACCGTCGAAAAGACCATGGAGGTAGGTCATAAGACAGGTGTCATGCTGAAAGAAGGTTTCGACACCAAGGGCATTGACCGCGAAGTCTATATGGCTGTCATCGGATTGGCCCTGCGTCAGTATGAAGATGACATCCACGATGTTGAGTCGGGAGTCATCACCATCAAGTCAAAAGATACAGACTGGGACGACGAGTATTCACAGATGACCCAGTTACACGAAGCATTCATCCCCAACAAGCCCAATGCTCCCACTATTCCAACAAGTCATAAACTCAAATAAAAACAGATAGCAAGATGAAAAAATATCAGTATAAAGTACAAGGCGTTGACTACGAAGTAGAAATCGCCGAGGTAGAAGGCAGAATAGCCAAAGTAAACGTCAATGGCATTCCTTTCGAAATAGAGATGCAGAAACCCATTAACGCTGCCAAGCACCCTGCATTGGCTGCCGCTAAGAAGGTAGTGGAAGCCCCTGCCCCCCTTTCCCCCGAAGAGGACACAAATGTCCGCCAGCAGAGTAATGAAGCCCCCTCAAAGCCAGTAGCTGGTACTTCTGGAGTCGCAGGCAATGCCGTCAAGGCTCCGCTGCCCGGTACCATTACTGACATTCTGGTCAGCGTTGGACAGCAGGTCAACGTGGGCGACACGCTCATTGTGCTGGAGGCCATGAAGATGCAGAACAACATTGAGTCTGACTTTGCCGGAACCGTCAAGTCCATCAATGTTAGTAAAGGCGACTCCGTCATGGAGGGAACAGTATTATTAATGATAAATTAATAATTAGAAATTAGTAATTATGTGGCAATTCATCATAGAAAACTTCAATGAGTTCCTCACTTACACGGGGTTTGCCAATGCTTCGGTAGGTAACCTCATCATGATTGTCGTTGGAGCCATCCTCATCTATCTTGCCATCAAGAAAGACTTCGAGCCGCTCCTTCTTATACCTATCGGCTTGGGCATTATTCTCGGTAACATTCCTTTCCGGTCCGATGCCGGACTGGAGATTGGTCTCTATGAGGATAACTCCGTGCTCAACTTCTTCTATCAAGGCGTAAAACTGGGATGGTATCCCCCACTCGTCTTCCTTGGCATTGGTGCCATGACCGACTTCTCGGCACTTATTGCCAATCCTAAACTGGTGCTCATCGGTGCTGCTGCCCAGTTCGGCATCTTCGGTGCTTACATGACGGCACTGGCCCTTGGCTTCGAACCCAATCAGGCAGCGGGCATTGCCATCATTGGTGGTGCTGACGGTCCTACGGCCATCTTCCTCTCGTCGAAGCTCTCGCCCAACCTCATGGGTGCCATTGCCGTCTGTGCCTACAGTTACATGGCCCTTGTGCCACTCATCCAGCCACCATTGATGCGTCTGCTTACCACCAAGAAGGAGCGCGTCATCAAGATGAAGCCCGCCCGCGAAGTCAGCCAGACAGAGCGCATTCTCTTCCCCATTATCGGTTTGCTGCTCACCACATTCATCGTGCCCTCAGGCCTGCCGCTGTTGGGTATGCTGTTCTTCGGCAACCTGCTGAAGGAAAGCGGAAAGACCACCCGTCTGGCCAAGACAGCCGGTTCAGCCCTTAACGACATCGTGGTGATGCTGCTCGGTCTCACCGTAGGTTGCTCGACCCAGGCTTCTGAGTTCCTGACGCTGAACACGGTCTTCATCTTCATCATTGGTGCCTGTGCGTTCATCGTAGCCACCATGAGCGGTGTGCTCTTCGTGAAGCTCATGAACCTGTTCCTGCCGAAGGACAAGAAGCTGAACCCGCTCATTGGTAATGCCGGTGTGTCAGCCGTACCAATGGCAGCACGTATATCTAATAACCTCGGACTGGAGTACGACCGCCACAACTTCCTGCTCATGCACGCCATGGGTCCCAATGTGGCAGGTGTCATCGGCTCTGCCGTAGCCGCAGGTGCCCTGCTCGGGTTCCTTTCTTGAGGTCAAAGGTCTAAGGTCTAAGGTCAAAGGGTTAAGATTTAATGATGACAGAACGTCCACGCATAGCTATTATTGACCCTAACACCCTCGCGGTGTTAGGGCTCAAGGCTATGCTGCAGAACGTCATGCCTATCATGACGGTCGAGACGTTCGGCTCGTTCAGTGAGTTCGAGGCAGCAGGCCAGGAACGTTATGCCCACTTCTTCGTGTCGATGAACATTGTGCTGCAGCAGCGTGCGTTCTTCTCAGCCCACAACCATAAGACCATTGTGCTGACGCTCTCGCTCGACACCACGTCGCAGCTCTCCGAATTCCACAGCCTCTGCATCAACCAGCCGGAGAAACAGCTCGTCAGGCAACTCCTCATGCTTGCCCAGCATGGACACGGGCACGGCCAGAATCTTCCCCCCATGCCCCAGGTGCTGCAGCAGAAGATACTGACCGACCGCGAGATTGAGGTCATGTCGCTCATCGTGCAGGGCTATATTAATAAGGAGATAGCCGACCGACTCTGCATCGGTCTGGCCACCGTGGTCACCCATCGCAAGAACATCATGGACAAGCTCGGCTTCAAGAGCGTCTCCGCCCTCACCATCTATGCCGTCATGCACGGCTATGTGGATATCAATAAGATTTGATTTGCTATGAAGCAGCAATACGCCCTTGGCATACTCTTCACCCTGCTCTTCGCCTCGTTTTGTACCAGCTTCTTCAGCTACCGAACGACGGCCGAGCGCGTCAACCGCGACATGAGCCAGGCACTGGCCCTTGCCCTGGCCGACCAGCAGAGTGACATCATCACCGAAGACACCGTCCGCTCCTTCAACAGCCACTTGCAGCTGAAGGAACTTCGGGGTAAGGCAACCCTCGCCGTTGATACGCGCCAGCAGCAGTTCACGTGCTACGCCCATTGCTCTTCAGCCACCATCTTCTCGCTCTCCGACCAACGGCCTGCCTCATTGCTGTGGGCTGTGGCGCTGCTTTGGACGTTGTTCTGCCTGTATCAACATTTCAAGACCAAGACTCCTTCCATCAAGCCATGCGCAGAGTTCGGCGGTCTGACCTACTCAGAAGCTGACGGCCAGTTCTATTCCGCCTCGGGCACACCCCTTCGACTGACGCCCATGCAACAGCAGTTGTTGGAAATGTTCTTCCGCTCACCGTCGCACCGGCTTACGAAGACGGCCATCTGCGAGACCCTCTGGCCGAAGAAGCCCGATGCCAACGACACGCTCTACACACTCATCCGTCGGCTGCGCCCCATCATAGAAGCGCATTCCACACTCAAGATCAGTTCCGACCGCGGACGTTCCTACCAACTGACCGACAGCCGTTTAGCCTAATGTCAGGCAAATGTCAGACTTCTGTCAGCCAGTTGTCAGACACTTCCCTACTCCACTTTCTCTGTTTGTTGTTACCTTTGCCCGAAAAAAGCAAAGCATCATGCAACAAGCAACATTCCAAAAGCTCAACACCTGTGTGGCGTGGCTCGTGTTCGTCGTCGCAGCCACCGTCTATTGTCTAACCGTAGAACCCACGGCCAGTCTTTGGGACTGTCCTGAGTTCATTGCCTGCGGCTACAAGTTAGAGATTGGTCATCCGCCCGGTGCTCCGGTCTATATGCTGGCGGCCAATCTGTTCTCCCAACTTGCCGGCAGCCCGTCGCAGGTAGCGCTGATGGTCAACGTACTCTCGGCGCTGCTCAGTGCCGGGTGCATCTTCTTTCTCTTTCTCACCATCACCCACTTAACGCTCCACGCTCAACACTCCACGCTCCGCTCGGCCCGCAGGGACGCTTGCCAGAGCAAGAACACTCCACACTCCACGCTCAACGCTCCACAAGTCATCACCATTGAGGCCTGCGGACTGACGGGCGCCTTGGCCTACACCTTCAGCGACACCTTTTGGTTTTCGGCCGTAGAGGCAGAGGTTTATGCCTTCTCCAGTTTCCTCACCGCCCTCATGTTCTGGCTCATCCTGAAGTGGGAACGGGAAGCCGACGACCCGCGCAGTGACCGATGGATGATTCTGATAGCCTACGTCACGGGGCTCTCCATTGGCGTTCACCTGCTCTGTCTGCTGTGTCTGCCCGCCATGTCGCTCGTGGTCTATTACCGCAAGACCAGCAACCCTACCCTCATGGGACTGCTGAAAAGTCTGTTGGCAGGCTTCCTGCTTGTGGCGGTCATCCTCTACGGCTTCATTCCCGGCATTCCGAAGGTGGGTGGCTGGTTCGAACTGCTGTTCACCAACGTCATGGGACTCCCTTACAACACCGGACTCATCAGCTACCTGCTGCTCCTTTCGGCGGGCCTTGTCGCCGGTTTGGTGAAGACCCGCAGCCGGAGGGTGAGGACGCTGCTTTCCTGTGTGCTGCTCATGCTCATAGGCTACAGCAGCTATGGCGTTATCTTCATTCGTGCCAATGCCAACACGCCCATGTGTGAGAATGCTCCCGGCAACATCTTTGCCTTAGGCAGCTACCTGAACCGCGAGCAGTACGGCGACACACCCCTGCTCTACGGACCGTCCTACAGCAGCGAGCCCGACTACGAGCAACGAGGCGACTACCTCGTGCCCAAGCGCGAAGAGGGTGCTGCCGTCTATCGACCGTCGGCCGACTCCACGAAGCAGCACTACGACATGGTGCGGCGCAACGTGAAATACCTGTATAAGGACAACATGTTCTTCCCCCGTATGCACTCCGCCCGTCATGCCCAGGCCTACGAGGACTGGCTCGGCGGGGTGAGCATGCAGGGCAGTCGCCCCACCATTGCCGACAACCTGCGCTTCTTCTTCAGTTACCAGATGGGCTTCATGTACTGGCGCTACTTCATGTGGAACTTCGTGGGACGGCAGAACAACATTCAGGGGCACGGAGAGGTGGAGCACGGCAACTGGATAACGGGCATCAACTGGGTAGATAACCTGCTGTTAGGCTGCGACACGTCGAGGCTCCCGTCTGACCTGGCCAACAACAAGGGCCGCAACGTCTTCTTCGCCCTGCCGCTGCTGTTAGGATTGGCGGGGCTCGCCTGGCAGTGGGGCAAAGGCCGCAAGGGCCGTCAGCAGGTGTTGGTGGTGTCGCTGCTCTTCCTCATGACCGGCCTGGCCATTGTCGTCTATCTGAACCAGACACCCCTGCAGCCCCGTGAACGCGACTATGCCTACGCGGGCTCGTTCTATGCCTTTGCCGTGTGGATAGGCTTGGGGGCGGCAGCGGTCTGTGAAGCCCTGCAAAAGGTTCTTCACAACGCCCGCTGGTCAGCCGTCGCAGGTGGCTTGTTGAGTCTGCTCGTCCCGCTGCAGATGGTGAGTCAGACGTGGGACGACCACGACCGTTCGGGCCGCTACACCTGCCGGGACTTCGGTGCCAACTACTTAGAGAGCATGCAACGCGAGGGCAACCCCATCATTCTGACCGATGGCGACAACGACACCTTCCCGCTGTGGTACAACCATGAAGTGGAAGGCGTGCGAACCGACACGCGCGACTGTAACCTTGAGTACCTGCAGACCGACTGGTACATCGACCAGATGAAGCGGCCAGCCTACCACTCTCCTGCCCTGCCCATCAGCTGGCAACGTGAGGACTACCGCGAGGGACACCACGAATACGTGCTCGTCAGACCCGAACTGAAACGTGACATTGAGGCCTACATGCGCGAGTCGCCCGAAGAGGCCCGACGGCTGTTGGGCGACCAGCCCTTCGAGCTGAAGAACATCATCAGCCGCTGGGTGCTCAGCAGCGAGCCCGACATGCAGTGCATACCCACCGACAGCGTCACCATTACGTCGTCCGAAGGCGTGATGACCCTTTCGTTCAAGGGCATTCAGGCACTCTACAAGAACGACCTGATGGTGCTCGAAGTGCTCTCGAAGGCCGACTGGCAGCGACCCGTCTATACCGCAGTCAACTTAGGTCCCAGCCAACTGCCCTACCTGCACGACCACTTAGTGCTGGAAGGCCTGGCCTACCGCGTCACCCCCGATGCTGCCAAAAGGCTGGTCGATGCGGACAGGCTCTACGAGAACGTGATGCACCGTTTCCGCTTTGGCGGGCTGAACACCAAGGGCATCTACGTCGATGAGGACGTCAGGCGCATGGCCAACACCCACCAGCTCATTATGGGCGTGCTCATTGATGCCCTGTTGGAACGGGGCGACCGCGAGCGTGCCTTAGCCGTATGCCGCAAGTGGCAACAGGAAATGCCCAACGAGAACGTGCCCTATACGGACAGTGCCCTGAGCATGGCCCGCTGCTTTTACCTGACCGGTCACCCGATGCAGGCAGACCAGATAGTCCGCAGCCTGCTGCGGCGTGCTGACGAATGGCTGTCGTGGATAGCCACCATTGACCCACAGCGGCGTGCCGGTTCCTACTATTCTGCCAGCGTATGGCTGCAGACTATGCACCACGCGCTGTCGTTAGCCGCCGAACAAGAACGAACAGACATGTTTAACCAATATTCAGCAACGTATGAAAACTTCGTCCAACAAGACCTCAACAAATGAGAACCGCCCGGCCTTGTGCCGCAGTAACTGGCTCATCATCATCACGGCCTGCCTGCTGATTGTGGCGGGGCTGGTGCTGATGGCCGGCTCGGGCAGCACCTCCGGAATGTTTAACACCGACATCTTTTCCACACGCCGCGTGGTTGTCGCCCCGCTGTTGTGCCTGGGCGGCTATCTGCTGGTCGTAGTCGGGATATGCTGGCCTGGCGCAAAAGAAACAAGAATAAAAGCAGAAAACGAGAAATAAATCTGCGAAAAGCTTGCATTTCCCCGTTTTTTTTAGTACCTTTGCAGTAGATAATCATAAACAGTCAATGCCTATGCCACGAAAGAAAGACGGAATGCTCGTAGAACTACATCCGCGCCCCACGAAGGGCGAGGACGGTAAACCACTGCTCTACCCCAAGCCGGCCATGAAGCACACATGGAGTATGAGCTACTTAGACGAATACTGTAGCAAATACCGAGGCATGTCGAGAGGCGAACTGACGCGTGCCCTCGAAGCGCTGCTCGACGTGGCATCCTACCTGATGGCCGACGGTTCCCGCGTGGAAACGCCATTAGGCACCTTCGGGCCGAAGCTGAAACTGGACGGCGACTTTACCGACCCCGACGTGGTGAAGGGCAGCAACATCAGTTTTTCTGACGTTGACTTCATTCCCTCCAAGCGCTTTGTCATGGAAACGGGGGAAAACATCCTGTACGGATTCCGCAAGTATGTCGATCCGTCAAAGAAGGAAACACTCAGCGAAGACGAGCAACGGTTAGAGGTGCTGCGCCAGCTGACCCGGAAAAGGGGTGTGGTCACCATTACGTCGTTCGCCTATAACTGCGGCATTAAGTACTCTACGGCACGCGAGTGGCTTAACAGGCACTGCAAGGGCGAAAGCCCCTCTGTGTCGTTTTTCCGCGACGGTCACCAGCTGTATTACCGTACCATTGAGCCGGAACAGCAATAAACAAGGGATTGCAGCGGGCGGTCAACTTGACTTTAGCGGGCGGTGCAATCCCTTGTTTATTGCTGTTCCGGCTC
>ERZ842401.620-NODE-620-length-51887-cov-6.916673_pt1 | contig 51887 bp, 47 predicted proteins | sample MGYA00521270_ERZ842401 | MGnify/ENA primary metagenome ERZ842401 (study PRJEB31892, sample SAMEA3878208) | bioreactor metagenome | biome: Moose rumen | place: Sweden | collected 2011-10 | study: EMG produced TPA metagenomics assembly of the PRJEB12797 data set... | reverse complement strand
TTGTGAGTTTTTTCAGCTCGTCTGCAATCTCTTTTGCGGTCATTTTTCGCTCCTACGATGGAATTTTATCATATCTCATTATATTGTGCAAACAGAGCCAAATAAATTTTTCTGTCCTCATCGTCATAAAAAAAATCCAGGGGAACAGTGTAGGGGTAGCCGTCATCTCCCAAAAGAGCAAGAACTCCACGCCACTCATTCTTTAAAATTTTTACGCACTCTTCTTCCGTAACCTGCTGCTTGAATCTTCTCATTTCTCGGAACATGATACCAGTGTAGCATGAATTTTGCCTGAATACAACTCTTGACATTTCTGGAACAACAAAGTAAAGTTAGCATAACGACAACGAGGTCGCAGATGAAATTCTTTTGCATCGTGCAAAGGTGTTACATCTGCGGCCTCTTTTTTTTTGTCTAACGATATGCAAGAGAGGTGCAGGTATGTGCGGATTTGTTGGCTGTTTTGATTTGGCATGCGGCGGTAAGCCCATTGCAGACGGTTTGCGTGACGAACTTAGGTCTCAGGTTTTGGAAATGAGCAAGAAGATTCGCCATAGGGGACCAGACTGGAGCGGCGTTTATACAGGCGACAATGCAATACTTAGTCACGAGAGGCTTTCTATTGTTGACCCCTTAAGCGGAAAGCAGCCTCTTGTAAGTGATGACGGAAAAATAATTCTTGCGGCAAATGGAGAAATTTACAACCACAAGGAAATAAGAAAATCATTTGAAAAAAAATATCAGTTCAGAACAGGAAGCGACTGCGAAGTGATTCTTGCCCTTTACAAAAAATACCGTTCCTCAAAAAATTTTAAAGATATGATGGAGGAACTTTCTGGAATTTTTGCATTTGCACTTTACGACAGCGAAAACGACACCTATCTTATTGCCCGGGACGAAATAGGTGTAATTCCTTTGTATCAGGGATGGGACAAGGCTGGAAGATATTTTGTTGCAAGCGAATTAAAGTCTCTTGAAGGCGAATGTATGACGATAGAAGAGTTTCCTAACGGATGCTATTTGTATTCTGCAGCTGAAGAGACAAAACCTGTGCGTTGGTATGAGCGTGACTGGGAAACTTACGACAGCGTAAAAAATTCTGCAAAGGCCTGTGACGAAAAGGGAGACATTATAAATCCAAGCGTAATAGAAAAAGTTAAAAACGGACTGGAGACAGCGGTAAAGTCTCAGCTTATGAGTGATGTTCCTTACGGTGTGCTTCTTTCTGGTGGACTGGACTCTTCGATTATTGCGGCAATTACTCAAAAGTATTCCAAGAAAAGAATTGAAACCGACGGTAAGGAAAACGCATGGTGGCCTCAGTTGCACAGTTTTGCAGTTGGACTTGAAGGCTCTCCCGATTTACTTGCGGCAAAAAAAGCGGCGGACTACATTGGAACAGTTCATCACGAAGTACACTTTACAATCCAGGAAGCACTGGACGCACTGCCCGATGTAATCTATCACATAGAAACTTACGACATTACAACAGTGCGTGCTTCTACACCTATGTATCTTCTTGCAAGAGTAATAAAATCCATGGGAATAAAAATGGTACTTAGTGGCGAAGGAAGCGACGAACTTTTTGGAGGATATCTGTATTTTCACAAGGCACCAAATGCTAAAGAATTTCACGAAGAACTTGTACGCAAGATGGGCAAACTGCATCTGTACGACTGTCTTCGTGCAAACAAATCTTTAATGGCATGGGGAGTTGAAGGCCGTGTTCCTTTTCTTGATAAGGATTTTATAGACATTGCAATGAGCCTTAACCCCGCCGACAAGATGAGCATTTTGTTAAGCGACGGAAAGCAGCGTGTAGAAAAATGGATTTTGCGCAAAGCCTTTGAAGACATGTTACCTCAGGATATTTGCTGGAGACAGAAGGAACAGTTTAGTGACGGTGTGGGCTACAGCTGGATAGACACCCTTAAAAAGATGACGGAAGAAAAAGTAAGCGATGCAGAATTTGCCAGAAGAGAAAATCGCTTTCCTGTAAATCCGCCTAAGACAAAAGAAGAATACTACTACAGGGAAATTTACAGCAGTCTCTTTCCTAGCGACAGTGCCGCAAAAGTTGTGCCTCACGAAGCAGGTGTGGCATGTTCAACAGCAAAAGCTTTGGAATGGGATGCAGCCTGGAAGAATATGGATGAACCAAGTGGACGAGCAATAAGCGGAGTGCATGATGCTGCCTACTAGCGCCTTGTTTTGCTCAGAAAAGAAATTTATTTTCATCCGTTAAGAACCGTGCGAAGCTTTTTAAGAAATATGTTTCCTGCTTGACTGAACTGCTGGTGCTTCCTCCAGATTACATACATGCTTGTGGTAAGTTCCGGCATGAGCGGCTTAAAGCAAAGTGAACTTGTGGGACTTGTGTCTACCAGTCCATCGAATGTAAGAAGGTATCCTACACCTTCCCGTGCAAGAACTGAGCCGTTGTATGTTAAGTCCAAAGTTGTAACTATGTTAAGGCGTTCTGTGCTGTCACCAAACCATTTTGGAAGGTCTGCCTGAAGCGCCTGTCTTGAAACAAGAATGGGCTTGTCGGTTAGGTCTTTTGGTTCTATGTAGTCGCGGTCAGAAAGGGGGCTGTCGGTCCTCATTACAACTCCCCAACGGTCAACGGCATGTACTGTAAGGCAGTTATATTTTTCTAGGTCGACATTTTCCACGATGACTGCAAAGTCAAAAAGTCCCTTGTCCAGTTTTTCAAGAACACGCTCACTGTCTCCTGCATAGAGGTTGAATCGGATTTTGGGATGCTGGATTTTTATCTGATTTATGCACTTGGCAAGAAAACTAATGTTCCTGCTTTCGGCACAGGCTATGGCAATGTCGCCAGAAATTTCATCGTTCCTAAGGGTTTTAAATTCTTTAAGAGTTTTGTCTGCCATGCCCAGAATGTCTTCTGCTCTTTCCCTTAAGAGTTCCCCAGCAGGAGTAAGTCGGATGGCATAATTGCTGCGCTCAAACAGTTTTTCTCCCAGTTCGTCTTCCAGCTCTTTTATCTGCCGGCTCATTGTGGGTTGAGTAACATTAAGATTTTCGGCTGCCCTAGTTATGTTTCCCAGACGGGCTGCTTCTACAAAGTATTTTAGTACGCGGAGTTCCATGGGTGTACAAATCCTAGCAAACAGCCTTACCTTCTGTCAAGTAAATGCTTAAAAGGCATAATTAGTTATAAAAACAAAGTATTTGTAATATCTGTTTTGCTGTGGTATATTAAAGCAGAAAGCAAATTTAAATCAAGGAGAATGCAATGGCAGACAGCACTTTGGCAAGAATTGATAGGACTAACGAACATTATACTTTTGAGCTGGCACAGAATGTAAATCGAACCACGGTAACCTTCCGCAATCACTTTGGCATTGAGCTGGTGGGTGACCTTTACATGCCGGCAGAGTTTCAGAATCAAGTTCGGAATGGTAAGGGTGTAAAAAAATTTGCGGCTATTGCCATATGCGGACCTTTTGGTGCGGTAAAGGAACAGGCCTCAGGATTCTATGCAAACCGGATGGCAGAGCGCGGTTACATTGCACTGGCTTTTGACCCCTCCTTTACTGGCGAGTCTGGGGGAGAACCTAGGTACATGAACAGTCCCGATATAAACACAGAAGACTTTATGGCAGCGGTTGATTTTCTTTCCACAAGGGAAGATATCGATCCCGAAAAAATCGGAATTATTGGAATCTGCGGATGGGGCGGTCTGGCTTTAAATGCTGCGGCAATTGACACTCGCATTAAGGCAACTGTTGCCAGTACCATGTACGACATGAGCCGGGTAACTGCCAACGGATATTTTGATAGTGCAAACAGTGCTGATGCAAGAAACAAAATGCGTTCCTCACTTATGGCCCAGCGTCTTGAAGATTTTAAGGCGCTCTCTAAAGGTTTGGCATTAAAATTAGGCGGAGGAGTTGTTGATCCTCTTCCAGACGATGCGCCTTATTTTGTAAAGGACTATCACTCCTATTACAAAACTTCTCGGGGATACCATGAGCGTTCTCTTAATTCCAACGGTGGATGGGCTGTGCAGGCTGCCACATCACTTTTAAACACAAAACTTCTTGCCTACTCAGACGAAATTCAAAATGCCGTAATGGTTCTTCACGGAGAAAAGGCTCACTCCCGATACTTTGGCGAAGACGCATTCAAGCGACTTACTGGAAGCAACAAGGAACTGGTGATTGTTCCCGGAGCAAGCCACACTGATTTGTACGATGGCGGAAAAAACAATGCAATTCCCTTTGACACTCTTGTAGAATTCTTTACAAAGTATTTAAAATAGAATTACGACTATGGATTTTGCGGAAATTATTGAAGACAAGACTTTTGATGAAGAGCGAGCGCTTTACGGGATAAAAAATGTCCTTGTAAAAAACTGCCGCTTTGACGGACCTGCTGACGGTGAATCTGCAATGAAGGAGTCTTCTTCTCTTACGGTTGAAGGCTGCTTTATGAATTTGCGCTATCCCTTCTGGCATGTAACTGATGCAGACATTTTGGAAACTACTCTTACGCAAAACTGCAGGGCTGCGCTATGGTACGACAGTAACATCCGCATAAGAAACTGTACTCTAGGTGGAATAAAGGCACTCAGGGAATGCAATGGAGTAAGTCTTTTAAACTGTACTGTTTCTTCTCCAGAGTTTGTCTGGAAATGCAGAAATGTTACTGTTAAGGATACCACCATTACTGAATCAGAATATCCTTTTTTTGAAGTGGAGGCTGCTGACATTACGGGGCTTAAGCTTAAGGGAAAGTATTCTTTTCAGTATGGCTCAAACATTCAGATAAGAAATTCGGAACTGGACACAAAGGATGCCTTCTGGCACACAAAAAATGTAACCGTTAGGGATTCAGTCATTAAAAGCGAATATCTTGGCTGGTATTCAGAAAACCTTACTCTTGAAAACTGTCGCATTATTGGAACCCAGCCCTTCTGCTACTGCAAAAACCTTGTGCTAAAAAACTGCACCATGGAAGAATGCGATTTATCTTTTGAGCGGAGTAGTGTGCGTGCAGAAGTAAAAGGAAAAATTGACAGCGTAAAAAATGTGCTCTCGGGGAAAATAAAGGCGGATGAGATTGGAGAAATAATCATGGAAGATGACATTGTAAATCCGTCATTGTCAGTTATCGAGGTAAGAAAATGAAAAGATTGTTTTTTTTACTTGTGGCACTAATGTGCGTAACGGCAGCATGTGCAAACTCAAGTCAGGAGGAAGAAATGAACATTACTGTTACAAATTCCGAGGGTAAGACAAATTCGCTTAATGCAATCCTTGCAAAAAATAAATCTGCAGAGGCTTTTTATGCGCTCTTAAAAAAAGGCGCCCTTACCGTGAACATGGAAGACTATGCCTCATTTGAAAAAGTTGGTTCTTTGGGAATAAGCCTTCCCAGAACAGACACACAGATAACTACAGAGGCCGGCGACATAATTCTGTATCAGGGAAATCAGATTACAATTTACTATGACACCAACCGCTGGAATTTTACCCGACTTGGAAAAATTACCGGAGTTACAAAAGATCAGCTTAGGGAAATCCTTGGAAGCGAAAGCGTAACTGTGGTCTTTGCATGTGCGTCAAAATAAAATTGTAGCGCATTCTTTACAAAAGGCGCAAAAAATGTAAACTTTGCTTTGTTGACAGCTCTTCCTTGTGAGGTTACACTTTTCCTAAAGTTACGGAAAGTTGGAAAATTCTAACTTTTTTAACCTGAGCCTTGCTGGAGGAAGAATGGCAGTACTTTCGGTGCAGAATTTATGCAAAACATATCCGTCGTTTGCATTGAAGAATGTTTCTTTTGAAATTGAAAAAGGTTCCATAATGGGATTCATTGGGCGCAACGGTGCAGGCAAAACTACGACACTAAAAAGTCTTTTAAATCTTGTGCATCCCGATGGTGGACAAATTGATTTTTTTGGACTTCCTTTGGCTGGTAACGAAAGTGAAATAAAGCAGCGTGTAGGCTATGTTGTAAGTTCTGACGGCTACTACAAACGAAAAAAAATCTCACAGATTACAAGGGTAACAAAATCTTTCTATTCAAACTGGGACGATGAAGCTTGGCAGCATTACATGAGCGTCTTTAAACTGGACGAGAAAAAATGTCCTGGCCAACTTTCTGAAGGTATGAAGGTAAAGTATTCCATTTCTCTTGCTCTTTCACACAAGGCGGATCTTCTTATTCTGGACGAACCTACCAGCGGACTTGACCCTATTTCCCGTGCGGAACTTCTTGACATATTTACCCAACTGCGCGACAAGGGAATTTCAATTTTGTTCTCTTCCCACATTACGACAGATTTGGACAAGTGTGCCGATTCCATTACATATATAAAAAACGGTTCCATTCTGTATACTGGTAAAACTTCAGGAATAGGAATGCCTCTGGATGACTTTATGCTTAAAAATGAAAAGGAGGAAATTCATGTCTAGAAAATCACATGCGCTGTTGCCGCTTTTGAATAAAGAAATAAAACTTTCTGCTTCGCCACTTTCATTTTTCTTTCTTGCCTTTGCCCTTATGGCTTTTATTCCAGGATATCCCATTTTGGTAAGTCAGTTTTTTGTATGCCTAGGAATTTTTCAGACATTCCAAAACGGCAGAGAATCTAACGACATAGTTTATTCTGCAATGCTTCCCATCTCTAAAAAAGACATTGTAAAGTCACGCTACATTTTTGTCCTTTTCATTGAACTGCTAGATTTTATTCTGAGCGCCTGTTTTACTTTAATCCGCATGACACTACTAAAAAATCTTTCGCCCTATGTGGCTAATCCTTTGATGAATGCAAATTTCTTTTACCTTGGATTTTCACTTTTAATTCTTATGCTCTTTAATGTGATCTTTGTAAGGGGATTTTTTAAGACAGGATATTATTTTGCAAAACATTTTATTGCCTTCATTGTGCTGGCCTTTGTAGTGGTTGCATCTTCTGAAGTGATTCACTATATTCCGAGTTTTGAATTTGTTTCTGTCACAGATTTTTCTCATGCTAAAGAGCAGTGCATTTTTCTTGCTGTCTGTGCACTCCTTTTCTGTCTGCTTACTGTAATTTCTGAAAAATCTGCCCAGCGCATTTTTGAAAAAATTGATTTGTGAGGCCGGTCTTGTTCTGTGAAAATCTTGTTCAGCTTAGAAAAAAAAGAGGAATAACTCAAGAAGTCCTTGCACAAGAAATAGGTGTTTCCCGTCAGACCTTGAGCAAGTGGGAAAGTGGAGAAGTTATGCCCGACATAGAAAGCGCCCGTAAAATTTCTCAGGTGCTTGATGCTTCTCTTGACGAACTTGTAAACTACGAAATCTCAGAGTCAAAACTTCCTATGCCTCCAAAAGGAAAGCACATGTTCGGTTTGGTGCAGGTGGGCGACAAGGGACAGATTGTAATTCCAAAGCAGGCCAGAAATGTGTTTGACATAAAGACTGGCGACAAACTGATTGTGCTTGGGGACGAAAGTCAGGGGCTTGCTCTTCTTAAGGAAAGTAGCTTTATGGATTTGGTGCGCATTGTTACCAAAGGCTAAACTACGGTGATTGACAAAGTGCAGAAGATTTTTGTATACTAAAAGAAATAAGGCAAAGAAGCCGTAGATACTGTTTCGTATTTTTACGAGGCAGTGTCTACGGCTTTTTTTTTGCTTAAGTGGGCCATGCAATGACGCCTTGAGCATCATAAATCAGATTCGGATCGATGGTCTAGAAACTAAAGCTCAACCCACAGGGGGATTTTTATGGAACAGAAAACATTATACGAACCAGCTTTTGAGCATGACAACTGCGGAATTGGTGCTGTGGTAAGCATAGACGGCATAAAAAGTCATCGTGTAGTGGAGGATGCCCTGTGCATTGTAGAAAAACTGGAGCATCGTGCTGGTAAGGATGCAAGCGGAAAAACAGGCGATGGTGTTGGTCTTCTTGTTCAGATAAGTCATTCTTTTTTTAGGAATGTGGCATCTGACTATTTGTCTGACTGTGACGAGCGGGACTATGGAGTGGGCATGTTCTTTTTCCCGTCAGGCGAAGATGAGTGTGCGCAAGAAAGAAAACGCTTTGAAAAGTGCACATGGGATTCAGAATTAAAATTTTTAGGCTGGCGAAAAGTTCCCGTGCATGCTGAACTTCTTGGGAAAAAGGCCCGTGACTGCATGCCTCAAATTTGGCAGGCTTTTATTTCTCGTCCATCAGAATGCGACAGGGGACTTCCTTTTGACAAGAAACTTTACGCCCTCCGTCTTTTATTTGAAAAAAGTGGTAAAGGAAAAACTTATGTCTGTTCTTTAAGTTCCAGAACAATCGTCTACAAGGGAATGTTCCTTGTACATGAACTGCGCACATTTTATTCTGATCTTCAGTCAGCGGAGTATGAATCCAGTCTTGCAATAGTTCATTCAAGATTTTCTACAAATACTCAGCCTAGTTGGCAGAGGGCTCACCCCAACCGCTTTATTGCGCACAATGGAGAAATAAATACCATCCGTGGAAATGTTGACAGAATGCTTGCACGAAACGGCGAAGTTGATGTGACTGGAAGTGATTCTGCAATGCTTGATAATACTCTGGAATACTTTGTTATGAACGGACTTCCTCTTCCCCTTGCAGTCATGCTCTGTATTCCTGAACCATGGAAGCATGACCAAAGCCTGCCTGAACAGAAGCGCGACTTCTATCATTATTGGGCAACAATGATGGAGCCTTGGGATGGACCTGCCGCAATTCTTTTTTCTGACGGAGACATTCTTGGAGCCACCCTTGACCGCAACGGACTTAGACCAAGCAGGTGGTTTTTAACAAAAGACAATCACCTTATTCTTTCTAGCGAAGTTGGCGTCTTGGATATTCCAGAAAATCAGATTGTAAAAAAGAGCCGCCTTATGCCAGGAAGAATGCTTCTTGTGGATACAGTGCAAAAACGCCTTATCAGTGATGAGGAAATAAAGCAGACCTTTGCCGCTGAGCATCCTTATGGAGAATGGCTTGATCAGAATCTTCTGCATCTTGCCGATTTGAAAATTCCCAACAAAAAAATTCCTGTTTCCAGTCAGGACGAAAGAAATCATCTGTACCGAGCCTTTGGATGGAATTACGAAGATGTTAACGAGATGATTCTTCCCATGGCCAAAAATGGTGTGGAGCCTACAGGTGCAATGGGAATAGACACGCCCCTTGCATGTATGAGCGACAGACACCCAAGTTTGTTCAGTTACTTTAAGCAACTTTTTGCTCAGGTTACAAATCCGCCCATTGACAGTCTTAGGGAAAAAATTGTTACCGACACAACCGTGTATGTGGGAAGCGATGGAGACCTTTTGAATGCTGAAGGAAAAAACTGTCGTGTGCTGGAAATAAATAATCCTATTCTTACTGGCGTTGACCTTATGAAAATTGCGGCACTTAATCAGCCTGGACTTTGTGCTAAAAAGATTTCTCTTCTGTACGATATGTCAGACTCTTTGGGCGACGGAAGTGTTCTTGAATCTGTACTGAACAAAATTTTTAAGGAGATTGCAGAAGCGTATCAAAAGGGATTCAATATCATTATTCTGTCTGATAGGGGTGTGGATGAAAAGCATGGAGCCATTCCTTCTTTACTTGCGGTAAGTGCTGTGGAGCAGTTCTTAATTCGTGAAAAAATGCGCACAAAGATTTCCATCATTCTGGAAAGCGGAGAAGTGCGTGATGTGCATCAGGCTGCAATGTGTCTTGGCTACGGAGCCCGTGCGGTTAATCCTTACCTTGCTCACGAAGCTATTGCGGAACTTATAGATCAGAAACTTTTAGACAAGGACTACCACACTGCAATAGACGATTACAACAAGGGCATAATTGACGGCATTGTAAAAATTGCTGCAAAGATGGGAATAAGTGCAGTGCAATCATATCAGTCTGCACAGATTTTTGAAGCAGTGGGAATTTCACAGTCTGTAATTGAAAAGTATTTTACAAATACAGTAAGCCGTGTTGGAGGAATTACACTTAAGGAAATAGAAGAAGACATTCTGTTTCATCATGAGCAAGCTTGGAACAGAAAGGGTCTTGTAATGAACACCCACCTTGATTCTGTAGGCGTTCATAAATTTCGCAGGGGACCAAATGCAGAAGACCATCTGTATAATCCCGAAACAATTGTTGCGCTGCAGGAGTCTACTAGAAACGGTGACTACAGTCGCTTTAAGGAATACACGGCCCTTGTAGACGACAATGAGTACCCTCACACTTTGCGGGCAATGCTGGACTTTAACTTTTCTTCTGACGGTGGCATTCCTTTGGAAGAAGTTGAAGGCGTTGATTCAATTGTTAAGAGGTTTAAAACAGGTGCAATGTCTTACGGTTCAATTAGCGAAGAGGCTCATAAGTGCATGGCCCTTGCAATGAATCATCTGCATGGAAAATCAAACAGCGGTGAAGGTGGAGAAAAACCTGAGCGCTTGGGAACTGAATGTAACAGTGCAATTAAGCAGGTAGCAAGTGGGCGCTTTGGTGTTACGGAAGAATATCTTTTAAGCGCAAAAGAAATACAGATTAAGATGGCTCAGGGTGCAAAGCCTGGTGAAGGCGGACATCTTCCTGGAAAGAAGATTTACCCTTGGATTGCAAAAACAAGACTTTCTACTCCTGGAGTTTCTCTTATTTCTCCTCCTCCTCATCATGACATTTATTCTATTGAAGATTTGGCCCAGCTTATTTACGATTTAAAAAACGCAAACCGTGAAGCAAGAATTAGCGTTAAGTTGGTAAGTGAAGCGGGCGTAGGAACGATTGCGGCAGGAGTGGCAAAAGCTGGTGCTCAGGTAATTTTGATTAGCGGTCACGACGGAGGAACAGGTGCTGCTCCATTAAGTTCCATTCATCATGCTGGACTCCCTTGGGAACTTGGATTAAGCGAGGCACATCAGACTTTAATTCAAAACGGACTTCGCGGTCGCGTTATCATAGAAACTGACGGCAAACTGATGAGCGGTCGTGATGTTGCAATAGCATGTCTTTTGGGTGCGGAAGAATTTGGTTTTGCAACTGCTCCACTTATTACAATGGGTTGTGCCATGATGAGGGTCTGCAATCTTGATACATGTCCTTTTGGAGTTGCAACACAGAATGAAAAACTTCGCTTAAGATTTCCTGGCAAACCAGAGTATGTTGAAAACTTCATGAAGTTTATTGCACAGGAACTTAGGGAATACATGGCAAAACTTGGCGTGCATTCTGTTGACGAAATGTGCGGACGGACTGATTTGCTTAAGCTTAAGGACAAACAGGGCTTTAGGCGTGCTGGACTTTTGGATTTGAGCAGGGTGCTTGCAAGACCCGAACCCAATGCGTCTGATGATGACTGGAAGAAGAATCGGCAAACCTTTGACTTTGAGTTGGAAAAGAAATGCGACCTTACCACACTTGTTCCAGAATGGAAAAGAGCAGAAAAGAAATCATCTGATTCGCTGATTGAGATTCAGTCAACCGACAGAACTTTTGGAACAATACTGGGAAGTGAAATTCAAAAGTTGGGTGGCGGAAAACTTTCTGATGATTCCTACACCGTCTGCGTAAGAGGAGGAGCAGGTCAGAGTTTTGGTGCCTTTATTCCAAAGGGACTTACTCTTCGTCTTGAAGGCGAGGCAAATGACTACTTTGGAAAAGGTCTGAGTGGCGGAAAACTGGTGGTAAAAAAATCTTCAGAATTTGAAGGAAAGGCTGAAGAAAACATCATCATTGGAAATGTTGCACTCTTTGGTGCCACAAGTGGAAGTGCATTTATAAACGGCATTGCAGGTGAGCGCTTTTGCGTGCGTAATTCTGGTGCAACTGCTGTTGTTGAAGGATGCGGTGATCACGGACTTGAATACATGACTGGAGGACAGGCAGTTATTCTTGGTCCAACAGGAAGAAACTTTGCTGCAGGTATGAGTGGTGGTGTGGCCTATGTGCTGGACGAAAATCATAGCCTGTACAGGAGACTTAATCATGGTTTGGTAAAAAGTTATGACCTTACAGATTCAACTACGACACTTAGGGGAATGACTGATGAAGAAAATCTTCTTGCTCTTATAAAGCGACACATGGAAGAAACAGGTTCAGAAAAAGCCTTGCGCATCATTGACGACTGGAAGAAGTACCGTCTGCTCTTTAAGAAAATAATTCCCAATGATTATCTTAGCGTCATGACTGAACTTTACGCTGCGGAAGACGATGGTGCTTCTGAAGACGAAGCACGCCTTATTGCATTCAGAAAAATTACGGCATAGGAGAAAGTACTATGGGAAAGGCAACAGGATTTTTAGATTACAGTCGCATTGAAAACGGAAACATTCCGCCTTTAGAGAGAATAAAAAATTTTGAAGAGTTTCATCCCAAGTTGGATGATGCTTCCCGTCGCGAACAAGCGGCACGATGCATGAATTGCGGAGTTCCCATGTGTCAGTCTGCAATAAAACTTGCTGGCATGGTAACGGGCTGTCCACTGCATAATTACATTCCAGAATGGAACGATGCGCTTTACAAAGAACAGTATGATATGGCGGCATGGCGTCTTTTAAAAACTTCCAGCTTTCCAGAATTTACTGGTCGGGTTTGTCCTGCACTTTGCGAAAAAGCCTGCAACTGTTCTAATCCTGTTTGCGGAGACGGTGCTGTTACAATCCATGACAATGAACTTTACATTATAGAAAAAGCATTCGCTTCTGGTTACATGAAGCCTCAGATTCCTGCAAGGCGTAGCGGTAGGCGTATTGCGGTAATTGGAGCTGGCCCCAGCGGACTTGCCTGTGCGGACTGGCTTAACAGAAGGGGACACAGCGTTACTGTTTTTGAGCGAGAAGACAGGGCTGGCGGTTTGCTCATGTACGGAATTCCAAACATGAAACTTGACAAAAAAATTGTTGAGCGACGCATAAACCTGATGAAGGAAGAGGGCGTAGAATTTGTATTTAATGCCGATGTGGGACGAACTATTTCTGCGGAGCATATTCTGAACACTTACGATTCTGTTGCCTTATGTTGCGGTGCAAAAAAAGCGCGTGCACTGACTGCTTTGGGAATTGATTTGGTAAAGAAAGGTCTTTATTTTGCAGTTGATTTTCTTACTGCCGTTACAAAGTGCGTCATTGCCACTAGCGAAGCCTTGCAGAAGATAAACATGATTCCTGCCAACGAACAGATTGCACGAATGCTTTTGGAAACTGCAAACATTGAAGTTGCTGGAAAACATGTTGTTATTGTAGGCGGAGGTGATACTGGTAACGACTGCACTGGAACTGCAATCCGTCTGGGTGCGGCAAGCGTTACTCAAATAGAAATGATGCCCTGTCCTCCAAAAGAACGAAGGACAGACAATCCCTGGCCACAGTGGCCTAAAATTTTAAAGACAGACTATGGTGCTGAAGAATCCATTGCAAAGTTTGGGCGGGATCCTCGCATATACGAAACAACTATTAAAGAAGTTATTTCTACTGACGGTTGCATTAGCGCCGTAAAAACTGTTCAGGTGGAATTCCAAATAAAAGATGGAAAGAGACAGTTGGTGGAGCGTTCTGGAACAGAAAGAACTTTACCCTGCGATCTGCTTCTTGTTGCGGCAGGATTTACAGGAGCGGAAGCTTACACTGCAGATGCCTTTAGTGTTAGTCTTGGCGACAGGGGAACAGTCTGCACTAATGAAAAGGGATACGCAACTGGTAAAGAAAAAATCTTTAGTGCAGGAGACATGAGGCGGGGGCAGTCTCTAGTGGTGTGGGCCATTGCGGAAGGACGGGAATGTGCGAAAGAAATAGATGTTTTTTTGGAGGCGGACTAGAACATGGGCTTTAGGGACGAATGCGGAGTTGTGGGAATTTTTTGCAGTGAGAAAAAATCAAATGCAAATGACGCAGCTCGTCTTGCTTACTTTGCGCTTACTTCTTTGCAGCACAGGGGGCAGGAAAGCGCTGGTATTGCAGTAAGCGATGGAGAAAAAATAAAACTTCACAAGAGCATGGGGCTTGTAAGCGATGTGTTTAGGCCTGAACATTTTGAAAACTTAAGAGGTTCTGTTGCCCTTGCCCATGTACGCTATGCAACGGCAGGTGGCCGCAGTCTGGAAAACGCACAACCTTTTTTAAATACATACAAACTTGGTTCCATTGCATTGTGCCATAACGGTCAGCTTGTAAACTACAATGAACTTAGGGAAATGTTGGAAGACTACGGATGCACATTTTCAAGCACAAGCGATTCGGAAGTTATTTTAAAACTGATTGTAAGAAAGTTTATAGAACAGGGAGGAAAGCCCGGAAGCCACAACGAACTGAATTTTTCTGACGGAGAAGAAAACAGAGTAAGGTTTGAAAATGCAGTAAGAGAAACATGTAGCATTATTAAGGGAAGTTTTGCCCTGTGCATTATGACGGAAGACATGCTACTTGGTGTAAGGGATCCAAACGGAATTAGACCCTTGTGTGTTGGAACACTGGAAGATGACTCCTCCTTTATTATTGCTTCAGAGTCCTGTGCCATTGATGCTGTAAACGGAACCCTGCTTAGAGATGTTGCACCTGGAGAAATGGTAATTATAAATAAGGAAGGATTTAGATCTAGAGTACCAGAAGGTGGCACTGTAAAATGCATGCAGAACAAGCAGACCTGTATTTTTGAATATGTTTATTTTGCAAGACCTGACAGTGTTATAGACGGCATGGCGGTTCAAGAAGCTCGTTACCGTATGGGTGAACAGTTGGCAGAAGAAGCTCCTGTTGCAGCAGATGTTGTTGTGGGAGTTCCTGACAGTGGAATAGGTGCGGCTTTGGGCTATGCAAAAAAGAGTGGCATTCCTTTTGTTACGGGAATAATCAAGAATAAATACATTGGAAGAACATTTATTGCACCTACGCAGAAGGAAAGAGAAAGCATGGTGTTTGTGAAACTAAATGCAATTAAAAGCGACCTTAACAAAAAGCGAGTTATAGTAATAGATGATTCCATTGTGAGGGGGACAACCAGTCGTCGTCTTGTGCAGATGCTTCGCCGTGCAGGTGCAAGTGAAGTGCACTTTAGGGTTTCTTCTCCACCGGTAAAATTTCCCTGTCATTTGGGAATAGACACGCCCAGTAAGAACGAACTTATTTCAAGTACTCATGAACTTGAGGAAATAAAAAAAGAAATTGGTGCAGACAGTCTGGCCTTTATAAGTCTGGAGGGAATGCTTAACGCGTTGGGAAGCGGACATTTCTGCAAGGGTTGCTTTAATGGAGCCTATCCCGTGTAAGATTTTTATACTTGCTTTTTTCTGAATATGCGATGATAATGTTAATGATTATTCATTTAACGGAGAACATATATGAAAAAGGTATTGTGTATTTTGCTTTGTGCTGTTACGGCCCTTACATTTTTTGTCTCATGCTCGAATTCAAAAAATGCGGTTTACAAAGACGGAAGAGCCCGTCCTTCTTCTTGCGGATCGCTTAAGGTTGTTGACGGAAAACTTTGTTCCCAAAAGGGCGAGCCTGTCATGCTTCGTGGTGTAAGCATAAACGGACTTGTAACTTCTGAAGCGCTTTTAAACGAGGAACTGTTTAAGGAACTTTCCAAAGATGTGGGTGCCAATCTGTTTAGAATTGCAAACTACACTTACGGTGTGGGTATTGTAGGCTACTGTACTGGCGGAAACAAGGAGCGGCACAAGGAAGATATAGCAAGGGCTGTGGAACTTGCAAAAAAAGAAGATATGTATGCCATTATAGACTGGCACATCCTTAGGGACGGAAATCCTAATACATATATTGAAGATGCAAAAGAATTCTTTACAGAAATGGCACAGACATACAGCGATTACAATAATGTGCTTTACGAAATTTGCAACGAGCCCAATGGCGTGGAATGGGAAGAAGTAAAAAGCTATGCCGAAGAAATTATTCCCATCATCCGCAGATATGATTCTGATTCCGTGATTATTGTGGGAAATCCTGACTGGTCAAAAGATTTGTACACGGTTAGCGACAATCCTCTTGACTTTGATAACATTATGTACACATTCCATTTTTATGCTGCAACACATAAGGATGAGTTCCGCGCAATGGTAAAAACTGTTAGCCATTACGGGCTTCCGGTATTTGTTACTGAATTTGGTGTTACGGCTGCAAGTGGCGGTCACCCCAGAGATTTGGAATCAGCTGATGAATGGATTGAACTGCTTGAGGAAGAAAACATTTCCTACTGCATGTGGGCATGGTCTAAAGCACCTGAAGCGTGTTCCACATTCAAGTCGAATGTTCCAAAGACAAGTGGGTTTGAAAAAGAAGATTACACCGAAAGCGGCATATGGCTTTTGGAAACTCTTGAAAAAAGAAACAGCCTTTAGAAAAATCTGCTAGAACTGTTCAAGCCGGGTAAGCAGGGCGTCAAGTTTTTGACCGTAGTTTTTGTCTGCTGCCCATGTGCCTGACAGTTCAAAAATTGTTTTTGCCTTTCCCCTTGGGTTTACCCATTTGTAGCGGTTGTCTACAAGAGGATGCACAAGCGTTACCGAGGCATCTGTGGCGTAGGCGTGAAGATGCTGTATGTGGGCGCGGACTCCCAGTTCTTCTGTTTCAAAGCGTTCACCGGGATGTTCCGCATCTATTGCACCCAGTCCGCAGTAGTTGTGCATGTCTGGAGTAACAAGACCTCCAAAGCGAAGAAATCCTGTTTCTAGACACATCTGTACGAATGCACAGTCTGAATTTATTCCTTCTGATTTTGCTTCTGCCACATAAAGTTTTGCAAGCCTTAGTACTGCACTCCGTTCAGCTTGAGGATTGTTCTGCATAAAAAATGCGGTAAGCTGCTGGGGCGACTTTGTACCTATTCCGGTAAGGGAGCGAGAAATTGTTTTTCCAAATCTTCCAAAGGAAAGGCAGCCGCTTAGGACGACGGAACATGCTGTCAAAGTAAGAATCAGAGTGATAAATCTGCGAACAGTGGATGAGTTTTTCATTATTTTATTGTTGAACCTATGTAGTCTTTGCCGTCAAGAATTGCCCTTATATTGGGAATGTTTTTTCCTGCTGCACAAATTACGGTAAGCCCAAGTTCAGAAGCTCTTTTGCTTGCAATGGGATCAAAGGGACAGTTTTTGCCAGGAACCCATTCGTCACCAACCATCTTGCGGAATTCTGACCAGCTGATTGTGTCTATTGGTTTTGCTTCAGGATTTTTTCGTGGGTCATCGGTGTAGACTTTTTCTATGTTGGAAAGATTTACAACTGTGTCTGCATGGAAGCGTTCTGCAAGGAGTACCGCATCGTTGTCTGTAGAAAAGCCTGGCTTCCATCCGGCGGCAACAAGAACTCTTCCTGTAAAGTCGGTAACTTTTGTTGGGTCGGTAACAACTTCCTGTTGGCAAAGGGGACCGAATGTTGTCTTTAAAATCTGAGCGTTAAGCCGTGTTGCCATAATACCAATCCAGTCGCAGGCATAGTTTGTTTCTTCTTCGTTTGCAAAAGAGCAGGAGGATTTCTGTTCTCCTGCAAAAGTTTTTGCTACATCACGGTAAGCGTTCTGATACACGCGAGCTGGCGCTCCTCCTCCTGCAACAAGAATAAGGCGCGTGTCGGGATTTTTTAAAAGCCAGTCACATGCCATTGTAGAAAATTCAGACAAGAATTTTACATCAGGCTCGGAAGGTGCGATAATTGAACCGCCCACACTAAGAACTTTTGTAACCATATATTCCTCCCAAAATAAATTCGGTTTAATAGATTCCTCTTATGACTGGGTCTGCCCACAAGCTGCTGTAACTTGTTGTTCCCCGGCTTGCTTCTTCCCATATTGACTGGAGTGCATAGGTGCGGGGTCGGTAAACAGTTTTGCCGCCAACTTCTGAAGAACGGATTTGTGTCCATCCCCTGCTGAATGCTACATGCTGGCTGTCAAGGTTTCCCCAATAGTAGGAAGGTGGATTTGAAACTGGTGCAAAGGGATTGTATTTTAATCCTGCTCCGATTGCTACATCCGCCGGGAACCATCCGTAGCCTTCAAAGTAAAGTTCTGTCCACCAGTGAGCCCTGCATGTTGAACCGCTTTCTACAAGAATGCCGCTTACGGGAATGGCAGGAACTCCTGCTGCCCTGCAAAGGGCGGTAAACACAATGGTAAAGTCGTAGGCGTCTCCGCTGTATGTTGTAAGCATGTCCAAGGGAGACACATTGCCTGTTCTTACTTCTTCCTGAATGCGGTAGTGGGAAAGCATGTAGTTGTAAATCATTACTGCGCGTCGGTAGCGTGAATTTTCTGAGCCTACTATGCTTGTCATGAGCGAGCGGATTCGTGAGTCGTCAGATGGAACGCATGAATCTGAGGCTGTGTATTTTTGGTAAAGAAGTCTTGTGGTGTCGCTGTATGTTGCAGGAATATTTTCCCTTTTGATGTTGTTTGTAATTGCGTAAGTGGTAACAACAAATGTTTGGGAAAAACGCTGGGTTGTTGTCTGCGTGGAGACGAGGGCCTTCTTTTGGATTATGTCGTAAGGGTCATCCTTTATGAGGGGGTCAGGGTTTACATCGGTAAGTTCCGCCTTGGGCTGTGACGCTGATGTAGGCGGACGGGGAATGTAAAGGGTTATGGTTGAGCCTGCTGTTGCGATTGCATTTGTTATGTCGGCATTGACCTGAAGTACATAAGTGCGTTTGCCCGAAAGTCCTTTTACTCCTGCGGCAGTGTCTACAGTAAGCTTTTGTGTCTGACTTGAGCCTTTGTCGGTTTGCACATAAATTGAACCTGTTGCGGCTCCGTCGGGAACATGCACTCGTATTTCTGTGTCTGTCCAGGATTCGTAGTCAAAGTCGTAGATGCTTGCTTCTATAAATTGGTCGTCTGGATTTGTGGGATCTTCTTCGTGGCTGGCGGTAAAGAATACTTTTGATTCTCCCCTAGTTTCGCCAAAGTTGGAGCCTGTAATGGTAATGGTCTGACCTATGCTTGCCTTTTGTGGAGTGACGGAACGCACTGCTGGTAAGAGGGTTCGTGGTACTGTTTTTGATGCAACAGGAATGCCCGAAGTGTTTGCAAAAAATCCTGGTTCTGAGCGTCCTGAGGAAGTTCCTACAACAACAAGACCGTCCTGAACATTTGCGGGAAGGAGTACTCTTATTTCTGAGTCGCTCCAGTCAAGGTAGCCTGAGGAGGTAAGCCGTGACCCTGCAATTTCTACATAGGAGGAGTTTCGTGTGCTTCCGAAATTTTCTCCGCTTATGACCATTATATCTCCTGGTGAGCCTACGGAAGGGTCTATTAGCGAGATGACTGGTTTTTTGTTTGTTGAGCGATTGACGAGGCTTATTATTCCAAAGCCCAGGGCAATAATCAGTACGAATGTTAAGAGTCGTACCCATGCAAATCGTCTGAACAGTTCACCGTAAAGCCTGAAGGGATTCAATTTTCATTTCCTATTTCTACGGAAATCGTAAAGGTGAATCCTGAGTTTGTTTCTGTTCTGTCAGCAACTTCTACTGACGGAGTAAAGACATCGTAACTTGCAAGGGATGCTCTGGCGGCCTGCATTCCGCTTCTGCCGTCGGTCTGGTCTACAAAGACTACATTGTTTCCGATTGAGGAATTCATGCTGACTGTGTTTGCCTCTGCGGATGATGCTGTTAGGAGTGACGCTGACTGAGTTGCAATTTCGTCTGGTGACTGTATTTGAATGCGGGCAACAGGTGTAAACTGAGATGCTGCTGGTTCTGCTGTTTTTGAGGGTGAGGGAAGAAATACCATTACCAGAGCGGCTGCTGCTGCTCCTGCCAGTGCACCTACAAATCCTGCGGAATTCTTTAGTTTGATTACATGGTCTGAAATGGAGCGTCTGTTAGCCCTGCTGATTGTCCTGCTGTAGGAAAGTTTTGCCTGCAGACGGTTAAAACTTTGGTCAAGTTCTTCCTGAGATTTGGTAAGGGTTGCGGAATCTTGAGAAAGAAGTGCGTGCAGTTTCTTAAGCCGTTCCAGTTTAGCCCGGCAGTCTGCACAGGATGCAATGTGTTCTTCGTACTGGCCAATGTATGCCGGTGGAAGTTCGTTGTCGAGATAAAGTGAATGAACATCTTTTTCAGGGCAAGTAGACATCTTCTTCTCCTATAAGTTTTGCTAGTTGTTCCCGTGCGCGGAATACCCTTACCTTTACATTTCCTTCGGTAATTCCCAGCACCTGTCCTATTTCCTTATAATTCATTTCGCCATACTCGCGGAGAACCAATACTTCCTTTAGCTTTTCTGGCAACTGGTTTAGGGCTTCCCGAGCCTTCTGAACCGTTTCGGCCTTGAGTACCTCTGACTCGCCGCCTTCCATGTGCTGTCTGCCTTCGTACAGTGCCTTGTGGTAAGCCTTTGCCTCGCGCACCTTACGCTTGGCATAGTTAAGGGATGCATTTTTTACTACGCGAATAAGCCAGTATTTAACATCGTCCAGTGACGGAAACACAAGTTCCTTTTCGTTAGCTTTTATGAGCGAATCGTGAACTAGGTCTTCCGCAGCCTCTTCGTCGTTTACAACTCTGTAAGCAACCTTAAAAAGTAACTGGTATGTGGCGTTATATACTGTCCTAAAGTCCGCTGGGTCAGCACAGTTTATCTGTCTTGCTCCTGCGGAACTTTCACTATTATCAAACACTGCAATCCTCCCTAAGTTACAGAACCAAAATGTTTTTCTAAGCCTAATTTAGGCTCGTTCCCAGACGGGACCGTTTGGTGTGTCGGTTACGACTATTCCTTTTGCCGTTAGTTCGTCTCTTATTGCGTCTGCCCTTGCAAAATCCTTTGCCTTTTTAGCGGCAATTCTTTCTGCAACAAGTGCGTCTATTTGAGGGGCTTCGGGGTCGCCGGAGTGGTCGTAACGGGTAAGAGCCGCTTCTTCTGCCTTTTTTGCCTCTTCCTGAACTTTTGCGGCGTTTTCTATGAGCTTAAGTCCAAGAACGCTGTCCATGCGGTCAATCAGTTCAAGGGCTTCTGTGGGTGCAAGGTTCTGGTCCTTGAGTAGTTTGGAAACCGTGCTTAGGGCAACCGGGGTCATGAGGTCGTTTTCTAGAGCTGCCTTAAACGCGTCAAGGTATTTGATAGCATTTTCGCTTAAGCCGTCGCGGCTGTCTGCCTGGCCTTTTTTATAAGTCTTACCTTTTGACAGCTGAATGCCGCCTTTGGAAGCAAGTTTTGCAATTTTCTGGGAAAGGGATGCACGACCGTTCTTTGCGCTTTCCAGTGCGTCAAGGGAAAAGACAAGCTGCTTTCTGTAGTGGCCTCCCAAGAGGAAAAAGCGGTAGTCCAAAGGTTCAAAACCCTTGTCCTTAAGGGAAAATCCCTTTTCGGGAGGCAGTGGAGTCTGCAGGGTAATGAAGTGTCCCGAAGACTTGCTCATCTTGCCGCCTTCAAGAATGAGGAACTCGTTGTGCAGCCAGTAGTTTACCCACTTTTTGCCAGTAGCGCCTTCACTTTGGGCTATTTCGTTAGTGTGGTGAATAGGCACATGGTCAATTCCGCCAGTGTGAATGTCAAAATGCTCGCCTAGATACTTCATGCTCATGGCAGAACATTCTATATGCCAACCGGGGTATCCTCGTCCCCAAGGAGAGTCCCAAGTAAGAGCCTGATTTTCAAATTTGCTTTTTGTAAACCAGAGTACAAAGTCGTGGGGATTGCGCTTGTTTTCGTCTACCACAACAACGGCCCTTTTTCCCGCTCCCGCCTTTAGTTCGTCAAGGTTAAGCTGGGCCAGGTCTCCGTAGTGCTCGTAGGTGGTAACATCGTAGTAGAGGTTTCCCCCTGCCATGTAGGTGTGTCCGTTGGCCTCTATGCGCTTTATGAGTTCAATCATTTCGCTGATGTGGTCCGTGGCCTTGCAGACAACATCCGGCCTTATTATGTTAAGGGCATCCATGTCTGCAAAAAATGCATCTGTGTAAAACTGTGCTACTTCGAGGACGCTCTGGTGCCTTTCTTGAGCCGTCTTAAGCATTTTGTCATCGCCTTCATCAGCATCGCCTGTAAGGTGGCCTATGTCGGTAATGTTCATGACATGCTTTTTGTCGTAACCTAAAAACGAAAGGGAACGGTCAAGGGTGTCAAGAAAGACATAAGCGCGCAGGTTTCCAATGTGGGCATAGTTGTAAACCGTAGGACCGCATCCGTAGAATCCTACAAATCCAGGGGTGATGGGAACAAAATCCTGAATTGTCCTACCCATTGTATTGTATAGTCGTAAAGCCATTTTACTGTCCTGTACTCGCATTTTATTCTGATTTATTCTATAATAAAACGCAATGACACTAAGCATACGAGAAATAGGCGAAAATATCAAGAACTCACCGTTTTTTAAGGGAAGTCTTTCGTTTGAAGAGGGGCTTTCTGAGCGTACCACAATGAAGGTTGGAGGAAGGGCTTCTCTTTTTGTAGAGCCTGAGGATTCAGCCTCTTTGGCCTTTGCACTGAAAACTCTTTGGGCTAACGGGACGCGCCTTTTTGTACTTGGGGGCGGCAGCAATGTTGTGGTAAGCGACAGTGGCTTTGACGGAGCGGTTGTGTCTACGCGGCGCCTTGAGGGAGTGTCGGCATCTTACACTGACGGAGCGACATCTTACGCTGACAGGGCGCCTTCTTCTGCTGACAGGGCGGCATCTTACGCTGACGGAGCGACATCTTCTGCTGACAGGGCGGCATCTTATGCTGACGGAGCAACATCTTCTGCTAAGGGGGCCCCAGTCCTCTTGACCGCAGGAGCTGGAACTCTTACCGATGCTGTAGTCCTTTACGCGGCGGAACATGCTCTTACTGGAATAGAATGCTTTGCCTCCCTGCCTGGAACAGTGGGTGGAGCCGCCTACATGAATGCCCGATGTTACGAAAAAAGCCTTAGCGATGTAATTTCTTCCGTAACATATCTTGACGCCTCTGACGGATTTGCAGAAAAAACCTTAACCGTGAGAGAATCCGACTGGTCATACAAGCATTCCCCCTTTACGGGAACAAAAAACATAGTAACCTCGGTAACATTTGCCCTTTCTTTATCAGATTCAAGCCCCAAGACCCTTCTTGAGAAATGCAGCTTTTACGAAGAAGACAGGCGCAAAAAGGGACACTTTAAGTTTCCCAGTGCAGGAAGTGTCTTCAAAAATAATCGCAACTTTGGGAAGCCCACCGGCGCCCTCATTGATGAATGCGGACTAAAGGGGACTTTAAGGGGAGGCGCACAGATTGCACCCTGGCACGGCAACTTCATCATCAACAGGGGAAGTGCAAGCGCACAAGACATAAAGGAACTTGTTACCCTTGCCCAGACGGCTGTAAGGGAGTGCACAGGATTCAACATAGAGCCAGAGATTATTTTTGTGTAGCCTGTTAGTCGCTTGTCATAATGCCCAAAATTAAGATATACTAATCCTATGCAGATAATTCCAATTGCGAGCGGAAAAGGCGGTGTGGGAAAAAGTCTCTTGAGTGCCAATCTTGCCATAGCGCTGGGTCAGGCTGGAAAGAAAGTAGTTCTTGCCGACTTGGACTTGGGGGCTTCTAACCTTCATCTTGTTATAGGACAGCAGTCTCCAAAAAGCGGAATAGGAACATTTCTTACGGGGCAGACTTCATTTGAAGAATCCCTTGTTCCTACAGAATACGAAAATGTTTCCTTTATGGCAGGCGATTCAGAAATTCCTGGACTTACGGCAATAAAGGCATCTCAGAAAAATGATCTTATCAAGCACTTTCTTAAAGTTGATGCCGACTATCTGATTCTTGATCTGGGAGCGGGTACTCATCTTACAATTTTGGACATGTTCCTTCTTTCTCCTCAGGGAATTGTTGTTACTGCACCAACTGTTACTGCAACCTTAAACGGTTACCTCTTTCTTAAGAATGTTGTATTCCGCATGATGTACAACACCTTCAAACGGGGTTCAGCTGCATACAAATATCTCGAAAACCTAAAGGACGACTCTTCTTCCTTGCAGCGTCTTTACATTCCAAAACTTGTAGAACAACTTGAATCAGTTGACCCTGAAAGTACTGCACTGTTCAAGAGGCGCATGTCTCAGTTTAGACCCCGTCTTGTTCTTAACATGATGGACGACCCCAAGGATGCTGACAGGGCGCAGAAAATCCGCCGCTCGTGCAATCAGTATCTTGGACTCGACCTTGAGCATTTGGGAGTAGTGTACAGGGACACCCTGCAGGACAAGGCTCTGGCTTCTAGACTTCCAATCATCATTTACAAGCCCCAGTCCCTCATTTCGCAGGCAGTCTTCCGCATTGCAGAAAAAATCCTCCAGTCAGAAACGCTAAAGTTTGACGACAACTACGATGCACTTGAGGCAACGGAAAATTCTTACGATGTTGCAGCCGAAGAAGCCCACGACGACTTTAACGCCCGCATGTCTTATGTAGAGGAACTTCTTGGTTCAGGAGCGCTTACCACCAGCGAACTTGCCGAAACCATAAAGACCCAGCAGTACGAACTGAACGCCCTCCGTTCCGAAAACCTTCTGCTAAAAAAGAAACTTGTAGAAGCCGCAAAACAAGGCTTTAAAGTGTGAGAATAAAATGAATTCGCTTTTGTATGTTGAATATCCCAAGTGGATAAGTCCTTCGCTTTTTCCCACAGTCCCTGTACTCAATCTATTAAAGTGGTACGGACTAATGTATGTGGTTGCCTTTGTAACAGCCTTCTGCATTTTGCGCAGAGAACTAAAGGAAGGCGCCCTTAATGAAGAAAACTACATTGCAACAGAAGACGACATCTTTAGTTTTATATGGTGGGGAATCATTGCACTTATTTTAGGCGCAAGAATTTTTTCCTGTCTTGTTTACGACACCGAAGTAAATTACTGGACTCATCCATGGCTTATTTTTTGGCCCTTTGACACGACTACAAAACAGTTTACCGGTTTGGCAGGAATGAGCTATCACGGCGGATTTATAGGCGGACTTATTGGAATGCTACTCTGGTGCAAAAAGCACAAGAGAAAGACCTGGAAGTGGATAGACGCAATGTGTGTCGCAATTCCGTTGGGCTACACCTTTGGTCGCATAGGAAACTTTATGAACGGTGAACTTTACGGACGCATTACAACAATGCCTTGGGGAATGGTCTTTCCACGAGCGGCAGCAGAAAGTGTTTCCGTAAGTTTGGACTGGGTACAGGACTTTATGGCAAAGTGCGGAATGACTGTTGCCGAAGGTCAGCGCCTTGTTAACCTTCCCAGACATCCCAGTCAGCTTTACGAAGCCTTGTTTGAAGGCGTGGGACTGTGGTGCCTTCTCTGGTTTCTTAGAAAGAAAAAGCCTTTCGACGGATTTTTGTCGGCATGCTACACAATCGGTTACGGACTAGTGCGCTTTGTAATAGAATACTTCCGTGAGCCTGATGCAGATTTGGGTTACAGAATCAGTGCAAACGGCAGCGAAATACTGTATACAAATTCATCCCTCCTAAATATAAGTACGGGGCAAATTCTCTGCTTCCTTATGATTATAGGCGGATTGATTTTAATGTTCGTGCAGTGGAAGCGCGAGAAAAAAAACAGAACTTTATCATAAATTTTATATAAGAAGGTACTCAAATGAAACGACATCTTTCGCTTATAGCAGAAGTTTTGATTGGCATGATTGGTTCAGTCTTTATTTCTGTAATCTTTCTGGTTTTTTCCCAAATGTATGTAATGAACAACATAATAAAATCATCTACGGTAAGTTCTGTAAGCCAGTCCATGGAAACTCTTAACAAGGAAGTTTCCGATATCTTGGGCGAATATGAAGATCTTGTCGTGGACCTTTCAAATGTAATTCCCTCTTTGGAAAACAGAAGCCAGATGCGCTCCGTTATAGAAAGCATGGGAAAAAACATGATGGAAGAAACTCTGCTTTACTATGCAACCTACGAACAGATTTGGGAAGGCGGCACTTTAATTTCTCATACCGGATGGGAAGCGCCTTCCGACTTTGACATGCAGTCGCGGGCATGGCATAAAAATGCAGTAAATAACCGCAACGAGATTTGCTACACCGAACCCTTTACCGATGTAAATACAGGAAAAATAATTGTTACGCTAAGTTACCGCGTTCTTGATGCAAACGGAAACCTTATTGGCATTTCTGCAGCAGACATTGTTTTGGACGCTCTTTCTGAGGCTGTAAAGGATATTAATGTTTCGCAAAACGGAAAGGTCTACATAGTCAATAAGGAAGGACTTTTCATAACCAATGATGACTTTTCAAAAATCATGGAAAAAAATTATCTGGACTCGATAACATTTAAGTCTTATTCCAAGCAGGCTTATCTGGACGGCATTGCAAAGTCATTTACCGAAAGTGGAAAGTACTACGGTGTTCGTGCCATTGACGGAACGGACTGGTTTATTGTAGTAGAAGGTCCTGAGTCAGACTTCTCTGCCCAGTACATGAAACTTGTTCGCTACACATTCCTTGGTCTTGCCGTAATAGTAATACTGCTTATCCTGTTTGACATCTTTATTTCAAAGCGCGTGTCCAACAACTTTAAAGACCTTGTTGAAGGATGCGAGTATATTGAAAAGGGTGACTTTACAAGAGTGTATCCAGACTATGTTACAAAGGAAGCCTCTCAGCTTGCAAAGGGATTCAATGCCTTCTCGAAGAGTGTTGGAAATCTTGTTGGCACAATAAGGGAATCTTCTGCATCTATTCAGGATGTTTCAAATCAGCTTGCAGAAAATTCTCAAGAAATTAATTCTTCTGTTTCTACAACTGAAATCGCAATTAACGGAATGAACTCTACAATCGAACGACAGAGTAATGCAATTTCTTCTGTTAACGAAGCGGTAAATCAGGTTGCTCAAAATACAAAAGTTCTTGACTCAGAAATTGAAACACAGAACAATCTGATTATTTCTTCTTCTGGTCATATTGAAGACATGATGAACAACTTCTTTGGCATTACAAAAACTACCGAAGCTATGTCTGTGAAAGTTGGAAGCATTGTTGCCTCTTCTGCGGAAAATACAAAGGCTCTTAAAAAATCCGTAGAGCAGATTCAGGAAGTTCAGGCGGAGTCAGGTGCGCTTTTGGAAATGAATACCGTCATTTCTTCTGTTGCAAGTCAGACAAACCTTCTTGCTATGAACGCTGCAATTGAGGCTGCCCATGCAGGAGAAGCGGGTGCAGGTTTTGCCGTTGTTGCGGACGAAATCAGAAAGTTGGCAGAAACAACAAGTAAGCAGGCCAAAGACTCTAGTGCATCCCTTAGGTCAATTCAGTCAAGAATTAACGATATTTCTGAATCTTCACTTGATGTGGAAAAATCATTTGAGGAAACCATTGCAGAAATTAAAAACTTTGAAACTACAATGAACGGACTTTCTCAGACTGTTTCTGAACAGGGCTCAAGGGCCGAAGAAATTCTTGCTTCTCTTACCGACATTAAGAACAGTTGTTCCACAGTTAAGGAAAGCTCTCAGGTTATTACTTCGGGAACGGGTCAGGTTGCGGAAAACTGTAGAACTCTTACTTCTATGCAGGCCGAAGTTGATTCAGGCATTCAGTCCTGCGGTTCTGCCTCTAATGCCCTTTCTGCAACTTCCCAGAGCATGACGGAAATTTCTGACAAGGCGCAGAAGTCTGTTAAGGTTCTTTCTGAAGCGGTAAGTGCATTTAAGGTTTCGTAAGTTTTAGTTTGTTTATTTAAAAGAGCAAGGGCACCTCTGTTTTAGAGATGCCCTTTTTTGTTTTTGCCGCCTGCAAATGGAAAACCTGACGGTCTAGTGATGGAAGAGTCTTACTCCTGTAAAGGCCATTGTAATTCCGTACTTGTTGCAAGTTTCTATTACATTGTCGTCACGGATTGAGCCGCCTGGTTCTGCAATTACTTTTGCTCCTGAGCGGTGGGCTCGTTCAATGTTGTCTCCAAAGGGGAAGAAGGCATCGCTTCCTACTGCAACATCTGTGTTCTTTGCAATCCAAGCCTTGCGTTCTTCACGGGTAAAGGGTGCTGGTTTTGACTTGAACCACTTCTGCCATTCTCCTTCCGCAAGAACATCATCGTAGTCGTCGCTGGTAAACACATCAATGGTATTGTCGCGGTCTGCCCGTTTAATGTCGTCCTTAAACTGAAGGTTCAAAACCTGAGGGCTTTGTCTTAGCCACCACTTGTCCGCCTTGTCGCCTGCAAGTCTTGTGCAGTGAATGCGGCTCTGCTGACCGGCTCCTATTCCAATTGCTTGACCGTCCTTTACATAGCACACGCTGTTTGACTGGGTGTACTTAAGTATGATGAGGGAAATAAGAAGGTTGTCCCTGTCTTCCTTTGTAAGAGTTTTGTTTTCTGTAACGATGTTTTTAAGGCATTCGTCATCAAGCTTTATGAAGTTGTGTCCCTGTTCAAATGTAACTCCGAACACCTGCTTTTTTTCTAGCTGGGCCGGAATGTATGAAGGATCAATTTTAAGGACACAGTAGCCGCCTTTTTTCTTTGCCTTAAGAATTTCCAGGGCGTCTGCATCGTAATCTGGTGCAATGATTCCGTCGCTTACTTCCTTTTTGATGAGGAGTGCGGTTGACTTGTCGCATTTGTCGCTAAGGGCTATGAAGTCTCCAAAACTTGACATTCGGTCTGCACCTCTTGCCCTTGCGTAGGCGCATGCTAGAGGAGTGAGTTCCACATCATCAGTGTAGTAGATTTTTTTGAGTGTGTCTGAAAGTGGGCGTCCTATTGCAGCTCCTGCAGGAGAAACATGCTTGAAACTTGTTGCGGCAGGAAGTCCTGTAGCCTCTTTGAGTTCCTTTACAAGCTGCCATCCGTTTAGGGCGTCTAGCAGGTTGATGAATCCGGGCTTACCGTTAAGCACTGTAACGGGTAAGTCTCCCTCTTCCATAAAAACCCTTGCCGGCTTCTGGTTAGGGTTGCATCCGTATTTAAGTTCGAGTTCTTTCATAGGGGTATGATACAGGAAAACTGTACTTGTGTAAATGCTGGGGCGCGTATGCAAACTGCACATTCTGTATGCAAACACGGAACAGGGTGCTTACGGTGGAATCGTGCCCCTAAAGCCACGGTTGCGCGTATTTGGTATTAGACTCGCTCTGCTCGCACGCGCAAAGCGGCTTTTGTGTCCCGCTTCCCCCTACGCACTCTGTTATGCGCCCTTAGCAGATTGCGCATGCGGTATGCCAACAGCGCGCGCCCTTAGCAAACTGCACACTCTGTATGCAAACATGGTCCCTCTTGGCAGACTGCACATTTTGTATGCAAACAGCCCAGCCTTACTTAGGAGAGCAGGAGTTCCTGCACTGACTGGGGATTTTCTGCTATGTATGTTGCACCGGCGGATTCTAGTGCTTCCCTTTTGCCAAAGCCCCACAGAATGCCCAGCGAGTCTAGACCGGCTCTGCATGCACCCTGAATGTCAAAGTGGGTGTCGCCTATCATAAGGCAGCTTGCCCTGTCGGTAATGCCTTGGGTGTCAAGAACATAATTGATTATGTCAACCTTGTTTACTCTAACTGCTTCTTCCAAATCGCTTCCGCCTACGAAATCAAACAGGTTCAGTATTCCCTTCTTTTCTAGAATTGCTCTAGCGTACACTTCTGGCTTGCTAGTGGCTACAAAAATCTTCCTGCCTGCATCCCGTAGTGCCTGAATCAGTTTTGTAAGGCCGTCGTAAAGCCTGCATTCATACATTCCTCTTGCCGTGTAGTATTCCCTGTACTTTGCCATGGCCTCTGTAAGCTTGTCGCCCGAAAATCCGAAGACTCTGGAAAAACTTTCTAAAAGTGGAGGCCCAATCATAGTGCTGTAAACTGATTTATCTTCTATCTTAATGCCGTAAAAATCAGCTACATAGTCAAATGACTTGTATACGCCTTCAGAAGTGTCAAAAAGCGTTCCGTCAAAATCAAAGAAAATATGAGTGTAGTTCCGCATGAAAAATGAGTTTACCCCATCTATTGAAATAATTCAATCGATATGTTACTATCTTGCATATGGCAATGATAACCAGTCAGCAGATTGCTCAGTATTACGAAGAATACCGTAACACCGAAGTTACTTTTACAAAAGACATAATTCGTACTTTGGCAATGGATCCGCGTCAGATTTATGTTAAGTGTAACGGCGGACAGTGGCCATGCATCATAAATTCAACTTCTTTTACCCAGGCAAAGGTCATAGTAGGAACAAAAGGTAGCGCATATAAGGAACTTTCTGCAAAAGGCAATCCTCTTGCTAATGTTCGCTTCTGTTTTTTTGAGCCCAACGGTCAGTACATGAACTTTTTTATTGCAGGAAAAGTTTCAGAAGTAAAGCCCTATGCTGGTAACGGAGACCTTGCCGTGGTTTCCATTGATTTTACCCAGCGTCCCCCGGAAGATTTTATAGAAAAACTGGGACATCTTCTTGACGCAAACATAAATGCAGTCCGCAGAAAGGAAGAGCGCATTGCAATCAATCAGGATTCCATGCGAAAGTTGGGAATTCCCAAAGCAGAAACTATTGTAATAGTTCAGAATGTTCCCCGTCACTGTGTCCTTCGCAATTTAAGTTTTGGTGGCGCAAGTGTGGTTCTTATGGGACTTCAGAACTTTCTTGTAAACAAGGATGTAATTCTCAAGGTTGATTTTGAAGAACCTCAGGAAACAATTCAGCTTGGCGGAAAAATAATGTCGGCTGCACACATAGAAGGCAGAAAGGATGTGGTAAGCGCAAACATTGCCTTTGCAGAACAGATGGTTCCTGTTTCCTACAAGATTCACATCAACAATTACCTTAACACGACACGCAAAATTCAAATGGATAAAGTTACTCAGCAGGGAATGTCTCCAGAGCAGCTTGCACAGGCTGCGGCAAGCCTAAAGGCAATGAACGGTGGCGGCATTCAGAGTGCGGAAGGAAATCCCCCTCCGGCAGTTTCGGCTCCTCAGGCGTAGCGTATGGCACAGTCTAATCCCCTTGATTCAGTTTTCTTTGTCTCTTTACCAGAAGATATAAATCTTTCTAATCACGCAATGAACATAGACCCCAGCATTCCTCTTCCTGTTCAGAAAAAGCCTGATGATGACGCTTCTTCTTTTAACATTGCAGATCTTACTCAGGAACAAATTCTTTCTGGAATTCTTACGGTCTTGGCCTACGACAAAAACAACGAACATGCCGACTATTACCGGCGGATTATGCTAGAAGCTAGGCCCAACATAAAAAAGGAACTTGCAGAAGCGGCAATTCTTAAGACCAAGAATGAAGACTGGGATCTAGCGGAAGAAATTTGGACAGCTCTTCACGGACTTGATCCTAAGGATATGGCCATTACCCTTAACATGGCTCTTTACTTTGACCAAAGGGCAGACTCTTATCGGCGGAATGATTTGCACGAAGATGCCGACGCTTACGATGCTCTTGCCTTAAACTACTACACCGAAGCAATGAATGCTGACCCAGAAATTCCTGATGCATTTTTTAACGCAGCATTCTTTCATTTTAAGAGGCGCAATTTTAGCGGCGCAAAGGGATGCTTTGAAAGCTATCTTGCCCTTACAGCAGACTTTGATGACAAGGAACTGGGCGAAAACGGACTTTACAAAAAAGAGCGTGCTCAGGAAATGATAGACAAAATTAAGTCACGTAATCTTGAAGACGAACAGTTTCATGCGGCCTACGATTACATTGTTTCGGGGCAGGAAGAAAAGGGCCTTGAGGCAATAAGAAAATTTCTTCAGTCAAATCCTGCTGTATGGAATGCGTGGTTCCTTTTGGGATGGGGACTTCGTCGTCTTGAGCGTTACGAAGATGCAATGCAGGCTTTCTTACATGCCCGTGAGTGCGAAGGTGGAGACGAAAGCCCCGACACTTTGAACGAACTTGCAATCTGTCAAATGGAAACTGGCGACTTTGAGGGAGCGGAGGACAGCCTTATAGATGCCCTTAACATGGATGCGGACAATACAAAAATAATCAGCAACCTGGGATTCCTTGCCCTAAAAAGGGGTAAGAGGGATGAGGCAAAAAAATACTTTGAGACTGTTCTTGAAATTGACCCCAATGACAGGCTGGCACAAAGTCAGGTGGCGCAACTGTAGAATGTAGACAACATAAGGTGGATGGATGGAGTTTTTGCTAAAATACCAGTTTCAAATAATGCTTGTGCTTCAGGGAATTTGCTGGGTAATTGCACTTCTAACCGCCTATTCAAAAAACATTTCTAAATTAAAAAAATCCGCAATGATATGTTTGGAATTAAGTTCGGCCCTGCTTCTTATTTCCAACATGCTCTTTTTGTCCTACAACGGGAATCCTTCTTCCATGGGCTGGTGGTGTGTCCGCATTTCAAAATTTAGTTACTGTCTTTTTACCCTGCTTGTTTTGGATTCATACAACCTTTATTTGGTAAGTCTTTACAAAGAAAAAAAAGAAAAGCCCAACACTCTGCTTCGGGTTGTGGAAATTGTTTTTACCCTTGGACTTGTCGTTCTGATTGTAGCCCACTTTACGGGATACTACTATCAGTTTGACGAAAACAATTTTTACATGCGCACCAGAGGAAGAGTTGTTTCGTATGCATTCCCCCTGCTCATTCTGTTGATTCAGCTTGTTTGCATTTTTATGGGAATTAAAAAAATTGACCGGCGGATTTTAATACTGATTTTTTCCTTTACGCTGGCCCCTATTGTGGCAACTATAATTCAGTTTAACTTTCAGGGACTCTATCTTGCAGACATGACCACGGTTGGCATGGTAATAGTCCTCTTTATTTTTACAATTCAGGATTCAAATGTTGCTGTAGAAAAGGCCCACAAACTTGAAATAGAACTTCTTGAACGTTACCAGAAGGAACTTGAACAGACCGTAGACGAGCGCACAAGGGAACTTCGCATTGCAAACAAAAAGGCCGAAAACCTTCTGCTTAACATTCTGCCCAAAGAAATAGCGATGGAACTTGCGGAACATCCCGGTAAGACAATTTCTAAAAGGTATCCCAATGCAACGGTTTTGTTTACGGACATTGTAGGCTTTACTCGGATGAGTAGCAAAATGACGGCAGAACAGACTGTCTTAATGCTTAACAAAATGACCACACTCTTTGACCAGCGTGCTGAAAGGGAAGGTATAGAAAAAATCAAGACCATAGGCGACGCTTACATGGCGGCATGCGGACTTAACGAACTTTCTGAAAACGACGGAGCAAAAAAAATATGCCGCTTTGCAAAGGGGCTTTTACAAGATGTGGAGTCTTTTAACAAGGCTTACAAGTGCAAGGTAAAAATCCGCATAGGAATAAATACTGGCGCCCTTGTTGCAGGAGTTATAGGAAAGACAAAATTTATCTATGACATTTGGGGTGACACTGTAAATGTTGCAAGCCGTATGGAAAGTACTGGTGAGCCTATGAAAATTCATGTGTCGGAAGAAACTTATAATCAGACAAAAGATTCTTTTTCTTATTCGGAGGCCCTTCAGGTTGAAGTAAAAGGAAAGGGGCTTATGAACTGTCGCTTTCTTATGTAGATTTTTTTGTTACTGCCGCACCAAAATCATTAGGGAAGATCCGCTTTCCAAAGTTACAGAGTCTCCCTTTGTAATTCCGTTTTCTTTAAACCATCCCTGGGGAACTTCCAGTGCAAACCTTACCGAGCGAGAACTTTTTATGCTTGAAAGAGAGTAGGGCGTCATGTCAAATATGTCTGTAATGATTCCCCTTGAGTCTATGTAGGCTATGGAAAGAGGGTGTGGCGTATCCTTCATCCAAAAGCTTAAGATTTGGTCCGCTTCAAATACAAAGAGCATTCCTGTTCCGTCTGGTATATTTTTGCGGTTCATAAATCCGTAGGAGCGTTCTTCTTCCTTGACTGCAAGTTCTGCACTTACGGTAACTGTGGTTCCGTCCTGCTTTGTTATGGTAAGGGGTTCAACAGGTAGCTTGTATTTTCGTGTGTCGCAAGAAGCCGTTACTGATGCAAAAAAAACAAGTAGGGAAATGAAGAAAATTCTTTTGCAGACAGAATGCATTACAGTCCCTCCAGAAACTGTTCTCTGGTAAGTTCTGCGGCGCTTTCTCGGGCTAGTGCCTGCTGCTGAAGCTGGTCAAACACTTTGCGGTCTGTGTACTTAAGGGTAAGAGGACGCTCCAGTACCATCAGCACGGAATCATTTTTCCATTCTGACTTTGAAGGATTAAGGGCGCCGGGATTTCCGTACTTTGAGCATAGCGTACTGAACACTGAGTAGTGGTCCATCTTTGTCTGATTTAAATTTATTGTAATGATGTAAAGCTTTCCGTCATAAAACTGAAACCAGCACTGGGTAAGAAAAGAGTAGGGTGAAGCCAGTGAAGAGTCGGTTTCTATAAGAACACGGTTTTCTCCGGGCAAAAGTGAAACATCCCTTTCTCCTCTGTAGCCGAACTGGGGATTTTTTTTAAGGATTTCCTTTACTTCGTCAATGGTCATTCCCAGTTCTATTCCGCCGTATCCGTTGGGAAGCGGTTCTGAAGCATAAAGAGGAATGTATGCAAAAATGAGTAGTGCAAAGACTGCCAACAGTGCTACGCTTCTTTTCATTTTTTTGCCTGCTTTTCCATGCGCTTGCGGTAAAATGCCGCCTGTTCTATAAGGTCGGGCACATCGCGGACTATTATTTTTCCTCCGAAGATTCTTATGCGAATGTCGGATTCAAATTTTGTCATTGCCGCCGGCTGCTGGTATTCTGGTATGCTGCACATCTTTACAAGGTCTCTTGTTCCCAAGTCTGTCTGGTAGGGTGTGCCTTTGGGGAAGTCCTTCTTTTGTTTTTCAAGTTGAAGGGCCAGCATGTCAATCAGTTTTTCTACAGGGTCAGAAATTCTTGTGTTTATAAGCTGCCTGTTCATGGACCAGAGCCTTTCTGCCAGTGTCGTAGTTAGGCGGAAAATCATTTGGGGCTGGGTGGAAACCATTTGGTTAAAGTTTGCATGATTTACGGTCATTAGGCGGCAGTCTTCGTGGGCTATTGCCGAGGCGGAACGGGGCTTGTCCTCAAGAAGGGCCATTTCTCCGAACATGTCTCCCTTCTGCAGCATGGCAAGAATTACTTCTGAGCCGTCTACAACTTTTGTAATGCGGACGACTCCTTCCTGTATGATGAACATGTCCTGACCGCGCTGGTGCTCTGCCATTATCATTGTGTCCTTTGGATAAGAACGGATTAAATCGTTGCTGGGTTCGTAGTAGACCGCTTTTGACCTAGGCTTAAGGGCAACAAAACGCTGCTTGGCCTTGTTTATGCCGGCACCGTTGGGGCATTCCTTTAAATACTGATAGTAGGCGTATGCGGCTATGTCTGTAAGTCCTGCGTTGTCGTAGTATTCTGCCACGCCGATTATATTTTCTGCTGTGTCAACTATGGAGCGGCCCAGTGTAATGCGAGAAAGTTCCTCGTTAACATTGCGCATGTTGTTTGCAAATGTGCGGATGATTTTTATGGCGACAGGGGTGTTTCGCATGATAAGCTCAGGGTACTGGTCGCGCCTTACTGCTATTGCAGAACCATCTGTTGCGGCAATTGCACTTTCTATCTGACTGTGTCCTGACATGCAGGGAACAACACCAATAAAGTCTCCCGGTCCAAGTTTTGTGGTGTTTGAAGGATCGCTTGCCTGCTGACACATAACCTGCCCCTTCTGAATAATGAAGAAACGGTCTGCATCGGAATTTCCTTCGATGGTGAGGTATGTATTTGCACTAAAATTGGTAACTGCTAACTGTAGCACTAAAAATCCCCTTTCCTTTGTTTTATGGTATAAAAATGCTGTAGGTTTGTCAATCAGTGGGCCTATATGCTGGAGAACAGCACTTTATGTTCTCCTCTCCTGCACACAGGCTTCTCCTTCTATGGCTTGAAATCCGACACGGAAAAATAGTAAAATGCTTTCCATGAAGTACTTTTCGGTTTCGGGTTTAAAAAAGGTTTTTACGCATTTTTGCATTCTGCTAGTGCTTGCCATTGGTGCATCCCAGTGCTTTGCTCAGTCTCAGACAAATACAGGTTCCGCAGACTACAAGAGTCAGAAGCGCTACCTTGAACTTATTAACCGCGTCTTCCAATACATTCAGTATCAGTATGTTGACGATGTAGATTTGGAAAAGGTGTATGAAGGTGCTGTAAGGGGCATGTTGGACAGTCTGGACGACAAACACACCACATATCTTGACAAGGACGCCTGGCGCGAAATTACAGACATTTCTCAGGGTGCCTTTGGTGGCGTAGGACTTTCCATAACAAAGGCTGTAAGCGGTACCGAAGAAAAGCCGGCCTATGTGGAAGTTGTAAAGCCCATAGAAAATTCTCCCGGATACAATGCAGGAATAAGGGCCGGAGACAAAATCATTGCAATAAACGGTCAAGATACTGCACCCCTTACCATGAACGAAGTTTTGGGAATGCTTAGGGGCGAAGTTGGTACTTCTGTAACGGTAACAGTTCGCCGGGGAAAGACAGACATATTTGAACGCACTCTGGTAAGGGCTATAATTGAAAATGTAACCGTAAACTACGACATGATTGGAACTGTGGGCTACATTGACATTTCTGGCTTTTCTACAGAAACTGCAACCCATGTTCAGGAAGCAATTGACTCGTTTAAGAAAAAGAACTATACGGGACTCATCATTGACTTGCGCGATAACGGTGGCGGTCTTTTAAGCAGTGCCGTTGACATTGCAGACAAGTTCATTGACTCAGGAACTATTGTTTCTACAAAGAGCAGACTTCGTTACGAAAATTCCACATATCGTGCATCAGGTTCAAAGACAACTGTTGCAAAGACAATTCCCATTGTGGTTCTTGTAAACGCAAACACTGCAAGCGCAAGTGAAATTCTTACCGGCGCACTAAAGGACTATCACCGAGCCTATGTTGTAGGAACACGAACATACGGTAAGGGAAGCGTTCAGTATCCGGTTCAGCTTGGAGACGATGACGGATTCAAACTGACCATTGCGCGCTACTATTCCCCCAGTGACACAAACATTGACAAGATAGGAATTCTTCCTGACAGGGAAGTTGCATTTGCAGACTTTACTCCAGAAGAAATAGAAACATATCAGCAGCTTCTGGATGATGACACAATTTACCGCTATGTTGATGACCATGAAAATATGACGGAAGCAGACATTACCTCTTACGCAGTGGAACTTAAAAAGACATACAATCTGGATCTGCGCGTACTTCGCAAACTTGTTAGAAATCAGGTTGAGCGCCGCCACGGATATTCCACTTACGATTTGGACTATGATGTTCAGCTGAACGAAGCCCTCAAAATCCTTAGGGAAGAAGATGTTTTTGAACTTTTAAAGACAACAAAAACCCTAAAGCAACTTGAGGAAGAAGAGGCGGCAAAAGTTCCGGTAGATGCATGAGGCAACTTGTAAGCGAAAAAATGCCCGATGGGGAGGGAATGCTCTGCATAGAAGGCAGACAGTTTTTTCACCTTAAATCAGTGCTTAGGGCCAGTGCTGGCGACATGGTAAATGTGCGGCTTGCAGACGGTTCTCTTGTTGCAATGACTGTGTGTCGGGTAGAAAACGACAAGTTGGTTCTTCAAAAGACTGGTGCTTCTGCAGTAGAAATACCTCTTGCCCAAGCGCCAAAGGTAAGACTGTGGCTTTTTCAGTTTGCGCCCAAACCTGCAAAGATGGAACTTATTGTGCGTCAGGCTACGGAATGCGGTGTGGAAAAAATAATTCCCATTGCAGGAGAATTTTGTCAGAAGGGATCTCTGGAATCTTTGAAAAAAAAGTCTGACCGTTGGGAGCGGATTATTCTTGAGGCCCGTGAGCAGAGCGGTTCTCCTGTTAACACTTCCGTAGAAAAATGCCTCTCTTTGGAAGAGGCGCTTTCTCTGTGGCAGACGGAATGCAGTGCAGTTAAAGCACATGGAGCTTCTGCTAGTGCGGTCTGTCTTTACGAACGGAATGAATCCACGGTTCCCCTTCACGAGGCTTTAAGGAACAGTGAAAACTGTCTTCTTTGTGCTCTTGCTGTGGGAGCGGAAGGCGGTATTTCGCCAGATGAATACAGGTCCTTATGCAAAGGCGGCTTTACAGGCGTGCATTTTGCAACAAATATATTACGATGCGAGACTGCTGCCCTGTACGGTATGGCGGCGGTTCAGACAGCGCTAATGGAGAAGAAGATATGGCAGTAGAAAGAATAGAATTGCTTGGAGTTCCCGTAGACATTCTTCAGCCACAGGATGTGGAGACGGAAATTCTGGAACTGCTTGCAAAACCTGGTACCAAGCAGATTGTTTTTCTTTCTGTGTGGGATTTGCTTAAGGCTCGTCGCAAGAACGATTACGCCCAGTGTGTCCGCGATGCAGATTTGGTTCTTCCTGTTTCAAAGAGCATCTTACGGGGTGCAAGATTTTTAAAGAAGAATGTTCCCGTAAGGTATAATCAGTTTACCGCTGTAATTTCAATTCTTTCTGTTCTGGAAAATCACTACAAGTCACTCTATCTTTTTGGCGGAAGAAAAAAGTCTCTTATGGCTGCCGAAAAAAATGTAAGAGCAACCTTTCCTTCCCTGCAGATTGTGGGCCGCTATGTAGGCTACTATCCAAAGACTGTTGAAGACGATATTGTTCAGGCAATTTTTAAGGCGTCTCCTTCTCTTGTTTTGGTAAGCGAGGGCTTAAGGGAAAAGGACTGCTGGTCATATCTAAGGCGTAACAGATTTTCTTCAAGCATCTTTCTGTATTACCGAGACTGCATTGGAATTTTCAGCGAGCGAATAAAGCGCGTAAAGGAAAAAACTTTTGACAGGGGACTGGAAATTTGGAGTGAAATTATACACAATCCGCTTAAAGTCTTCTTACTTTTTCCATACATATATTATATACTGAGTCTTGTCTGGTATCGTCTGTTCAAGCGGAAGAATGCTGACTGACTTTATTTAATAAATGTCCAAAGGAGAAGTTTTCCTACTCTCAGAAAATCCCCTTCTTGCAAGGTGGTGCCTACTGGAACTGTCTGGTGAATTTGATTTTGATGCCGATTTAACCCAAGTGTATGCCCACCTTTTAAACATGACAAAACTTCCCAACTGCGTTCTTGTTGACTACCGTTTTTGCGACGAACAGTCTCTTGTAGAAATTTACGACTACATTACAAATGTACTTGGTATTCCCCTTGTGATTATTTTTAGCGAGGGAAAAAACAGAATGATCAAAGGCAGGGAGATTTTTCCAAAGGCATATTTTGCAACCGTATTTTCTGAGGGCGGAAGACTCCGTTCACTTTTGCGTGATGTTGTGTGGCGGTCATGGGAAAGTCTTCCCCGTGAACTTCCAAAGAGGAGTCCTGTGCGTTCCCTTAAAACCTTTGACGAGACTGCATTTAATTTAAAGCTTGAATGCATTGCAAAGTCCAGAGAGCCTGTTTTGCTTTTGGGCGAAAGTGGAAGTGGAAAATCAGTGACGGCAAGAAAGATTCACGAACTGTCAGAATTTAAATGCGGTCCTTTCTGTTCAATGAATGTTGCGGAACTTTCCAGCTCACTTGCAGAAAGCCAGCTCTTTGGAACGGTAAGGGGCGCTTTTACCGATGCACAGGATGCACCCGGACTTTTTGAACAGGCAGAAAAGGGCACTCTTCTTCTGGACGAAATTGCAGAACTAGATCTTGCCATTCAGTCTAAAATTCTTACCGTAATCGAAACAAAAAAATTCCGCAGAGTGGGGAGTATGAAGGAACTATCGTTTAACGCCCGCCTTGTCTTTGCAACAAACGCAGATCTTGCAGAAAGGGCAAAAAGGGGACTCTTTCGCTTCGACCTGCTTTACCGCATAGATGTGCTTTCTGTTCAAGTGCCACCGCTAAGGGATCACAAGGAAGACATTCCTCGGATTGCATGCGAGTGTGCCCGTCGTCTTAACAAGTCCCTTTCTTCTTCCGCTCTGGAAAGGCTTAGCGTTTTTTCCTGGCCGGGTAACATAAGGCAGTTGTGCAATTATGTTTCAAGAGCATGTACTCTGTCCCGCTCCCAAGTTCTTACCGCTGATGATTTTGATTTCTTTTAGTCTGACTGCTTAGACTTTTGGGAAAGGCCTGCCGCCTTGTCAAAGATTTTTTCTATGTACTTTGCTTCACTTTCGCTTAGTGCGGCTCGGGAAAGAAGGTTTCTCCAAAAGAGAGACATATCTGTTTTTCCTGTGCGCGAAAAGAATCCGATTTTTTCCAGACTGTTTGTTATTTCGCTTACGGTTTTTTCTAGCCGTTCAAGAGAAATTGGCGTGTAGCCAGAAAAGTCTTTTTGGGTTTCTCTAAAGCAGTGATAGCACATTACATGAACTGCATGGCTTAAGTTTAGCGAAGCAAATTCCTGACTGGAGGGAATGGTTACGCCTACAGTGCATTCAAGAAGTTCATCGTCGGTAAGTCCAGTCCTTTCGTTTCCAAATACTATTGCAGCCTTTGCGCTGTTTGTGTCTGTTACCGAAACAAATTCTTCGGGCAGTAAAAGTTTTCCCTTGCGTTTTTTTCCTCGGCGGCGTGTGGTTCCTGCGGCACAGGTACAGTCTTTGGTTGCGGCCCTTATTGAATCAAAAAATTCCGCCTTTTCCCAAATATATGCGGCGTGTATTGCAAGAATGCGTACCCGGGTGTCGTCGTAGTCTTCCCTTTTTCCTACAATCCTTAGCGTGTGGATTCCGTTGTTTGCCATGCTGCGGCAAACTGCTCCTATGTTGCGGCTTTCTTCAGGGTGGCACAGTACGATGACTATGTTGTCAAGATTCATGGAAAAAACTGTATACCATTTGCCTTTTTTGGGCTACAATACAAACATGGAAGATAAAAAAGCACTAGTGTTTGGCGGAACTAGCGGAATAGGAAAAGAACTTGCCCAACTTCTTAAAGATGAAGGCTGCTCAGTTACCGTAACTGGAAATTCCAGACAGAACAAAAATGCCCTTTACGCTCCTGCAGACGGCATAATCTCCATGGCGCTAGAAAATAATTCCTTTGGCCCCGAACTGGACCAACATATTTCTTCCTGCGACATTCTCTGCCTCTGTTATGGTCCCTTTGTACAAAAGCCCTTGCACGAAACTCTTCCTAGTGACTGGGAAAAAGTTGCCATGCACGACTATGCCCTTAACGGAATGCTTTTAAGTGCGGCATTACCCCACATGATGGAGCGGCGGTTTGGACGCATAATTATCTTTGGCGGCACAAGGACTGAATCGGTTCGTGTCTGTCGGACAAATGCGGCTTATGCAGGAGCAAAGACAGGTCTTTCTGTGCTGGTAAAATCCGTAGGGGAATGCTATGGAAACTACAACATTACCTGCAACGGCATTCTTCCCGGATATGTTACTTCCGTTCCCCAGGGAAAAAAGGCCATGCCTGCTCTTACTGTAGCAAAAGAGGCTCTTCGCCTTATAAAAAGCCCAACTTTGAACGGACTGCTCCTAAATGTAGAATCTTAAGAAAATGGAGATTTTTATTTGACACGCACAAGTCTTTTGTGTACAATAAAAGGTAAACGGACTTATGTAAGTCACGGAGGAATATGAGTAGCAACGATTTAGTTCCTGGCTTCAATGACGAAAAAGATGACAGCCTTAAAATGTCGTTGGATAAACTTGCCGGTGTTGAAAACGGAATTCTGGTTTATCTGAACGGTTACATTGACACTTATAACTCTATCCACTTTCAGAAGCAGGTAAGCCTTATTGTTACGGCAGGATACCACAACATTGTCTTTAACTGTGCAAACCTTAACTATGTTTCTTCTACAGGTATAGGTTCATTTACATCTTTCCTTAAACTTGTAAAGCCAAAGGGAGGCGACATTGTGCTTATGAGCATTCAGCCCAAGGTACATGAAGTTTTCCAGCTTCTTGGATTTAGCCAGTTCTTTAACATTAAGGACACCCTTGAGGAATCAATAGACTTCTTTAAGAAGGGCGCACCAGTAGAAGCAAGCGTTTTCCCAAAAGTTTTTTCATGCCCAGTATGCTCAAAGCGTCTTAAGGCAACAAAGAGCGGTCGCTTCCGCTGTTCAGAGTGTAAGTCAATTCTTGCAATAAATCAGCAGGGTCAGGTTTTCCTGGGATAGTTTTTCTTCCTGCTACAGAGTGCCCGTTGGCTGTAAGGTCGGCGGGCATTTTTTTTTGCTCCAATTTTGAATGGATGTGACTAACCTGTGGAAAAAGTGGGAGTTCCAGTGAATTTTTTAAAGATTTAATTTAAAAACCCTTCTTTTTGTTTAGGAAAATTTCTAAAAAAAAATTTTAAAAATATATTGACTTTTTTATTTCTTTATAATACAAGGAATTATACATTGGTATAGATAAAAATTGCAAACCTTTGTAATGTCTTGAATTATAAGGGTTTACGCTGACACTTGTCTTTATAGCAGTAAACGCTCCTGTGTGCAAGTTGTGGAAAAGTCTGGCATCTGTTAACCTTGCTGAACCGCCAGTGCAAATTTCCAGTTGTTTTTTTACCGCTTTAATGGTAAAATTAAGTTCTATGAAACCGTCACATGCAGAGGCTTTGGGCTTGTCTTTGCGCCTGATTCTTTGTTACCTCATTTTTTGCATAGCAGGCACCGTACTTTTTTCTGCCGTTTACATGAGTTATAAGCTTTGCACCACTTTGGTTGCGGGGCAGTCTCTTAAGGCATTTTCTTTTGCTCTTTTTCTGGAAGGGGTAAGAATCCTCCTGCCCATGGTACTGGGATTTTCCTCCCTGTGCATGGCATTTTACCTTACCAGACATCAGACAAACACCGTCCTGCCCGTCATAACCATGGTTGTCCTTTCTCTGGTAACTTGGTATGTAATTCTGCCACCCCTGCTTAGTCTTACCGAATCAAAGGTTTCTGACCGTGTTGTAGAAAAGGGAGAGGTTCTGCTTTCTTCTGGATTTTTCCGCGAACAGGATGACGCTGTCTTTTACTATTCCGAAGTTTCTTCAGAAGGCGATGCCCGTGGACTTTTGTATGACACTACGCCCGACCGTCAGGCAGTATACACTTTTTCAAATGTCACCACCATTTCTGACTCTTCTGAATTTACAGATCCCCTTATTGGCGAAACAGTTGCCATGCCGCCTCTGTTAAGGCAGGTTCTTACTTGGTACAAGGGTCTTCTTGCTGGCGCTTATCGTGCCCGTTCCGGCGGTTACCTTACATGGGCCTTTTACGCTTCAATAGGCATTGCCCTTTGTTCAGTTTTGGGATTCTGCAAACTGTCTTCATGGCGACTCCTTAACATGAATGCAATTCTTTACGCAACTGTTGCCGTCCTTGTGTGCAACTCCCTGTTTGTAATGGGTCATGTGTTTGACTCTGCCTCCCGAACTGTTGCCTCTTGGTTTTCAAAGTTTCCCTTCATACAGAATCCGCTACAGGTTTTGGTCAACCTTGCCTTTGCCCTGTTCATGCTGATTCTTGGAATTATCTTCCGTGCTAAAAATAAAAAAAGGCAGAAGCTTCTGAATCAAAGTGAAGAGGAGGCTTTTGCATGAAAAAGATAATTGCAATTCTTACCGTGTACACTGCTGTCATCTTTGGCGGATGTGTGGCGTTTTCGTTTTTCTACGGCAATTTGCCCCAGCTGTTACCCGGTGCGGAAAACGGCTACAAATTTTTTAGGGCCCTTCAGTGGTTCCTTATGTTCCTTCCTGCAATTCTTCTTACGGGATTTATGGCTGGATGCACTGCCCAGTGGAAGGTAAGGTCAAATGCAAATGTCGCAAGATTTTCTCCCGGAATGTTTACTCGCTTTAAGCACATATTCATTGTGGGACTAATAATTGCCGCCGTCCTTACATTTAGCGAAGAGATTTTTGTTTCTCTTGTAGATCGGCATCAGAAAACGGTAACTGAAGCCCCCGAAGAACTTACCAAACAGCTTTTCTTTGTAAAAAAATATCAGCTAGAAGGAAAGCCTCTTCTTGCATGGCAGTATGCTAAGCTTGCCTACAAGACCGCTCCCAGTAACGAGACTGCCGTAAGACTTCTAAAGGAAACAGAAGACACTCTTGAACGCCTTCACGACAACGCTTCCAACTCTCAAGGGCAGGATTCCTTTGAACACATTACTACCGCCATTAAGACTGCCGACTCAGTCTACACAGTAAAGGAACTTTTGGACAAGTCTGATGCAGAAGCCGCTGCTGGAAACTGGTTTAACGCCCACTACTGGGCTAGCCTTGCACTTCAGGCTTGTAGCGGAACAGACACCAACAGAAGCCGCGCTCAGGATGCCGCAAACGAAGCATGGAATCAGCTTAGTAATCCCAGTGGATTTAACAACGAGGCGGAAAAAAATTACTTTGCAAAAAAGAAAGAAGGTTACGCCGCCCTTAACAGTGGAGACAACCTTAAGGCCTACTACATTTTTACAACCTTAAGCCGCTCTTCTGCCGAACATGCCGAAGACCCTGATGTAGTCCGTTATCTTGCCATTTCAAAAGAGCGCGTAGAAAGCGACTACTTCTTTATAGACGAAACAACAGACCTTCGCTTTATGGAATCAGTGCATGACATTTACTTTTCTTTGCCTTATGCAGACGGAGGCCGACTTGTTCTATGCATTGGTGGAGCCGTGTCGCTGGAAGAAACTGGCGGTTATATACGCTATCTCGACGGATTTAATGTTGCGCAGTATGACTCACGGGGAAGATTTGTACGATTCTTTACTGTTCCTTTTGCAAAGGTAATGGCTGTTCCCGTTACAGTTCTTGACGAAGAAACAAAAGCAATTCTTGGCGTGCAGAAAAACTGGCGCTCAATTCCCTATGTTCAACTTCAGTCTGTAGACAGGGTTACAGAAGGCATTGTAAGCAAGCCGGAGTATTCCTACAGCGAGTCTGGAATTCCTGCCTACATTGCGGCAAAATTCAACATAAGAAACACGGAAGAATTTGCAACTGATGACTATGTTGAATCCAGTGAGGAGCCTACATACATTCTGCTTCCCATGAACTACGATGACTTTGACCTTTTAGGAGAAGTTTCTCAGGGGGCGGATTTTATGTCATTGCTTACCCTTAGAAGTTTTATTCCTCGTGCAGAACAATATGGCTTTTCAAAGGAAGTTTACAATCAATCTTTTGTAAAGAGAATTACATATCCCTTCTACATTCTGATTCTTGTAATCGTGGCGGCATCATTTGCATGGAACTACCGCATTACTGATGTAAAGGAAGCATTCCGCTTTAGGTGGATATTTATGTTCCCCCTTATAACAATAATGCTTTATGTTGCCCTAGACATATTTGACTATCTGTTCACGCTCTTTAATTACCTGATGGTAGGACTTTGCGGAGGTTTTGCTTTTGTTGCGCTCTGCATTTTCTACACGGTGCTTGTCATTGTGGTTTCAATAGTCTTCCTGTCACGCAGGGCAAACTAGTTAAGATTCTTTACTGAATGTCTACTCTGGTAATGTGTGCGCCTAAAGCCTGTAGCCGTTCTACCAAATGCTCGTAACCTCGTTCAATCTGGTACACATTACTAATGACGCTTTCGCCGTGGGCAGCCATTGCCGCAATTACCATAGCCATTCCTGCCCTTACATCTGGAGAAACAAGGTGGTCTCCGTGCAGGGTGCTTGGTCCTGTTACGACGGCTCGGTGTGGGTCACACAGGGTAATGCATGCGCCCATGTTAATCAGTTTGTCAACAAAGAACATTCTGCTTTCAAACATCTTTTCAAAAATCAGAACAGTCCCCGAAACCTGAGTAGCAACAACAGTCATAATGCTTGTTAAGTCCGGCGGAAATCCTGGCCATGGAGAGTCATCTATTTTTGGAATCATTCCGCCCAGATCTGTGTTTACCTTCATTTCCTGCTGAGCGTTTACAGTAAGCGTACCGTTCTCAATTTCCCATCTTATTCCAAGTTTTCCGTAAGAAATGCGCAGTGGCCTCATGTCCCTTTCTCTTACGCCTGTAATTGAAATGGAACCGTGGGTAGCGGCCGCCAGTCCTATGAAAGAACCTATTTCCATAAAGTCAGGACCAATTGCATATTCTGTGCCGCCAAGTTTTTTAACGCCTTCTATGTGAAGTATGTTGCTTCCAACGCCACTTATTTTTGCACCCATTGCGTTAAGCATGTTGCACAAATCCTGAACATGGGGTTCGCTTGCCGCATTTGTAATGTCTGTTACGCCTTCTGCCAGAACCGCCGCCATGATTGCGTTTTCGGTTGCAGTTACCGAAGTTTCGTCAAGGAAGATGTCTGTTCCCACAAGTTTGTTTGCCGAAAATTCAAATTTACCCACTGTGGTAACTCGTGCACCCAGTTCTGTAAGGGCCAGAAAGTGAGTGTCTAGTCTGCGCCTTCCTATTACATCTCCTCCTGGGGGTGGCATTATGGCTTTTCCAGTGCGGGCAACAAGTGGACCTGCAAACAGAATTGATGCCCTAATTTTTTTGCTAAGCGCAAGAGGAATATCGCTTCTCACAATGTTCCTGCAGGTAATGCTCCACTCGTGGGAAGCTGTGTTTTTTACTTCCGCACCAAGGGCTTTTAAAATTTCAAGCATTACTCCCGTGTCTTCTATGTCGGGAATGTTTTTTAGGATTACGGTTTCATCTGTGAGAAGGGATGCCGCAATGCAGGGAAGAGCTGCATTTTTGTTTCCGCTTGCCTGAACAGTTCCCTTTATAGGGAATCCGCCTTCAATATGATACTCGTACATAATTACCTCTTCTGTTCGGCCCACACTTGGCAAAGTTCAATAAGAACCTGCGTTGCGTAAACCATTGTTCCAAAACTTGCCCATTCGTAGCGTGAATGAAAATTGTGTCCGCCTGTAAAAATGTTTGGCGTAGGAATTCCCATTTCTGTAAGCCGTGAGCCGTCAGTTCCACCCCTAATTGGAGGAAAGGTTGGCGTTATGCCAGAGCGCCTGTAGGCCTCAACGAGATTCTGTACGACACTGGGATTTTGATCAAGGGCATTCTTCATGTTTACATACTGCTGGGTGTGCTCAACCTTTGTCTTTCCGCCAAAAGATGCTGCCGTTGCCTGTGCAAGCTGTTCTACAAGTGCCTTTCGTCTTTCCATTCCCTGTGTGTCAAAGTCCCTAAGAAGTAGTCCTACTGTTGCGGTTTCCATGCTGCCCTTTATGGTAAGGGGTGCGTAAAACCCCATAAAGCCGTCTGTGGTTTCGGGCATTTCGTGACGGGGTAGGGAAGCAACAAATGCAGAAGCCATGCAGATTGCGTTTACCATAACGGGGCGTGCGCTTCCTGTGTGTTTTGCAACTCCTGTAAAAGTAATGTCACTTCTGTAAGCATTAAAGCATTCAGTTTCAAGTTCTGCAAAGTGTCCTCCGTCTACAGTGTAGGCCTGCTTTGAAGAAATAAGTTCAAGGGGAACATGATCCATTCCGTGACCGGTTTCCTCGTCTGGAGAAAAAATAATTTCTATTTTTCCGTGGGAAATTTCTGGATGACTTAAAAGCTCGCTTACCGCCGTCATTATTTCTGCAACGCCGGCCTTGTCGTCTGCCCCTAAAAGAGTTGTTCCGTCACTGGTAATGATTGTGTCATTTGCCTTAGCAGAAAACATAAGTTCTTTATCTGTGGAAGGATCAAGGGTAATTCCGTAGGGAAGTGTTATGGGCTTTCCGTCGTAGTGCTCGTGAACAATCGGCTTTACATCTTTTCCAGTTACTTCTTCCGATGTGTCCATGTGGGCAAGAAGTGCAATGGAAGGAACCGATTCAAATCCTTTTGATGCTGGAATGTATCCGTAAACATAGCACCACTGTGTAGTCTGAACGCCCTGAATTCCAAGCGCCTGCATTTCTTTTGCAAGAAGGGCTGCTAGATCTTTCTGCTGAGGGGTACTGGGCTGTTCTCCTGCGTCTGCCCTGTCGCTGTCTGATGTAGTGTATGTTTTTACATAGCGCAAAAACCTTTCCATAAGGGGCTTTGCGTAAGGTTTTGTAAGAATTTCTGTAAAGTCCATGACTCTACAATACTGTATTCATGTTGAATTTTCAATATGCGGATAATTGTTAAAGAATTTGCTTGACAAGTGCCAGAAAGAGGTATATATTGTCTGTAGTACTACGACAGACATAGTAACGGCTAACAAAGTATTGTTAGACGAAGTATTACCTGTCGTAGGATTGCTAAAGGAGGACTTATGGCAGAAATCAGTTCTGATGTCATTCGCGGTTACAATGACACCATGATTCTGAGCCTCTTAAAGGAAGGTGACTCGTATGGCTACGAAGTTTCCAAGCGGATAAAAAAAATGACGGAAGAAAAGTATATCATAAAGGAGACAACGCTTTATTCCGCCTTTACCCGAATGGAAAAAAATGGCTACATATCTTCCTTTTCAAAGATGGCCGAAAACGGAAGGCAGCGTACCTACTACCGTATAACAAAAGCAGGGCGCGCCTATTACAAAGAAAAGTGCGATGAATGGCAGGTGACAAAAGAAGTTGTTGACTGTTTTGTGCCCAAGGAAATTGCTTGACGGAGGAAATATATGGATGCTATAAGAAGCTATCTTGAATCAATGTTTGCACAGCTGCCAAATACGGAAGCAGTAAAAAAGGCAAAGGCTGAACTTCTGCAGATGATGGAAGACAAGTACTCTGAACTTATTGCAGAGGGTAAGTCTCAGAACGAGGCAGTGGGAACTGTAATTGCAGAATTTGGAAACCTTGAAGAACTTGCAGACAGTCTTGGCATAGGTGGAGTTGTTCATTCTGGCGAAGAAAAAAAAGAAAGACGGACTCTTTCTCTTCAGCAGATAAAGGACTATTTGAGCGATGCTGGCCGTTCGGCTCATTCTGTTGCGCTGGGGGTATTGTTCTGCATTACATGCTGCGTTCCAGTAATTACCTTAAGTGCTTTTGCTGAAGTGGGATATCTTTCAGATCAGCTTGCTTCTGCTGTGGGAGTTGCCATGTTGTTTATCTTTATTGCCACAGGAGTCGCCCTCTTTGTACTTTCAGGTTCAAGAATGAACGAATGGAAATTTCTTAAGACTCAGTTGTGTTCAATCGATATGGCTGGTGCAGAATATGTTTCTTCCCAGAAAAAGGCCTACATGCCAACGCATAATGTTTTCCGCACAATAGGAATCGTGCTGTGCATTTTGTGCGTAGTTCCAGTTTCTTTTATTGGAACTCTAAATTTGCGCAACGATGATTTTCTTACAACTTTAGGTGCGGCAACAATTTTTGTTTTTGTAGGAGCGGGAGTTTTCCTACTTGTTTCTTCCTCAAAGAAAATAGAATCCTTTAACAGACTTCTTATGCTGAATGATGTAACTACAATCAGCGGAAGTTATGCAAACAATGAAGGCAAAACTTACTCGAACAAAACTGTCGCGGTAATCATGAGCATCTTCTGGCCTAGCATTGTCTGCCTTTATTTTATCATTTCCTTTGCAACAAAAAAGTGGCAGTACACCTGGCTTATCTTTGTCATAGGCGGAGTTGTTTCTATGCTCATAAAAAATCTGTATGCAACTTCATCGGATTCTGAGGAAACATATTCTTCTGACCGTGAGCCAAAGTCTTACACAAATAAAACTGCCGAAGCGGTTATGAGCGTCTTCTGGCCAACCGTCACTTGCGTTTACCTTATCTGGAGCTTCCTCACTTTTGACTGGCACTTTACATGGATAATTTGGCCAATTGCTGCGGTTGCGTCTACTCTTATCAAAAACATTTACGGAAAAGATTAACGAACTTTGTGTTCTGTAAGGAGATTTATATGAAGAAAACATTTCTTGTGATTTTGTGTGCCGTTACTGTTGTGTGCATAGTGCTCGGTTCTTGCATTCATTTTGGAGTGTTTGGAAAGACTGTAAAAAAAGGTGAAGGCAGCTATGAGCAGATTCTGAATGAAAGTTTTTCTACCCTTGAGACAGATCTCTCTGTAGGAAACATTACTGTTAAAAGGGGCAACACAGCAGTCCTTTCTGTTGAATGCTCGGATTCAAGGTTTACTCCTGAATACAGTCTGTCGGGTGGAATGCTTCGTATTACTCAGCCTAAGGTTAGGCAGACATTTACTTCGACAGGAGTTAAATGCAATGTTGAGGTAACAGTTCCTTATGAACTTGTAAAAATAAAAGTATTTAGCGATGTGGGCAACTGCAGGGTTGAAGAAATAAGTTCAGTAGAATTTTCTGTTTCTTCTGATGTGGGAAACTGCATTGTGGAAGATTCTAAGGCGACAAAACTGACGGTGGAAAGTGATACAGGAAATGTAAAAATCCGCAACACTTTATTTGACACTTGTGATGCAAAGTCTGATGTGGGAAATGTTACGATAGAACTTCCCTCTGAAGAAAAAGCCGAAGACTACACTGTTACGCTTTTAACTGATGTGGGAAATGTTCACGCCTTTGGCTCATCCTACAAGAGAAACTTTTCACAGGGTGCAGTTAGTGGTTCAAAAAGAATTCATGCAGAAAGTGATGTGGGAAATGTCCGTCTGGATTAGACGCTAGTCTTCAAAGCTTCCGCTTTCCATTTCATCACTGATTATTTTCCAACTTTCGTAGCGGAGGGGGCTTATGCTTCCTTCGTTTACTGCTTTTTGTATGGCGCATCCTTTTTCGCCTTTGTGTGAGCAGCTCATTCCAAACTCGCACTTTCCAAGATAAGGCTTGAAGTCTCTAAAGTAGAGGGCAAGGTTTTGTGCAGAAATGTCGTGGAGCAGAAATCTTCTTACGCCAGGGGTGTCTATTATGTCTGCAGTTGAGCCTTGAACTCCTCCTGTAAGGGATTCATTCAGATTGATGTGCATAAGGGCGCCCTTTGTGGTGGTATGAGTTCCCCGTCCGTACTTTTGAGAAAGACTTCCTGTCTTTAAAACTACAGTGTTGTCCAAAACATTTATGATGCTGCTTTTGCCCACACCGCTCTGACCAACTAAGGCCGACAGTTTGTCTTCCAGAAGTTCAGCAAGTTCCATCATGCCTTCTCCGCTTTTTGCAGAAACTCTAAGCACTCGGTAACCTATTCGTTCCCATTCTGCAAGGCGGGCCTGAAAGTCTTCATTCTGAGAGGCCGGAATGTCGTACTTGTTGCATACGATTACTGGAGTAATTTCTTCGTACTCGGCTTGTGCAAGCGCCCTGTCTATGAAGCGAGGTCTAAAGGGTGGATTGTCCGGTGTTGTTACGATAAGAAGATAGTCTAGGTTTGCGGCAAGAAGTTGGGGCTGTCGTTTTTTTATGTTCCACCTTACAAATTCATTTTTTCTGGGAACTAAATCAACAATCTGTGCCTTTGAGTCTTCAAGAGTGTCATCGTCAAGTTCTACAATGTCTCCGGGCGCAATGGGATTGTAGTAGCCTTCGCTAGCTTTGAGGATTTTGCCTTTTATGGAGCAGGAACGGACTGTGTCATCGTCGCATTCGACTTCAAAGATGTTTTTGCTTCCGTTCAGTATAAGACCCTGCATATGTATAAAAGTCTGAATGATATTTGATTCGTTGTCAAGTGCCGAAGAAGCCTCCTGCTTACCCCCTTGACACAGTTTTGTAAAAAGTATATAGTGCTAGCATATTCTGCGGGGATGGTGGAATTGGTAGACACGCCAGCTTGAGGTGCTGGTGGCGAAAGCTGTGCCTGTTCAAGTCAGGTTCTCCGCAACTTAAGGACTGTCGTTATGACAGTCTTTTTTTTTGGAATCTGTTTCGTAATTTGTTTTTCAATCTGTTTGGGGAATGGAATTGGTATCCGCGCTCAGCTTCTGGGGGGAGGTGCTGGTGCTATTCAAGTCAGGTTCTCCGCAACAAGGACTGTTCAAAACGAGCAGTCCTTTTTTTTATGCTTTTTGTGTGGCGGATGGAATTGGTATCCGCGCTCAGCTTCTGGGGGGAGGTGCTGGTGCTATTCATGAACTGACCCCAAATTTTAGGACAGTTTAAGCAGCAACCTCGCTTGGAGTTTTC
>ERZ842401.619-NODE-619-length-51891-cov-6.486245_pt1 | contig 51891 bp, 84 predicted proteins | sample MGYA00521270_ERZ842401 | MGnify/ENA primary metagenome ERZ842401 (study PRJEB31892, sample SAMEA3878208) | bioreactor metagenome | biome: Moose rumen | place: Sweden | collected 2011-10 | study: EMG produced TPA metagenomics assembly of the PRJEB12797 data set... | reverse complement strand
AAAAATGGCGTTTGGCTTACAAAAGAAGTTCCTGTTAGTTTTTTGATTAAGCAGTAAATGTCCTAAAAATATCCTCTTCAACAAAAGGGGGCATTTTTAGAACCGGCCTGATGAAGCCAGCAGTTTGGAGTTGCTGAAACAGAGTTTGTAGAGCAGGAGAACGGAAAATTGAGAACGGAGAGTGGATGAGGCTAAAGCCTCTTAGAGCAGGAGAGCAATAGAGCGAGAGAGCAGAAGAGCAAGAGAGCTGAGAGTGGGAGAGCAGACGAGGCAAAGCCTCTTAGAGCAAGAGTGCGGAAGGATTGTTTATAAGCATAAGTCTGTGGTTGAATAGATAAGTAAAAATATTACCATAATTTTACTATAAACATATAAAAGGAGAATTTATGAGTTATAGGGATTTAATTGTATGGCAAAAATCTAAAATATTAGCTGTTAATATTTATAAATTTACAGATTATTTACCATCTAAAGCGAAGTTTTCATTAGCAGAACAAATGAATAGAGCCGCTATTTCTATCCCTTCTAATATTGCAGAAGGTAATGGTAGAAATTCGACAAAAGATTATATTCATTTTTTATATGTAGCTAAAGGCTCTTTGTTTGAATTATTAACTCAAATAGAAATTTGTTTAGAAGTTTATCCTGAATTGAAAGAATTAATTAATCCATTTTTTTATCAATGTGAAGAAGTTAGAAGAATGCTTATAAAGCTAATAAAACAATTGAAGTTAAAACTATAGACCAAACATAAACAGCTTTCCGCTCTCATCTCTTTCCGCTCTATGCTCTATGCTTTACAGCTCTCCGTTCTCTGTTTTAAAAGCTTTACATTTACATTGAATTTACTATACAATATATGTATAACAACTAAAGAGGTAACTATATGTCTAATTTGACTAGTGTAAGTTTTAGAATAGATAGCGTTTTAAAGAACCAAGCAGAAAACTTATTTAAAGAACATCCAGAATATAAATAATATATGAATAATATTAAAGTGATAATAAGTTTAACAAGTCATGATTTGAGATTGAAGAATGACACGACTACAAAAGTTATTTTTCAGATTCTTAAAGGAACATTCAAAGATTTAAAAGTATGTTTGACATTATATAAAGATGATGTTAAACTCATTCCTGCTAAATTACAACAACTAATTGACTTGGGTTCAGTTGAACTTATAGTAGCAGATAAAGACCTCGGTCCGCATTTAAAGTATTTTTATGCTATGCAGAAATACAGAAATCTTCCAGTAATCACTATTGACGATGATGTGCTTTACCCACTTGATATGGTAGAGAAATTATATAAAGCACATTTGGAAAACAAAGGTTGTGTAATTGGTAGAAGATGTTTTGATATTGGTATAAAAAATGGTAAATTAACTTCATATAATGAATGGATTTTAAAATACACAAAAATAAAAACACCAACACATAAAATTTTCGCAACTGGGATTGGTGGTGTTTTATATCCTGCTAATTGTTTAAAACTAAATGAAAATTATATTGATGAAATACTTACAATAAAATACGATGATGATTTTTATTTGAAGGCACTTGAAGTAAGAAATGATTTAAAAATACTAACAATAGTGTTTAGTCCAAATGAAGTATATGCTAAAAACCTTAATGACAGTGTGACACAAAGTATTGCATTATGGAATAATTTTAATATAACACAATCTAATAAAAATGTATTAAAGTTTGAAACTGAATTTTTATATGCGGCAGGACAAAATTAAATGATAGTTTATTTTTCAAAGAATCTAAATAAAGAAACTGTAAAGAAATCTTCTAGTGGTGGTTTCTTTAGTTTGTTAGCAAATTATGTTATTGAAAAGAAGGGTGTAGTATTTGGTGCTACATTTGATGAAGATTTTAATGTAGTCATTTCACATACAGAAAATGATTTTTCAGATATGTTGAGCAGCAAATATGTTAAATCTTCAACTAAAAATTCGTTTGTTGAATGTAAATATTTTTTGGAAAATGGACGAACTGTTTTATATTCTGGTACACCGTGCCAAATTATAGGATTGAAAGCATATCTTAAAAAAGACTATGAAAACCTAATTACTATGGATGTGATTTGTCACGGCTCTCCGGTAGCTGAAATTTGGCAGCACTATTTAAAATCATTTAATAAAGAAATTGAAAGTATAAACTTTAGAGATAAGCGAGAAAGTTGGGAACAGTTCCATCTTACTATTAAGTTTAAAGATGGAACTGAATTTTCTGAAAATCATCATAAAAACAAGTATATGAAATTATTTTTGGAAAATAAGATTTTGACAGAACCGTGCTATAAATGTCAAAATTGTAAAAATTCAAAAGCTGATTTTACAGTTGGTGATGCTTGGGCTGCACCATTTAAAGATACTAGATTTAATGACCATCAAGGAACATCTTGTGTAATTTCAAGAACAGCAAAAAGTAATGCTATATTTGATAAATTAAAATCAAATATGTTGTATGAAACTGTTAATGAAACATATTTGAATAAGTCGGTTGGATATGTTCATAATTATACTAAACCCAATGATAGTGATAAAATAAAGAAATCTATATTATCACCTAAATTGGCAATCGTTACAATACCAGGACACGAAAATGTAGGAAATACATTACAAGCATTTGCTTTACAATCTAAAATAAAAGAAATACTACCTAAATCAGACCCTATTGTAATAAATCAAAAAGATACTACACATCTATTGAATTTTTATAAAAATAATGTAAAGTATTCCACAGGTGGATTTGATTCTTCTTATGATGGAATAGTAGTAGGTAGCGACCAAATTTGGATTCCTTATGTCTGGCCTGGTGTACAATTTGAAGACCAATTCTTGATTAGAAATGTAAATAAGAAAATTGTATATGCGGCTTCTTTTGGAAAGCATACAGTTAAATTTAGTGATTTACAAAGAAAGAAAGTACAAGATTCATTAAAAAATGTAAAATATATTGGGGTTCGTGAAATTAGTGGTGAATGGCTTTGTAAAAAGTTATTCAATGTTAATAATGCTAAAAATGTATTAGACCCAACAATGTTATATGATAAAGAATTTTATTTAAAATCGGTAAATGAATCTGAAATAGAAAATAAAAATGGAATTTTTGTTTATGTGTTAGATAAAAATGAAAGTTGGAATAAAAAGATAAAAGAAATTTCTAACAAATTAGGTCAGCCAATTTTACCTTATAATGGTTCTGTTGAAAATTTCATTCATAACATGAATAAAGCAAGTTTTGTATTAACTGATTCATATCACGGAACTGTATTTTCTTTGATTTTCAATAAACCATTCATTACATTACGAAATATAAAAAGAGGTAATGACAGATTTGATGATTTGTCAATACGATTTAATATAGATAAAAGATTTGTTTATGAATTAGATAAAATGAATATGGACTTATTATCTAATTCACCAAACATATTAGAAGAAATGAATAATCAAAGAATTAAAAGTTTAGAATTTTTAAAATCTGCATTAATGGATGTGTAATATGATTAATATAATATCAGATACTTGTGTTGGGGCAGCATTAACTAGAGATGTTTTAAAACAACAATATATAAATCCATTTTGCTGGAGTATTATAGATTCACATTCAATGGCAATTTTAATTAATGAATATGATACTTTAAATTACAATAATTTTATTATAAAACAATCTTCAAAAGAAAAACGATTTGATTTAATTATTGATAATAAAATAAAAATTTTATATGAACATTATTTGTATGATTCTAATATAAATGAATTTAAAGTAGTAAAAAATAATGTATATTCAAAGCATATTAAAGAGTATATAATTGAAAAATATAAAAAACGATTAAAGTTAAATAATAAACCTTTATTTATTATAGGTCATACTTATTTTCCTGATAAACCAAGAAAATCAAAATATGAAAATATAATTTTAAAAAATACTAATAATTATCCTATGATAGTTATTTTAAATACAAAAAATGAATTTGATTATTTTAAAAAGTATGAAACTGATAATATAAAAATTTATTTAACGAATTTAAAAACAATAATACTAAATTAGCATTTGAATTATATAATAAATTTGGGAATTTTATTAATTCATTTAATGTTTAGTTTTTTATATTCCATAATTTTTTTAAGATAATGAAATTTTCTAGCTGGAGATTTACCTCCATTTTTCCACCAAGCATTAGGATGTAAAGGTTTTATTTCATTTGCACTAATAAAAAATTTACCCTTATTTAAACCCATAAATTTTAATGAATGTGAAAAAATAATTTCATTGTAATAGTTATCATCTAATGATTTTTGTATATCTTTTTCATCTAAAAATTTTAATATCGGAAAAGCAAAGTTGCCAAAATTATTCCAAGTAAACAAAGTTCCTTGGCCAGCAACTGCAAAATACCAATCTGTAGAATTATTACAAGTATAACGAATAATTTTATTTTTGTTTTTTAACCATTTATTATATAATGTTTGAGCATAGTTGCAGGTATAGATGCAGTCATCATCAGCCGAAATTACAGGAACATCACGGTACTTGTCCATCGTAAATAAAACTTTCTTAAATGCCTTATAATTCTTATATACCCATAGCAATTCAATAAGTTCATTCTCAATGAATAGCATCAAGTTCTCAGGCAATTCATCCATCATTTTCGGAAATTCTTCTTCGCTCAATACCAACACGATATGAAAACCAGGACACTGCTTCAATAGACTGAACAGTGTCTTTGATACTGTGTTGATTCTTGCACGCCATGAAGTCAGTGAGATGATTGCCTTCTCACCGTTATACTTCTTACCGGAACTTGGATATGTTTCTCTAGTATATTCTTCTTTCTCTTCACTCATAATTTATTTACTGCATTCGCAAATGCATGAAATGAAACACAGTATTCACCTTTTGTTAAGTCCTTATTTTCACGGACCTGAATCAACTCTTCGATACCTTCTATCGGACCATAAGTCGAAATTAGATCCTTGATTATCAGTTCTTTGATTATTTCTTTCATATTATACCGGCGGTCCGATTCTATAAACGGCACAAGGCCCTTCAGGTTTGCTATTATCTGTTAAGATAGTAATATGTTCAACGCCCATGAGAGGCTTCAACCTTTCAATCATTTCTATAAGTCTGTTCCATTCTGGATATTCAGTATATTCTTTCATATTTTCACTTACATATTTACGTTTTTGTTCTTTATTACTATATTTATAGCATAACCATGCTAGATAAGTATAAACAGAGAGTTCAAGACCATATAAAGAGAGTCCAGTATTTTTATGGGCTCTTGATTAATAACGGTAAGATTCCAGTACAGGAAATCAACCTTGAAGGTATAATCAATCACGACAAGGACAAGCTGGAAGAAAAGAATATGCTCAGGCAGGCATTGCGTTACAAGGAGAATTTAACTGTTGAAGAAATGCACCAGATTCACGATGTAGTCATGGAACATATCAAGTCTAATCCTCATCATTGCGAATACTGGGGAGAAGGAACTTACGCATCCAAAGGTATTGACTGTACTAAAATGACGGATATTTACCTGTATGAGATGTGTGCTGACTGGGCTTCGACAGCTGAAGAACTCGGAACCGGACTGTTAAACTGGTGCAATAAGGTCATAAACGAAAAGTTCATATTTACCGAATACCAGGTCGAGAAGATTATGGACTGTTGTAATTTTCTTGAAAATTATGTCGACGAAAAATGGAAACGTGATTACGGCATGAAGCCAATAAAACTTTCAGAAATGAAGCTGTAATAAAAGGGTTGACGTCTGTCAGCCTTTTTGTTATATTTGACATATTGAACCAAAAGGAACGTTAATATGCTTGCATTGAAAATTATCGGCTCGGCGGCTATCATTTTTGGCGGTTACGTCTGTGCTTTTTATCGAGGTAATAGAAAGGCGATCCATGTTGCTTCGCTGGTTTCCATGTCTATCGGGGCCATTATCTGTATGTTTACTAACGGAGTGGAATAATTATGGATTCAACAGTCGAAAGACATGGAACATATAAAAATTATGATTATCTGGTCATAAATGTCCACGGTACGCATTTCTGTGCCTATGTAAGGATTCCGAAAGAACATCCGTTTTACAAGGTTCCGTATGACCGTATTCCGATTGACTGCCATGGCGGGCTAACGTTCAGTGATTTTACGGATTTTGCGCCGTTAAAGAAACTGGTATACGATTCAACGTTCCACGGTTTCTTCTGGTCAAGCAAATGGGTTGAAGAAAATATCCAGATGGGATATTGGATCGGTTGGGATTATGCACATTTCGGCGACTGGATGCCTTATATGCCCGAAGAAGGATGTAAGAAGTGGACACCAGACGAGATTGCGCTCGAGGCAAAACTCGTAATCGAACAGATTGTAAAGGAAGCAGAAAATGAACACCGATGAATGCAAAGAACTTGCCGGCTGGATTACACTTGTATATCCGGCTATTCTTGAAGAATTTAAAGAATACAAGAAAGTAGATCCGTATTTTTTAAATGTAGGCCCAAGTGACGAATATTTCGAAGTAAAGTCAAAAATAGATGAGCTTATCGAAAAGTCTGGTTTTGAATTTTTACAGCAGATAACTGAACCTAGATATAAGAACAAAATCAGTTATTACTTTTGTAACGAAGCGGAAGGCGAAAACTAGCTTGCTTTTGTTTATGACTGTACCTGTATCGAAGGCGGATGTATTCCGCATTTATCGTACTGGGACGATATGTTCAAGCGTACCAATGAATACAAGGAACGTCGCGGAAATAATCCAGACTATCATTATACCGTGGACAGTAAGAAAATTATCCGTGCAGTAAAGAAAATTCTTGACCAAATTTCACTAAAGGTAAACAAATGACCGAAAATAAACCGATTAAAAAGAAACTATATATTCCGTTAATTCTTATGCCGGATAAGTCAATTTTTGATATAGGAATTGCATTTAACTTCGATTCCGCAAAATTTGATTTGGACCGAACATGGGATAGGCTTAAAGCTGAACGTAAGAACGAGTTTATAAAGCTTATCAAAGAAGTCGAAATTGAACTGTAGAGGACAAAATGAAGAAAATTAGCAATGTTACAAAAATTCCCGTGGACCTGAAAGATTCGTTACAGCAAATCGGAAGGCTTAAGGCCCAAAGGAAACAACTTGATAATCAGATTAACAAGCTGTTGAAAACCGCTGACGGTGTAATTAACCTTGGCGATGGATTCTTCCAGCGTCGAAATGTTGTATTCGTCGATTTCAACAAATTTGAAGACGCTACCAAGAACGATAGCGAAGTTTCCATTGACGAAAATTTGGATATTATTGGAAATGGTTTTCCGACTAACGAGAGCTCCTTATCGGATCTTGACGAACGCAATACGATTGATGCGGCCGTTAAACACCTGGACGATATTGTATCTGTGATTAATCAGTTCAAGGACGAGCTTAAACGAGCAAAAGAAAACGGGTGCGATTATATCATAGACTGTGATTATACTAAGCCCGAAGATTTTGATTTCGAAGACGACAAGGAGGATTAATTATGACCGTCAATAAGCTATATGAAGAATTGAAGAAAGCCATCGACGCTGGATGTGGAAATATCTCGATTCGTGTCGGTGTTCCATATCTTTGTATCGACGACGACAATAAAATCGTAGAAGATGATAATAAGTTCGATACTGAACCTATCAATCTTACAGCTGAACAGATTATCCATGCCAAGGAACATAATGCTCAGGGTGTCGTCGTGGATTACAGGTTCAACCAAGAGGACAACGATGATTAACGTGACGTTAGAACAGGAAAAATTCATGATTGCTTGTCGTGCGTTCTTTTCTAAATGTAAATTTTCAGGTCTGGACGGAAAAGGACCGAACATTTTCATGGATGAAGTCGAATACGCTCCTGGAAAGCATGCCTGGGCGAGCCTCTATCTTAACCAGCCAGGCGATAAGCCTGGAAAACCGGTCTGGCTGGAAAAACCAGTCTATAAACTGGCCTATGAAATCGATAAACGAAGTTATGCTACACGAGAGAACCACTACTTTACTGACGACCTTGACAAACTTACGAAGAAGCTCAAGGAATTAAAAAGGGTTGACGTTTAGTCTCCCTTTTTCTATATTATAGGTCATGAGAGAATCCAAGAAAGACAAACGTGACCATTTTTATGGTAAGGTTCATCGTAAGGACCGACAACTTCATGATGAAATGAAGAAAGTTCGAACTCTGCAGGTTAAAGAATTCCTTAAAAAGAAGGGTGTTGTGCTTAAAAAGAATCAGAAGCCGACACAAGAACAGATTTATGAATTTATTAAAACTGTTGGTTATCCAAATGAAATGATGGAACCTATTACTGAATTTTGGAACGAATGTGGTCTGAACTGGCAGGATGGTTATGAAGAATTCTGTCGTTTCCTCCGTTATCACGGTCATTCTAACCGTGGTTGGATCCATGCGGATTTTATCAAAAGACGCAACAAGGAATTTGAAAAACTCGACCGCAGGGAAGCAACGGAGGAAGAATAATGTCTAAGGAATGGCAAGATAAACACCTTGAAAGAGTGATGAAACAAATGAAAGCCGATGAACGCAGATGGTGGTTTAAATACCATGAAGGTGAGTTTGCTATTCTCTGGGCAGTTATTATCATTTTCGAATCTTATTGGGCACTTGAACACATGTCTTATGTGGCTGTGGCATTTATTGCTCTTACCATTCTTATCGGCGTTTGTTTCGCCGTGTATATTTCAAAGGAAGACTAACTATGTGTGATGTAGCAGGATTAATCGGAGCAATCCTTAGCGGGCTCGTTCTTATTTTGTTGTTCACCCTCTGGCGAGGGATTTTGTTCGACAAGTATAGTCACGAAATGACATCCAAACAGTACATAATTAAGAGCGTTATCAGTGGATTGATTCTCATTGCGGAATGTTTCGCACAGTATAAGGTAGGAATTATCGCATGGTCTATCGTTCTTGTTTTTGACCTTATTAATATCTCTGTCAGGATTGCTGACGAAAAGTAAACTATTGAGGAAATAATGAAGGTTAGCAATTTTAAGGCCGTTATTATATCGAGTTCGAAGACAGTAGAATCTATTTCAACTATCGTTATCAAAGATGACGGTGTAGCCGTGGCTAATGGCTACGGTCATATAATTGACTTTGATTATCAAGAGTTTAGCGACCACGGTTATTGTAAAGGAAAAATAAACTCGTATGAATACGCTCACGTGTTCATGCTTAATGAATATCTATATGCCAAATTAATTGACGTATTCGATAAGGATAATGCTAACCGCATTATTTGCAATTTCTTTACCCAAATCGAGTGGGATAAAGCTTTGGAAGATGATAATGTGACATCTGCAATCATGCTGATGTTCTATGCTTCTCTCTATAAGACAGCTAATGAACTTGAAAATATACAAGAAGAAACAGGATCCAAACTTGTACATACCAGAGATTTTAAACTGGGGTTAACAATAAATGAGTAAAGAATTCGTACGTAAACCGGTTCCTATTACTGGAATGCTGGAAGCATTGAACTATGTCTCGTCGTTCCAGCAGGCCGAATTTGAAGAGCGACTTCTCGATAAGAAAGTCGAAGAATTCCCTATTGCCATGTTGATGTCATATCTCGGTCATCACTGGTACGGAAGCGGTATGTTTTTCTGTGGTAGCATTGGTTATCATGGTTTTGTTGATTATTGCCGTGAAGTCACTGATAAGCAGATTCTTCAGAATAATGTCTATACGGGCATAACTACATTTCCGTTCCGGCAGTCGTTATATTATCCATATCTAACTCCAAAAAGGGTTTACAGTTTCACATCAATTTATTATATTTTATATATGTCTATTATCTCACCCGAATATGCAAAAGAATTAGAAGATGAGCTCAAGAAGGCTTATGAAATCCGGCCTGACATGTTCCACAAAGAACTTATTGACGGATTTGCTGACAGAATTCTAAAGAGCGCCGAAGAACAGGGTTATGCCTGTATCGGTCTTATGAATAAGCTTTATACTGACAAGTATGAAATTGACTTTACAGACAAAGAATTTTCTGCAATCAAGAACATGCTGACCGACCATGGTCTTGTCATCGACGAAGAACACAAGCGTGCACCCAAAGAAGAGCTCGGCGATAACTATAATCCTCTTCGTGACGATTATTTGATTCTCTGTACCAATGACATGGTTTTCCATTTCTTAAAGATGAACGGAAGTCCGGGCGCGTTTCTTGAACATGCGAAGAATGGAATCAAAGCTACCTACACTATTACGGAATTCCGTGAAAATTCAAGTCATATGTTTTTCAACAGTCCGGGCCTGGAATCTCTCGTTTATCGCGATAAGGATGTAGAGGATTTCAACGAGCTCATGGATATATTTGATACCGGTCTAAGAACCAAGCAGTTTACAAGCCTATCAGCTAATGACTATGATAAGGAACGACGCGAGATTGACGCTATTAGATATGATACGCTTCCACGCCGTAGACGTCGCAGGAGAAAGTAATATGATGGATAGAACACTTTACGTAATTCAAGACCAGAAGAACCAGAAGTATTTTTTGGGATATATCGATAACGGTTATTTTCGTGGTGAAAGGCTTTTCGAAGATTTAAACGATAAAGATGTCTTTAAGTTTAAGTCCAAAGAAAAAGCTCAGGAAGTCTGCGACAAGCTTCAAAAAGAACACAATGAAACATATAGCCGTTTATTGAACAAAAATACGATTTTAGACCGTAAGTATGAAGTTAAAGAAATTACGATTACCTGGGTTTATCATCCGGTAATCTATAAAACGGTATATAGCTATACAGAAAGAGAAAACAATATCCCGTTCCTGGCATATAAACTTGTATAAAAAGGAAAAACTATGAAGTTCAAAAACCCCAAAGCACTCAGTGAAGAATATAAGGAACAGGTCGCTGACCTCGAAAAGATGATTAACGACCATAAGGATATTATTCCGAAGCCGTGTATCAAGAAGTTCTACGATAATTTCCCGGACCTGTCATATGTTCTCCAGGGCGGAATGGACGAACTCTGTCCTATCCAGAATAAGTTTACCGACGAAGAGCTCGCACAGTTCATCGCGGTCCTTGACAAGCACAACTTCAAGCATAATGTCGTTACTGATTCTTTGACCAACAAGAAGTTGAAATACGCATTCAACCGTCATGATTATACTGTCGGCGTGAATTCCGACAAAGAACCGTATCTGGCATATATTCTCAAGATGAGCAAAACCCCGCTTGCCGAACGTTTTGACAAGGGTCATTATAAGAACTGGTATGCTCTCCAAATGCTTGTTACACCGAAAATGGTAATACCGCCCATGTATTCCCAACGTTTCGAAACTATGGATGAACTCTGTAATTATATTGACAGTAAGTTGGACTAATTATGAAGAAATCATATATTAAACCGAAGATGGAAGTTCTCGACTATGGTTCTGATACTCAGTTGCTTGCTGCTTCCTGTGAATCAAATGACTTCTGGAAATGTCCAGAACCCGAAGAAGGCTGTGATAACGCATGGTGGTGCGATAAGGATAACTAATGATTCCATTTAATAATTGTTCAGATAACGAAAAGGAAAGAATCGTTCAGCGTCTTACTGAATGCTTCAAGGAAGCGGGTTTTAAGTGTAAAACCATGGATCCGCTTTGTGGCATGTTCGGAAAGTACAACTGTATCGCTTATATCGAACATCCAGCATTTGTCAGCAAGCTTGCGACTGTTGCTGTGTTTGACGGACTTTCCAATAACGTTAAGCTCTGTACTGGCCTTTCCATGCTCTATGGCGGTCTCTCGTTCGATCGCGAAGAAATGCTTATCCAGTATGACTATACCAGTACGCTTAGTCAGGAACTGTACCAGTTGAAACTTATCATCAAGTCTATCCGCAACGAACCGATGGATATTCAAAGTCGTCGTAACCGCGGTGAAGAACGTGAGTAAAAATGACTTTAACAGAACTTAAAAACATTCTGAAAGAGTTCAATCTTGAGTTTCGAGAAGGTAAGTATTACCATGAAGCTCGAATTACAAGTAGAATTTTCAGACGCGGCTATGGACCGCTTCTTGTTATCGAAGGTGAAGAACACTACGATAGACATGGATGCTACTGTACTCCCGTCAAAGAGAATAACTTCCAACTTCGTTGTTATTTCTATATCGAACCGGAAAGATACGATCCTCCGTACTGGATTCCCTCATATCATTTCCAGAACTGGGGAATTAAAACGAATTCTGAATTGAAGGAACGCTGGTTAAGGTCAATGCTTACTCTGGTCTTGAGAAAGATTAATAACATTGAAACTGGTAAAATCAAATATCCTCCCAAGAAACCATGTTGGGGAGATTTAAAGGTAAGTTATGAAGATAAAACCAAATAAACTATTTAATGGACGACACCTTGTCGTAATCGGTATTATTGCATTGCTCGTCGCAGCAGTACAAATTTTGCCGTATACGATTGTATTCAACAATAAGGTTCTTGGCGAGCATAAGGAATGTGTTGAAATTCCGCTTAGACCAGAATGTACAAACGAAAAATCGTTTGTACCCTATACCTATAACGAAGACCATACAGAAATCAAAAAGATTGATTATGCCAAGTCATGTTATGAATACTATGCGAATCCCGCATACGATGAACGACTCGGAATAGGATGGGCTCTGGTAGCTTTCTTAATTGCGGCGGCTGACGTTATCGGTATTATCTTGCTTGTTGGTTGGCTAATTGTTATGGCTGTCAAGGGTGTTTGTCTTTTACTTGAAGATTCTTATGAGGGTGACGATGAAAAATAAGACTAAAAGAAAAATCAGATGTGGCCTCGCCTATACATTGATTACCGCTTGTATCGTGTTCTTTGTTCTCTGTAATGCACTTACTATTCGTCAAATCTGGTACGAAGGCGGTATGGGTTTTATTAATAATGAATATTGTGCCGGCGAGCAAGAACTTGTCATTAACGACACCGTACAGGTATATAGTCTTATCAGTGTTGGTGATAAGGGTGAAAAGGACAGTTATGACCTATACAAGGGAACATGTCAGGAATGGACCGCATTTCATGATTCTCTCTGGTTCGAAAATACGTTCCTTTGGTTCTGCCAAGGTTTTGGCTGGGCATTGGTTCTCATCGAAATCGGTATTTTGGCATTATTCATTATAGCTATCCCGTGCAGTATATGCAGTGAATTCACATGGAAAGACGATATAATTGAATGGATTAACAACGGTAAGGACAGATAATTATGTATAAGTGGCAACTTAAACGCAGATACAATAAGATTGTTGAAAAGCTCAATGCTCTAAATTTTCCGCATCCAGGTATTGATACTTTCAAGTTTACAGACTGGTTCATGCCCGTGATCGATGAAACTTTCGAAGAAATCGAAATCTTTTGGATCATAAAGAAACATCCTTCAGAACTCGATAAACAAATCTTTGACCAGATGGATATTACATATCGTATCGCATGTCACAGGATTAAAAATGACATTGACGATATTGTTAACCAAATATCCAAAAGTATCTCCAATGAAGTTGACAGATATTGCAAATACAGGAATACCTATACTGAAGAACCGTATCTGAAGGATTTCAAGTTATATTTTGATAGTTGTCCAGAATATGCAAGCTGCTGGCTTGAAATAAATCCATTTACCGGTATGACATATCTCGAAGCAGTCAATAAGACGTTTGCTAAATGGGATCCGCAAGTTCTCAACGATTACCGCAACTATGTCAAGGGTATTCTTGTCAATAAGGCTGGTGACAAACCGATTACCGGCGATGTTCCGTCGACGTCTGTTTGGTCTTTCTTGTCATGGCATTATAGAATAAATCTGCCTATGATTGAAGCAAACAAGCGTACTAAAAAGTATCAGGCATTTATTGACGAACTCGAAGAATACCGTGAGGCCAACAAAAAGGGTTGACAAAAATTAACCCTTTTTCTATATTCTACGCAAAAGAGGATTTAATAATGTTCAAAACACTTATTGCTGGAAATAAAGCATTTTTTAAAAATGCTGCTGATTATTATCGTCGTCAAAATGATGACAATGAATGTACAATTTTCGGTACGCTTAATATCGTAAGTCTTCTATTTGCTGTAGCTTTCTGTTTTATGTCATCTATTCGATTGTTCGGACAAGATGTACTGTGGATGCCCAAAGCAGTGGCCATTTATGGTTTTATTCAATTATTTGTAACGTTGGGACTTCAAATCGTCTATATGAATGTCACCGATAAAATTAGTAATCTAAAAGATCCTGTCAATGCAAAAATGGCCGTATTCGTTACATACGTGGCATCATTTATTTCATGGTCATTCGTCATTGTTTTGGCGTTTTGTACAGCAGTTGACTTTTTTGCATTGTTCTTGTATTATATTCCTAGGGCTTTCTTTACTCATACCGAGAGAAAGAAAGAAAACGACGAAGATAAAATTAAGAACCTTTTAGATGAATATAACAAGTTAAAACCGCAAAATAGAGACAGGTTGAAAAATCTTATAAATAATTACGGTAGATTATATTAAGAAGGAAAAACAAAGATGAAAAAAGTAGTATTGCTCGCATTGTGTATTTTCGCCTCGGCCTTTGCTGACACGAAGCTTGATTTTCAGGTATCGCTTCCAAAGTACGAATGCTCGCTTATCAAGTGGATTGCTAACGATTATGAAAGCGGTGTCGAATGGAAGTATTATGCAAAGATTGCATGTGTTGACAACCGTCGTAAGCCGGTAAATATCGCTGGACTCAAGCTCCTCGATTCTTCTGTAAATCTTAAGGGTGAATATATCTATACCTATGGTTGGGCTAAGTAATGATTTTTACGCTTAAAAGTTTTAGAGACCTCGGAAGATGTTCTTACGGTACTCTTAAGGAAACTTTCGATACCGAAAAGGATATTATCTATGATTTTAATACAAAAGTAGAAATTGTACAGATTGAGGATCTTTTCGATTATCTGTGGCAGGCTCCTGGCATATCTGGTCATACGCCAAAAGGTACATACGCATATTTTCAAGGTGCGAATACCCACTGGCATGAAGATTATGACGGTTCTATCCGGCGTTGCGATGTCGAAATAGGCAGACTGAAAAAGAAAATCGACAAGACCAGGAATCCGGAACAGATAGCCAAGTATAATGCGGAAATTGACGAAATCCTGAAGCATAAGGAAAGTCTGATTAAAATCGTTAACCGTTTAGACGAAGAAATGGAAGAACTTAAACAGCAACTAGTGGAAGAAAACTGTGGAAAGCCAAGTTAAACCAGAAGTAATGCTTACCAAGCTCAAACAGCTTGTAGAGAAAGAAAAAACTTTCGAAGAAGAGTCCATGCTCTATCATTATAAGGGCAGGGATAAGGAAGCTATTTGGGCTTGTATGGAATTCTTCTATAAGAATATCTGGAATAAGAAATACCCATTCTGGTCAGACATGAATGACAAATGGGAAAATTATAATATCATTATCCGATATAAGGATAAAATTTCGATGGTAGCAATCGTCTACGGTATCGGTTCTATATGCGTTATCGGTCCTGCGAAAGATAAATACCCGAAAGATAAACCTATTCTCGATATTGAAAAACTGAAAGTTGTTGACAACAATATTGTTTATGAAGAGAGCTAAATGCTCTCTTTTATTTTTAGGGTTTACATTTGTGTCGTGTTTTACTATATTAGTGATATAAAAATAGGAGATACCAATATGAAGAAATTCCGTCTTACCTACACTGTCACCCGCGAATTCACCATTCCGGACACGGCCACCGATGAAGAATATGATGCCATGAAGGAAACCGTCATGGAAGGCCTCGGCACCGACATGGATGCTGATGCTGTCAAGGTCGAACTCATCGACGCCCCTGACGAAATCAAGGAAAAGTATATCATCAACCGTGAATGCCAGGACTAATAAAAGGAACGGCTAAATGTACTACATGAAACTCAAAGACATCAATGAGGCGTTTAGCCGTAATTTTATCAGCCCGCCTTTTATCTGGAGTATTACGGCAGTATATTTGGGTCTCGTACTGTTAGCAAATACTATTGCTAGGTATAATGCCCCATATATTCTTACTGTTCCCGAACGCATCTGGCCTGCACATCCGGGAATTTTAAGTATTATTGCCGTAGTATACTTTGCTGCACATATTGTATTCTTTTTCTTAGGTACAAGTATGGAAACATCAAAAAATCCGGTAAAGAAACGACTTGGAAAGGTTTATTTCTTAATATCTCAACTCATATACCCGACACTTATTGTTGACATGGCTATAAGGTTTACTGGATGGTTAGTTACTAATGCAGTGTTTATGATTGGAAATATCGCGGTCTTTTTCTTCTACAAGCTTCCGTACTGGTTACTCGACAATACCGAAAAAGAACCTAAAAAGAAAAAGCATGATTTGAAAACCGTACTTAACGACGTAGAAGCATTGGTTAAGCGATGACTAATGAAGAAGATATTAAGACACTAAAAAACCAGCTCAACGAATATTTTTTTGTTCCTGATGAAAAGGTTAAAACTGTTTGGCTACACAACAAAATTCTAAATGTAGATATTCCAGCAGAATTCAGACAGTCATCAGGTGTTATTTTTAGCGTTGTTCGAAAAGATATTGACTGGCGTAAGTATAATCCTGTCTTGTTCAATGAATATACAGTTAATGCTGTAGCTGAAGATATGATATTGCAGGAATGGGAAATTAATCTGCAGAAGACACACAACGAAGAAATGGATAAAATCCTTGGAGTATTAGATGGACCCTGAACGAATAAAGAAGCTTTGTTACGACATTTTTTCTTTTCCACAAGGTGAGATTTTTTATCTTAAAGGAAAAGCCGAATGCGAAGGTTCTATTCCAGTCTATTGAAGTTCAGGTACAGCATATAGCACTACTGGTTATAGAATAGTACAAGTAAAAGAAAATAATGGCTGGCATAATCTTATCGAACGAGATTCAATGTATGAAGTCGCTCAAAGCTTGATTTTCTTTTATGATTGTTATGTCGATATTGGTAAAACTTACAATCATATCTTAGATGAGGTTTTATCTGTCCTCGATTAAAAGGGTTGACGCTAGTCAATCCTTTTACTATATTGTACGTATAAACCAAAGGAACAAATATGTTTAATTTTCTCAAGAATAAAGTTGTTGCAGGTCTCATCCCGGAAGAAACACTGTGGTACAAGAAGGGTACTCATTTTGAAACCCGCCGCAAGTATAAATTTCTCGGACGTAATATTGTAGCACGAACAGTATATGATGACCAGTGTCATCTCATGATGTATATTTATGCCTGCAATAACAAGATTGAAACATTGACTACTCATCAGTATGAAAATAATTGTCATGTTTCTTCTGAAACCTGGCATTATAAGTACTCAGATGACAACAAGCGTATTCTTGATTGTCATTTCCAGGATTTCTACGACGATTATGACCGTCCCATCAAGCGTCGTGTATTTAACGAAGACGGTTCCTTTACTGATACCAATACGGTTTATGACGGTAAGCCACGTATCGAAGAACGTGTAAATCGATACGGCGAAGACAACCAGTATATTGACCGTACCATGACCGTATATGACGAATATGGTCGTTACGTGTATAGCCATCCATACAGAAACTACACAGAATGGCAGGACCTGGTATAATACACATTCTCACATTTATGACGGTGTAAGCAATAAGGCTATCAAGGAAATTTATTACAACTCATTTCATGATTGCTACATGGTTACTACCCGTAAATATGATGATCGAGGCGAGCAAATCTATTACAGTAGTGTTTCGACCTATCCGACATTCCAGACTTTCTATTCTTCCAAGAAGCAGTATTCGAATCATCGAATGTCATATACCGAATTCAATAAAGACCGTGATGACGGAAATGAAATCAAGTATTTCCATCGTGTCGGTGACCTGACTCGTGGTTACATCTATGAAATTCCGAAGAAGTGGCATTGGCTGTTCAAGCTTTAATAGCCCAGTTTCGGGATGTTAACATTAAATTACCGGGTTAAAGACCCATTTTGGGGTTTACGACCCGGTTAATTTTTACTATATTTTAATAAAAAAGGAATAAACATGATTACAGTTCTCTTCTTTATCATTCTCGGTCTCGACATTATCGGTATTCTCAAGGAACTCTTCGGTGAGAAAGGTTCTATTACCGGTTTTATCGGGTCTTTAATTGCTACCGGCATTACATGTGCGGCACTCTACTTCGGTGGCATGACGATGTTCGTTATCGGTATCATCATGTGTGTACTCATGGGATTCGGAACGCTGGTAAACCTCTTCGCACCATTCAGCGGAAAGCTTCGCCCGTTCTTCTGGTTCATCTATAATGCGTCCATGCTCATCCTTATGATTATCGCTCTCGTCAATTTCTGGGGAACGTTTTAATGAAGCTCTACTACCTGGAAAATAAGCTGGCTGGAAAGTCTCCGACACAACGCAAGTATTATACTGGCAACGGAGACATGGAGCGAGATGGAAGCACAAATACTCTTAAGTATGCACGTTTCTATATCACCGAAAAAGCCGCTCAGGACGCTATCAAAAACGCGAATAACTGGTGGGAACCGCACGACTATGAAGTAAAGTCGACGGAACTCGACAAGATTATTCCAAAGAATGCAAAAATAATTTCTTTCGATTTTGGGTAATCATGAATAAAGAAGAACTTATCGTCGAGCTACAGAAGATTAATGGTAATCCCATTGTCTGTGTTGGTATACAAAAATCATGGGGTAAACAATCCCATGTAGTTAGTGGTGTTACTGCGTTATACCAGCATGATGGCCATAAGGTTGAAAATGACGCTGCAATTCTCGAAATTGGGTGTGAGGATATTCGTAACCTCACAGAAGACCAGTTGGCTGAAATGCAGCGGGAACGTATTTTCAAAAAATACGGACCTTTGGCCAACTGTAGCATCGACGAAAGGTTCTGGGCTGTTAACGGCCCGTGGTTCGACATGTGGAACCGTGAAACTATCGAAAGACTCCAAGCAGAAAACAAAAGGCTCAGGGAAGAATGTTCAAGACTGTCCGCAAATTCACAAAAGCAAGCGCAACCGAATACCTGAAATCTCTCGGACTCGACGTAATCACTACCAAGATGTCTGATTGTCCGGTAGGTGCCGTAATCAAGCATCCGAAGCTACACGACGGTGAGCAGGTTTTTATCTATTGGGAAGGATTTAAACCTTGGGAACCGTTTGACAGCTTTACGTTCAAGGTTTCTGAACATCTTTGGGCTCTTCCAAAGGATATGTTCCTTCCAGGCTCAATGGATCCGGATTGTCTCTATATGGTAGCGTTGACTGGTTTGTACAAGCTTCAAAAAGATACAAAAATAAACGATGTTTATGATAGACTTCTTGAACAGCTCAAACAAATCCAGGCAAATGACACCAAGCTAAAAGCTGATGATATTCTAAAAGTATTGGACTAACATGGGATTTTTCAAAAGAAAACAACCCTTTTTCTCTATCGAAAATAAAGATGCGGCCAGGGATTTTATCACTGGCCTCGGCTTGATTTGTAAAGAAGGTATCGCAAAAGATACTCTGTTCGGTTTCATGGAAAATCCGTATCTCGGTACCAAAGATATGTTTGTCGACCTCAACGGGCTTGTTTTAATTTGGGAAGGCAATATGGATGGAACATTCCGTATGTCTACGACGCTTTCAAAATATAAGACGTATAATCCTCATGAAACATATGGAAGATATACCCTTGACTTTTCCAAAGGATTTTCTCCTATGTCAGAAGAAGATGTGGTTGACGCACTTGCCGCTGTCCAGGATAATATCAAATTCAAACTGAACCAAGAATATACCAAAGAACTGGATAAAATTTTGGATGTCTTATGATGAAATTCACCGAGAAAGAAGTTACTGACCTCTATAATAGACTTGGACTCGTTTCAGTCGTTATGGGGCTAGATATGGATCACGATAATCAAGAATATTGTGGCCGTGTACTTTATGGAATGATAGAACATCCAATGTTTCTTACCGGTCGCGATATATTTCTCAGTTATAACTATACTACCAGGCATATTACGATGTTTAATAATATTGTAGGCAAGCCTGAGGAATTTGTCATTTCGTGCGCTGAAAATCTTCCGAGTACAGTAGCTAGTTCTACAGAAGAAATCGTACAAGCGCACGATAAGTTAATAAAAGATTTATATTTTTATCAAAAGCTGAACGCAGAACTTGGTATTTCTGAAGCTCTGTCTATTCTTGAGTGAGAATTTATGGCTATAGATGATTTAAAAACAAAAATTAACGAACTTACCAGCGAATCAGAGCTCAGAGAGCTCCGTAATTACGCAGATACGCGCCTCCAGAGCCTTAAAGAAGCTAAAGAAATGGAGAATAAGTCTGAACACGAAAACAGGTATAAAGGCAAGTATCTGCTGCTTTATGGACGTACCGTTTCTATGACCCATTCCGAGGTGAACAAGAACGAAATGCGTATTGTTCATGTCGAAGACATCAACTTTGTCGGTCGGGGATTTTTCAGATGTAAGGTCAAAAGCATCCATATCAATTTCGACGACGAATGGAAGAAAATCGCTCACCTCACAGGAGATTGGGGTTCAGCATACGTCAGCTATACGATCGACGACAACTTCGACCTCAGGGAAGAAGATATTGACGAAATTATTTCTAAGGAAAAGGCCATGGCGCTGGTAACTAATGCCAAGGAAGATTTTAATAACATCATAACAACATGGGACATCTAATATGACAGTAACAATCGGTGAAGCTATAATTTCATGTACTCCAGCTGAATTCGCAGAACTTCAGCGACTCGGAGTATTTAACCAAAAAACATCTGACGAAACGACATTCCAGGGAATTCCTGTATATCCGGAAGTCAATAAACCGTATATCGATACGGGTCATCCGGTATGTGCTAAGGATTTTCCCCCGTATCTCGACTGTGCAAAACCAAATAACAAAGTGATGGTCTAATGAAAATTATAGAATATAAATATAAGCCGGCTGGTAACTGGTTTACTCGCCTATTCAAAAAGAAGAAGAAAAGCCGTTGGAGTTCTGATAGATTTAAAGACATCCTTAAATTCGTAGACAAGCATATTGACTATTCTAAAGTCTTATGTGCTTTATTTACTCCGGATTTATTCACTGTATTTAATGTATTATCTCGTGAAAACGGTAATAAGCAAGAACCGTTAATGTTTCGAAATGACGGTTATTCAGTTTTTACGCCGATTCCTGGTAAAGCCATTCCGGCGATTAACGATCCGTATGTTGCATTGAATTCGAATAACCAAGAAGTGTGCTCATATATAAATATAATGTTCAAACTTGAAAATGGCGACATCGCATTTGTAACGTTTGATAAACTTCAATTATTTAACCTTACTGATGATACAGTCTAAAGGGTTTACAAACTGAATAGTTTTTATTATATTTTGCTAAAACAAAAGGAAATATAATGAGTTATTGGACCTACGTACAGGGCACTATCAAAGTCACTATTCCATTCGGAACCGTCAGCAGGGAACGACTGGTTGATTACATCAACTGGTCTCTTGATGATATGAAAAAACGTGGATTTGATATTAACGGTTCTGAAGGTCCTGCGGAAAAATTCGTGGCTGCAAGTAGACACGCCGGAACGTATGCACCTAACAACGCCAATGAATTTGAACATGGTGTTATCTCGATTATGGGTGGTTTACGTGACCGTGAATTTGAAGAAACTGCAAGGGAAGTCAAATCTTTCCTGAAAGTTCTCGTCCGTTATATGACTATCGACGATGTATTTCTTACTGTCGACGATGTGGCTTTCACCGATCATCCATATGGAAAACTGTATACTTTCGATTCCAAAGAATACGAAGCATTAGAACCTAAACGTGACCAGATTTATCGTATTCATCAAAGGAACAAACACCGTTTCTTTGAACAGTACCTGACTCTGGAACGTGCGGCTGATATTATGGATGTCCTCAAAAACATCGGTCCGAAAACCTTGGACGGTCTTCTGAACAGCTTCGGTTATGACCGCGTTATCGACTGGGAATTCAACGAGCATTATGCCGATTGGATGAAACGTTGTAAAATCGATATTGCTAAAAGTGTTGATTGGAAAGAAATCGATGCTTGGTTCAATAAACGTAAATATCCTAAAAAACATTCGGCGGACGAGTTACTTCGTAAAGTTCGTGACTTCGCATACGAGAATGAAGAAGATCAGACTGTCGCTGAACATCGTTTCCGTAGAGATATTTATTCCTACGTTGCTCGTGCCGTTGAAAATGAAGAAATCTGCAAAGATGTAGAAAAATGGGGATAACATGTGTGCCTACTGTGAAAAAGTAAAGCAGAGAACAAATCCGTGGGATCAAACTCCGCGGCTTTGGTTCAAGTCGTTTCCTAGACCGGCGAATAAAGACCATATTCGTCTATTCTATCGGTCCGGCGACGAAAATCCCTGGTATATTTCTACTAACGGTAACTTGAAACAGATTACTGAATGTCCGATGTGTCATAGAGACTTATCGGATGTTCGTTATTTTTTGGTAGTTAATCAAAAATATGTAAAAGAAAAAACAGATAAAATTTTATCCGATATTCGTAAGGCTTATAGTAAGAAGTTTTATAGGAATATGCGTACTGGCGTTTTAATGCCGATTGACGAGGAGGATCCGTATGGCTGATGATGATTTAAATGTTTCTATTGAAGTACCTGACGAACTGTATCAACGGCTTACTGCTGAAGCCAAGGAAAAGAACGTTACGGTCGACAAGCTGATTAATGATATGATTCGCGAGGCTATCAAGTCTGACGAATTTGAACGTTTAGTAAAAAAGTACAAGGAAGAACAAAATGTCAAAAGTTAAAGAATTTTTTATTGACATCCTGATGTTTCCGGTAGCTATTGTCGGATTCCTTATGGTTTGTATTTTTATAGTATTCAGCTGGATTATGGATTTTTTCACCCGTAGATTCGACAAGTAATATGCAATACTATATTGATTCCCCGTTTTCAAAAGAATGCCTGGTTGAACTAAACCAGGACGATTTTCCGTTGACTCACAAGTGTGCAAAGCACTTCCAGAATGACGATCCTGTTGTTATTCGTATTCTGCATGACCAGGAAATCAAATATCCACTGGCTGTTATGATGTTCGAAGAAAAGACAACCGAGAATATTCATGTGTATTCTCTTGAAGTACACCCGAAATGTCGTTATAATTTCTACGGAAGAAGAATGATTGACAGGCTGAAAGAAAATCATACTTATATCGACCTTACCACATTGCCGGAAAGCAAGATATTTTATGAAAAGCGTGGTTTCAATGAAGAAGAAGACGGACACATGGTATGGAGAAAACCGACATGTATAAAATAGACTGGAATAAATGGCATGATATACTTGATGAGTCGATAAGCGCTTTCGACCTTGACGCTGGTGCCTGGCTCGCGGAAAAGTTTAAACTGCACTGGAACTGCGACGGTGACGACCCTGTTTCTGCACAGTCGTTATTGGCCGTAATCAAGGAAGTCTGCACTGACCTTATTGAAAAGTATGAAACTGGTTGGAAATTTTCCGCCGACCGGCACCTTAAAAATAACACGTATTATGATGCAGGCATGCTTTGCGAAGAAGTCAATATGTTTATACATATAGACAATCCGGAAATAGCCCTGCCAAAACTTATCGTAAAGCTAAGAAAGGATGAATCCGACAAATTATATTTCGAAATCCTAATCGAATCCGTCGGTCAGATGTTCTAGGAGGCTATATGGAAGAAGAAAAGAAAAAAGAAATCGGCGAAGGCGTTCCGTTCGAACGTGTCGATGTCGAAAAACAGCAGAATGAATTTGAAACCATAAGGAACGAATATGGGTCTTGATATTTATTTCTACCGAGTATCGTCCAAAGAAAAGGCTGAAGAATTCCTTGCGGCAAGTAAGCAATATGAAATTGCCTATGATGCCTATACCGAAAAATACAAGGAACCTATCGAAAAGGCCGAAAAGAAATGGCGTGACTGGTACAATGCGGAAAACCTAAAATATGAAGAGCATGCTGCCAAAAACGAAGAATACGAAATCGACCATTCTAATGAACCGTCGTATGACATGAAAGACTTCATGACTCCTATTGACCGTACCGGGTGGGAATTCGTCGAAAACACGTATAAAGACCTCAAAAGTGAAATTAACTTCACGTATGAAGGCCAGTATAAAGATCTTTATATGAGGAAACAAAACTGGATGCTTCAATACGTCTATAACCGTTTCCCGGAAAGGCTTGTTAAACTTCCAGATTATAGCAATAAGATTCTCGACGACTGTAAGGCAATTCTTACTCTTGATGACGTCAACGACCTTATTGACCGAATGGAAAAAGTTCTGGCTGCTGGCGAATTCAAGACATATCAAGAAGCTACCGGAAAACCGGAAGCAGATGAAAAAGGCTGGTATGTTAAGGAAGCTATCGATTACCATAACGAATGGACACCGACCGAGGCTCAAAACGCTGCGGCGAATGAGTATCTTCCTACACGATCCGGATTTTTCTTCGGAAATGTAACTTATGACTACTTCTATTTCCAACATGTAAGGGATTACCTTGAATCGTTCAAGAAATGGCGAGATGAAGTTCGCATGCCTGGCGAAGTGCTTCTCTATGAGGAAAGCTGGTAATGAAAGAAGAAAAAATTTATATGATGCTCGGCGTATTGGCCTATATAATATTCAATGTCGGTATGTTTATTTTTAACTACCAGCATCTCTATGAAGTTGTAGGTCCATACAAAGGGTCCATGTCGATAATACACTTCACTGGATGTCTGATTCATGGTGTCATAATGCTTGGCAGCGTTGTATTCTTGTGGTTCCGACTTAAAGACAAAGATCCAGAATAAAAATTTTTTTATAAAAAGGGGTTTACAACCACAACACTTTTTACTATATTTAACAACGTTAAAACAAAAGCGAAAAACGCGAAAAAAGTTTTATATATAATATTAAAAGGATAAAAGCAATGACTCACCAGTTCTATACATATTCATGCTCTTCGATTTGTGGATGCTCCTCATCCTCAATTTATTGCATGTATATTATTAAGACGGGTGGGTGACACCTAGAGTACTTCTATATGGAGTTTCAAGGCGTCACCGAAAAGTGACACTTTTATTTTTTTTATTATATGACCGAATAAACCCTTGAGACGTTTGTTGTATAGGATTGTTTATTTGGGCAATCGGTGAAAGCCCGATAATGCTAGTTTGGCAGAGTGGCGATTGCGCATGACTGTAGATCATGTCTCTTACGAGTTAACATCAGGGGTTCGACTCCCTTAGCTAGCACTAAAAATTTGGCAGTTTCGGATAGCGGCAATTCCTGGAGGCTGTAACCCTCCCGCCCTAACGGGCTTTCGTTGATTCGAGTCCAACAGCTGTCATAAGTTCGCAGTGACGCTGTGCGAAAAGGAGGAATCCTAAAACAGCGGTCGTGTTTGGATGTATAACAAAGTAGTAGGCTACTGAAGTTTTACAGTATCTTCGGTAAAAACTGTTGTTTTTAATGTTGGTAAACCAATAAAGCTGAGTATCTTTTAAAACTACTCAAATGAGTGTAAGTTTATGATTAATGTAAAATTAGCAGAAAAATATTGTAAAGATGATATAACAAAAATAGAAAATTATTATAATGCAATAAATGATACAGAAAATATTTGGGAGTTACATCATAGATTAGAATTAACATTAGATAACGATTTTGCAAATACGAAAACCGATTTAATACGTTTTAATATGTATTATAATCGACCATATTTTGAATTAATATTTTTACCAAAAACTGTCCATCGACAGTTACATACAAAATTAAATGCACGTAGTTCAGATCTTATGGAAAAATATCGTAATAATATTTTAGGGAAAAATAATTCATTTTATGGTAAACACCATACTGAAGAAAACAAAAAATTATATAGTTTACAACAAAAAGGTATACCGAAACATAATAAAGTTAAAGAATTATATAAAACACAAAATATTAATAATTTAAGCTGGAATGAGTTTCAAAAATGGTATAAAGAGAAATTAAAATAATTTTATAAGCTGTCTTGTAACCGTGCGGTCGAAGGTAGCGGACTGCAACTCCGCTGTGGATAAAATCCCCATCGCAGGTTCGAATCCTGCAGATAGCTCTATATAGCAAAAGAAGTTCCTATATAAAAACAGACTTGAAATCCGTAATATACTTCTCGCTATTTTCCCGGAGTAGCTCAGCTGGTCAGAGCAGTTGCTTCATACGCATCAGGTTCGCTGGTTCGAATCCAGCCTCCGGGACTAAAAATTATCGGCATATAGTGTAATTGGTTAACACGCCCGTCTGATATGCGGGAAACGATGCTTGTCCTAGTTCGAGTCTAGGTATGCCGACTATCCAGCGGTGATGTAATGGTTAGCATAACTGTCTGATACGCAGTTCGACCAGATTCGAATTCTGGCTGCTGGACTATATTGAGGATTAACCCTAATTGGTAAGGGAGTGGCTTGGAAGGCCGCCGTGGAGTAATCTGCTTGAAAGTTCGAGTCTTTCATCCTCAGCTAATTTGGAAGCGCATCAGATCGGCGACTCAAGCTGTCTTGAAAACAGTAGTCTGAAAGGGCTTGGGGGTTCAACTCCCTCCGCTTCCGCTCTTTTATTTTTGGAAGTGTCCCGCAATTTGGTGGCGGAGCTGCTTCGAACGCAGTGAGTCAGAAATGACTTGGAGGTTCGAGTCCTTTCACTTCCGCTAAGGGGGGTTGACAAAAGTCAACTCTTTTTCTATATTATAGGCCACAATGATTATGACATTCTTAATACTATTCCTGGTTTGCACGGTCATGTACACGTGGTACTGGTGGAAACGAGATTATCGTGCCGTACTCAAATTCTTCGTCAAGGAAATATTACCCGGACTTCTATTCCTCGCATGTATCTGCATGCTCGAATACAAGTATAACTACAATCCTGTAATCGAGAAAAAACACAGCATTATTCATGACACGAAGGAAAGACCTCGAGAAGGACTTCTCGGCCAGACAAAAATAACTCAAAAAGTTTTCGACAATTTCTTCGAAAGCGAAATCTATAATGGTTCCATCGGTATCAAGGAAGGAAATATAAATTCCTTTTACCACAACAAGATGGACGGAAAGAGCAATCCGAGCGGTCTTAACTTCGGTGGCGGAAATACAGCTTTCATGATGCAGAAGGTCATCAAATACGACAAGCCGGTTATTATCCAGCACAAGATTACGAAAGAACTCTACAAGGGTTATATCGAAGACATTATCGTATGGTCTAATGGACGTTCTGATTTGGAATCTGTCTGGTCACAATGGGTTCTTGAAGAAAATTCGGCCAGGGACATTGACAGGACAATCAAGAGTTATTATATAAAGAAGCTCAAGCAGATAGATCCGGAAGTTCTCACACACATGGACAAGTCTACAATCAAGGGAATGCTTCATCTTGAATATGCCGCGGGCGGAAGTCTGTTCTATCTGGCTAAGGCTATCGAGAAAAACAAGAAGGACGTTCTCGGCGAGCTCAAGTTCAACAACGGTCGGTTTTCCGAATACTTCATGGACAAGTGGATAATGAAGGATAGCATAAACAAGGGCAAGAACGATATTTCTCTTGCACAGCTAGTCTATCCACCCAGTTGGAAAGGAAAAGACGGAAATATCTATAAACGACATAGAATGGTCTATTTTACGGGTAAAGGGTCATCAAAAACTTATACTGTAAAGGGTTGACGAAAGTCAACTCTTTTTTTATATTAGTTAAAAAAGGAAACTATAATGGATTTTACTCCTGGATTTAAAAAACTGAGAGAAGCTTTGCCGATTATCGACCTTAGCGGTAGATGCTATGGCGACGAAAACTTTATTCCAGCACCGTACTCCGACCCGATTAAAGATGTCGGATATTTCGGCGGTGTCGGTATTGAAGGCTATATGGATTTACCAGACACTCCCGTAAAAAAGGGAAGTCGTCATTATGGAAAATACAATGACAATTTTACAGGCGACTAGCGTATATGTAAAATCTACGCGTCATTTAAACCGCATCCGAACAATCCAAAGTACGACCGTTTCAATTATAGGCTGGAAGCGCCGGTAGCATTTGACTTGCCATGGGACAGCGTATGCGATTCACAAAGCATAGACGTGTCGCTTAGTTATACTAAGCATTTTTATTTTTCGTATTTCTATCTCCTGAATTACGGAAATAAACTCCTTGAAGACGTACAGAAGTATCTTATGGAAGATATTGACAAGTCAATGGACGATAAAAGAATGAAGCGTGACGATGCAATCAAGGCCGTTGAAAAACGTATTAGAGCTCTCGATAAGCTCTATAAAAAAGAATTCGTTAAGACGTTCGTTATTCCGTATTATGAAAAGCACCAAAACGCCTACGATTTCGACATGCACGCTTCGGAACGTGAAATTTATGAACGAGTGATTAACGACCCAGAATGTTGCAAAGATTTGGGAATCATTCGTAATTTCGACAAAAATAAAATCTTGAAAAAGTTCGGTTAACAAAGGAAACAATATATGGGTTTTTCAGCAGAAAAAATTCTTAAGAAACAGGCACCGGAAGCCGTAGTGCCGGAATATACTATTGATGAAAGTCTTAAAACCGTAAAATCAGTCAAGCGCGGGCAGACTGTTACAGTTTATACTTATAAGTATGAATATCAAGTAAAGAATCTTCAAAAGCCTTATACAGGTGTAGTTACGAAGGTTTATGAAGAATACGAATCCGGCGATTATCGGACAAAGGTCGATGTCAAACAGGATAACCAGACACGAACTTATAATATTGATAACGAAGACGTTATTTTTAAACTTGTAAGTGATACGCCAAAATATAAAAAGCCGAAACTTAGCGTTGAAAAATTCAAGAAAACAGCCAAGCCGAAATCTCATTACATTGTTACTTTAGATATTGACCAACGTGATGCCGATTGCATTACAGTTTCAAGTTACCAAGAAGGTAATATAACTCTTGAAGAACTTATCAAGCTTACCATTCTTGCACATTATAGTGACCTTGCGGACTATGATTACGAATGGTACAATCTTGGTGCACTCAATGATTATATCGAACAACTGCTTTCCGGTAATTTCTATGACCAGTGTAATCGTTTCAAGATTAATGACGTAACAATTACCGGTTATGACGCCAAAAAGAATGAATTTTATAATATTCCTATTCCAAGTCTAAAATCGCTCGGTATCGACGATATTGATGCAGCGTATGATGAATATTTCCCAAGTAATTCAGATTATGATGACGATGATGAAGATTAAGGGTTGACAAAGGCTTAACTTTTTACTATATTGTCGGTGTAAGCCTTAAATATGCTCGCGGTCCGATAGGGTGCTGGCCAGGGATGGCAATATCGCGTGGTTAATGAAGTAGTCGGGGAAGTAGTTACACCCCTGATGGAGGTTCGCGGACTCGGCCACTACGGATAGGGTGACGCGGGCATATTTAAGGCTTACACAACTTGTGATTCATATCACTGGCTTTTTACGAATAAATTACGGCGAAAACTATATTTAATATATGAACACTGACGTAGAAACAATGAGAATTATCCTCGCCGCCCAAAATGCAGGTTCAGGATCAGCCGGAATTTATAGTAACCTCGCTCCAGCAATCGTTGCAGCAGGTTTTGTCGTTTTATTGATTATTGGAATTTCAATTCTAGCTGGTATATTCGATCACTTTACCGAAAAATAAATATTTAGAGGATATTATGGTTACAGTAAAAGTTAAGAATTTAAGTGATAAGGCAATCCCGCAAGAACTCGTTGACCAGATGTTGTTTAAGAACATAGATTCATTTAATAAAATCGCGGAAGAATATAACCTCAAGGTTATTGAACTTAAGAATATCTTTAACGACGAAAATGTTTTAGTTGAACAAGAACTCACTATTGGAGATAGCTACCGTTGAAATTCTATTTCATCAGACATGCACCGACTTCGGCAAACCTCTCTGGTTCGATGATTGCCGGATATGAAAACTCGGATATTAACCTTTATGACAAGCCAGATGATTGGGAAGATCGTGTTGGCAAGTTTATTCCTGAAGAAGACAGGAAGGTTATTGTCAGTTCTCCTACAAAACGATGCATCAGCACGGCAAAACTTCTTTTTGACCGTTTTCCGTGTGAAGTGACCAAGAGTCTTGGAGAATTCGAATGCAAGGCCCTCGGAAACAAAAAGTTCTGGGAAATTACAGAAGAAGAATTCAATCGGCTTGTTTTCCTTCCGGCTTCTACGATGGAAAAACGTGCCAAGATTGTTTTGCATGATATGGGAAACGACATTCGTCACGAAAACAACACGAATGCTGTAATTGCTATTTCTCATGGAATGTTAATTCGTTATATCTATCATTATATGACCGGAAACCCGGGAATTAGTGCTTATGACGTGATTAATTCCAAGGGTTTCGCGTTTTCCAATCTGGATCTGCTTATCGTAGATACAGTAAAGAAAACAGTAGAAGTACATCACTACAAAGAACCCATCAAACATAAGTAGGTAATTATAAAGAAAAACCGACCCATAAGGTCGGTTTTATGTTTCAGGTGAGTAAAATTATTCTTCGTCTTGGAGCATTCCTGGGTCACGAAGCATTCGGCTGGCCAGATAGTCAAGGCTGTTTGTAGATTCGTCTACCGGAGCTTCAGTCTTAGACATAAATTCAGAATATGCATCTTCAATCCTGTCATTGTCAGAACCGAGGAAAGCAATAGTGAAAACGTGTTTGGCATTAGCTCCCATAGCCCTTACAACCTCTGGTTTGGCATAAATGAGAGTTTCAGCTTCTTCAGCAAGAGCATTGAGCTTGTCCATGAATGCCTGGGCTTCGTCGGATTCGACTGTAGTTTCAGGTTCTTCTTCAATCTGGTTCATAAACTGTTCGTCTTCGTTTGCATCCTGGGCTATACGGTCGTCATAGACGTTTTCGTTCATCTTAGGCGTTGCACCGTAGCCGTAATCGAGAATCATGCTCGCTTCTGTCAAAAAATTGTTGTTAGACATAAAAACTCCAAATTCTTATATATCTTATTTATAAACATTTTATAAAAGTTTGCTATATTTAAATATATGAAACACAAAATAACTTTAATTTCAGCTTTATTACTTATCTTTATAGCTTGGGCACTATGGGTTATTTTCGAATCCTATGTCGCTTCAGGCATTTTAACCATCGTAGGTGCCGTACTTTTAGCCGTTCTTGGACAAGATTACCCAGATGACAAATAATACCCTCCATATAATCTGTCTCACTAAATCCTATAACCTTCTCGATTTCGAAACCTGGTACAAGTATTATCGCTCTCTGGGCGGTAACATAGTTATTCATGTCATCGACAATGATTCGAGTGTGGATATAAAGAGTGTTGTAAAAAATCCAGATACCTACGAAAAGATAGAAGGCTGGCCGAACCAGTGGAAGCTGTTTGATACCATATTGAACCAGAATACCTATAACATAGCGGAAAATGACTATGTTATCTTTGCTGATGACGACGAATATTTCTGGTTTGACGGAAGATGGGAAGCAAGAATCAGTGACGAATTCCTTGAAACACCTCTCGACGTTATCTGTGTTCCCCAGATTTACATGAGCTCAATGCACCTTAACGAACAACGTTCGGCTCCATACGTATTTACCAACTATTACAGAAGAAATGACTTTTCCAGTCAGGGAAAAAGTATTATCCTGTATAGTCCTCATATCAAGTATTGTTTCAGCAAAAATAACCGCGAAGTCGGTCATATCCCGTTTACCAAATATCCAGGAAGCAAGGAATGGTTCCGTATGGCTAAGGTTGTCGGTTCTGACATTACCAAAGATTCTACTTATGGGCTTACCGCTCACGAGGCTGGAATCAGGCTCTATCATTATCATTTGAAGTCTCTGGACGACTGGAAGAAAAAATGGGCTCGTGGAAGTGCTGCATGTGATAAACACCCGTATGAAGAGGATATTCACAAAAATCCGGGCTACGGTGGCTACGATACGATAGACCTGACCATAAAGAAATATTTTGAGAAGATTTGACAAAGTATAAATAATGTATGTACAAGAACTTTGCAAATTATCTTAATGAAATGTCCGAACTTCCTGCACTTACCCAGAAAAAATACGGTAAATATGCAGAACTGACCAAGACCAATAGAGCAAAAAGAAAGATTGATTATATTACTACCCATTATAACGACAAGGATGGTTCCTTGTGGTTAAATGTCAAACAGAAAGATTATTATACAATCGCTCTTGCAGTCCTCTCAGGAATGATAGATACTCATGCTGTTGAAGATATTACTTTGAAAGACCTCGATTCTAATGAAGCCGTGGACAACTATTTAAAGATTAACCGCGAAGCTCGTGATCTTGTCCAATGTGAATGGGATTTTCTGAAAAAACACATGAGCAAGGGATATACAACCGTTTATCGTGGATATTCTCTGTCAATCTTCGACATCATTAATCTCTATCATAAAGACAAGAAGATATTTTACAATCCAGAAAGAATTATTCCGTTATTAGACAATACAACCAAGGAATTCAATTCTTATTCTACTTCCAAGCATATTGCCATGGACTTTGCTCGCATTGGTACTACTTCGAGAATCGAAGGCGACGAGGATGATGAAACCGACGTTACGACTAATACCAATTTCTATGTAGTCATATCAGCAGAAGTCGAAAACAACGACATCAACTGGGCTTTCACTGCATATCTTGTCGGAAGACACAGAAGTGTCGCGGAAGACAAACTGAATATCAATAACATGAAGACGTTGAAGAATGTCAAGGTAATCATGCATAATTTGTTACCCAACAAGCTATTCTTCAAGATGAATACGAAACTATGGGATAACAATGTTTATGCCTGTGTATATAAACATTTAGGTTATGACGTGTTTGCTGCGATTTGTCCTGATGAAAACGCAAGATATACACAGTATACTCTTTTAGACAAAGACGGAAACAAACTCACAAACAAGAGATTCAATAACCTGATTATGAAATCATATCACTGTGAACTTTCGAACTATATTCTTTGCGAAGGCGAATATGATTATTATATTTTCGATTTGAAGAGAAAACGCTTTGTCGAGGATGAAAAATGTAATAGAGTTAACGCGACTCCGATGATGAATCTATTTGTCGTTAGTTATTTCCATGCGGGCCAGAATATTCTGAATACCGATACTGGAAAATTCTTGTTCGACAGACGTTATCCGGAAATCGAAGTTGACGATGTGAATAATGTAATCCTATGCTATGACAAGGATTATGATGTTGACCAAGAAATTCCTTTCCAGTCATTCAACAAGAAATTTGTTAAGATTATTAGCTGATAAGCTTCCAAAGGGCAGCATCGCCCTTTTCTCTGTAAATCTGTTTAATCTTAACTTCTTCGTCACCGTCTTCATCGGTGACTTTTTCAAATAGTCCGAGTTCCTTGCAACGTTCGAAAATAAAGATAAGACGGTTATAGATTGCGTCCTTGGTCTTTTCAGGCAAGTCTTCGAGCTTCCAGATATATGTGGAAATAAACCTATTGGCCGCATCTTCCAGATTATTTGGATCTATCTTGCGGGTAATAAGGAATGTCGTAATTTCCTGGTGGAATCTTGCGTCGATTTCCTTACTCTTGAGCATATATCTTGTATATTCATCTTCGGAATCGACTTCATCATTATCATAAACAATACTTGTATCTTTGAGAATATTCAAGATATAGTTATTCTTTTCCTCGATAATAGGAGTAATCCTGTCTTCCGCGATTCTCTTCGCCATTCCTTGAACATAATGAAGAAGCTCGTGCTTCAAAGTCATTCTGATATTGCTTTTGAAAACGTCCATAAAATTAGGCATGTTCATCTTGCTGAACTTTTTCTGTTCTGTAATGATGATTACTCCTGCCCAAGTTTTCTTTATACCAAACTTGTCCATAAGGGCGCTAACTTTTGCATTTTCACTAATTTTACCCTCATAAACACCGCTTACATTCCATGTTTCGTCATGGTCGAACTGCTTAAAGTCCTTATCCATCATGAACATAATAGGCGGAACAGTGAAGTTCATATTATCCTTAGTATAAGTACGCCTCGGAATAATAATAGGATCACTCGAAAGGAATGTCTGAGCCCTTGCAGACCTGTAGGCCTTCTGAATGCTCTCATAGTTGCTAGAAATATAAAGTTGGACCGCAGATACGAGGTCATTCAATAAGTTCTGGATAACAATATCTTCCCTGGCTTCAAGTAGATAGCCGGAAGTCTTCAAAATCTGTTTAGCTTCTGTTAAATTCATCATTATATTTATGGGTTTACAAGATGCAATAAATTTACTATATTTGTGGCCAGCTATAAATATATATTGAAAGACAAAGGAAGTTAAAGATGAAGAAAATTATTGCGTTATTACTTCTATTCATAGCGTTCGCATTCGGTGCGGACTATAAGCCGTTTACATTTGAGAATATTGCTGTAACTGACTCCGCACAGCAGCTCGAATGGGATATTTTGATGAAGTATAAGGTGTTTGGCGCCTATACGTTTAGTGTTACGAATAATTCCGTAAGACTGACTGACAAGTCTGGTTGGATTGGAACGTCAAAAGGCGATTTGGTCTTGGCCCAGAACGGTGGAGATACTTTGGGTGGTCCGATTATCGTCGGCGGTGATTTGACATTTAGAAATGGTCCAGACGTATTTACTACTGGTCCTGTAAATGTCTATGGCGACGTAAACGTAAATGAAGAAGGTTTTAAGGACCGTGCCAACATATTCAATGGCTTCCAGTGTATCAAGGGAACTGTTGCTCCCAAGTATGAAGCATTTGTTCCTAACGAATATGAATATTTCGGCGATAACTATGAAACCTGTCCTGTCAAAGATAGTCATCCTAATGATACGAACCTAGTAGTTCCTTATATTACTACCGCTGATACAACATATCAGGAAGCTATCTTTATCGATAATACAACACATTTGATTGAAGTTCCTGATGGTTCATATAAAGAACCTTATGATATATACATTGACAAAATTACATTTGCAAATGCTGGTAAGCTTGTTATCGGCCAGCAGAGCGGTGGACGTCTTACAAGAATTTTCTTGAAAAACGGTATTTCTTATTCCAATAACTGCAGCGTCATTGTTGCATATCGTGATTCTATCACTGGCGATTATGTAGAACTTGAAAATTCCGATTATAGTGGAACATTGTTATTCTATTCTTTGGAAAGCATTAAAACCGCGTCATTCAATAAAGATGTTGCAAGATTCCAAGGTTCTATCATTTCCTATAAGACTATTGAAATTGCACATCACATGGTTCTTGCTGGTCAGTTGCTGGCAAACAATATGATTTTTGATACCGACTTTGACGGTAGCGGTTTCTTGTATGTTCCGTTTGACCCGCCCGTTTTGAATATTGACCCGACTGCTTTGGCAAGTGGTAAATTTATTGAAAACGACAAAGCTGTGAAAATTCCTATCACTCTCGATACTATTGCTAAGACAACAGTATATTTCAACTATTGCTTTGACTTAGACAATTCAAAAGCAAGTATCGAAGACTTCAATGAACCGTTGCCTCCGGTTTGCGGAGTTGATAGTGGTAATGTCGTAATTCTCGATAGTACAAAGACACCTGTTACAGATGTATATTTGAATGTTTTTCTTGATGGTATAAATGAAGGCGATGAAACCCTTAAATTGAAAATCTTCAACTTGACTGGTGCCGTTCTTCCTGGAAATGTTCATACCGGTTATTTCACTTTGACATTGACTGACGGTGACCTCAAGAATACTTCCGTCGAACTCGATAAGACTGATACCATCAAGACCTATCAAGAAGAATTACGTATTCCGCCTGGTTCTGGTGTTGTCGGAAATATTGCCTATACAGATGACGGTTTAGTTCCGCTTGTTTGGTCGTTTGAAGATCCTAGTGGCTTCTTTGATGTTAAAGATGGTGTAATTACCACAAATCATATATTCGACTATGAAACCGAAGATACTGTCTATGTAATCAAGGTCAAGGTCGAAGACGGTGAATTCGCTGACAGTGCTAACTATACCATTAAGATTACAAATATCCAGGAACCAATTACTGCTTATGGAAAGATTGAAACCATTAATGAAGGTGCAGATATTGGAACTTATGTAGGTGCTATCATCGGTAAGGACGCAGATAGTACAGATGTTACTTACTCCATTAACGACGTGGTTAATTTCAAGATTGACCCGGTTCTTGGCGTAATTACTACAAATGCGATCTTCGATTTCGAAACCAAGGATAAATATCTTGTAACTGTTACTGTTACCTCCACTGACGGTTCTAAGAAGGACACGACATTTATTGTAAATATTATAGATGTCGATGAACCCGTACATGCTCATGATACTACTCTTACCGTAAAGGAAGGAGATAAGGGAGTCATCGGAACCATTAAGGGAGAAGATGAAGATAGAAAGCCTGTTAAATTTTCTTGCGATGATACTGTGCATTACAGTATCGATAGTCTTACTGGTGTTCTTAGACTGGTAGACCCGTTCGATTATGAAACAACCAAGTCCGATACTCTCAAAGTTGTAGTAAAGGATGTTAATGGCAATACTGATACGGCCACAGTCATTATCAATGTAGAAAATGTAAATGAACCTCCGGTTTTGCAGCCGAATGATTCTCTTTCCGTCCCGGAAAACTGTGATACTTGTTTCGTTGGAATTATTGTCGCCGTAGACCCAGATACAGATAAGGTCATTTATGAAGTCAAGGAACCTGGTTTCAAGATTGATTCTAACGGTGTTCTGACTGTTACAAAGCCTCTTGATTTTGAAACAACTCCAGAAGTAAAGATTACTATTATCGCCAAGGATTCCAGTGGTGCCGCTGATACTGCTACCTACACGATTACAGTTATCAATGTCAATGAACCAGTTCATGTCAACGATACTACCTGTTCTGTCAAGGAAAACTATACTGGTAAGGTTTGTCAGATTCCTGCTACAGACGAAGACAAGACTACTCCAAAGTATTTCTTGACCGATACTACAAATTATCAGATTGATTCTACTGGTACATTGGTTATCAAGAATCCGATTGACTTCGAAAAGAAGACAAAGGACACTGTTAAGGTTGTCGTTACTGACGGTACATTATATGATACCGCAACAGTCGTTATTCGTGTTCTCGATGAACCTGAAACTGTTAAGATTACGGAATGGGACAAGAACCCACCTCCTGATACAGTAAAGACAAACGACCCAGACCATGAATACAAGTGGAAGATTTGTGAAGGTGATAGCTGCACAACACATTACGATAATCCGCAGATTCACAAGGACACAACTATCAAGGTTTGCAATGCGAACAAGACCGTCTGTGATTCTATCGTGGTTATCTTCAATGATGCTCCTCCTGTTGTGACTTTGACCAATGCCAAGTCTACCGACGCATTGATTGACTACATTACTATCGAAGAAGAAAAGGACGACAAGATTTATGTCAACAAGAAAGAAAACACTTTGACCGTTACCGTTCGCGATACCGTTCACAAGACTGAAAAAACTTTCCCGATTGACGTCAAGCTCGATACTGTCCATGTTTCTTCCAAGAACGTTACAGAATACAAGTACCTGATTGACGAGTCTCTCGCCGTGAAGACTCCGATTGGCGGCGGTTTGTTCGAACTCAAGGAAGTTATCGAAGTCGATGGCCGAAAGGTTACAATGACCAAGATTGTCGATAAGAATTTGGATCCTGTCGATACTGTTCAGACTGTTACCTATACAGTAAAGCAGGATGGTAAGAATTTGACAATTACCTATAAGATTGACAACCTCAGCGGTCAGAGAGTTACTGATTATGAAGTTTCTTATCAGGTTGATTCCTGTACTACGGTTTCGTACTACTTGAATGACGACAAGAAGATTGCCAAGAATAAGGAAGGAAATATCGCCTATACTATCACCTATGAATATACAGATGACTTTGGCAACAAAGCTTCGTCCAAGGTAGATATTATTTTCGATAACATTCCGCCTAAGGTTGAAATCTTCGACCCGGAACATGGTCAGGCCTATAATACCAATGCAATTCCGGTTAAATGGACTGTTAACGACGAAACACAAGATACTCTTACCTTGCAGCGTCTCGAAAAGGGTGTAAACTATGTTATCCGTCGTTACGTCGACAAGGCTGGAAACGTCGCTGCCGATACTGTCATGGTTATCATGAAGGAAGCTAAGGATATTGACATCGAGCTTGTTCATCCGGTCACAAAGGTTGACCAGGACAAGGTTGATGAATATTACAGCGACCACAAGTACAATGACAAGAAGCCGTTTGACGTCAAGTTTGTTGACCCAAAGAATGATACAATTCCGGAAGTTGTCGGTGTCGGTTTTAAGATAGACATTGTTCTTCCGTCTGTTTCTCCGACTGGTTCTCTTGCCACGCTTGATGACATCGTGAAGAATGGTCAGATTCCTGTCGACGACAAGGGAAATATCGTAGGTGCTTCTACTAAGGGAATTCCGGTAGACAAGTATGTTGAAGAACATTGTACTGAAGAATTCCAGAAGGATTACCAGAAGAATGGTCTAAATATTCCGCTCTACGACGTTACCTATAACCTACATCTCTGGGTATATACCAATGCCGCCAACTACGTAAACGATTTCACCGTTGAATTCACCTTGAACGACGAAGCCAAGACTACTAGCGCAGGTACCGTCCAGATGGTCATAGATTGGCTCGCAGACAAGGATGGACACGTAAAGGCTAAGAATGGCCACGGTTTAGGAACGGGAGCTTATTTGACCAAACTCTTCAGTAAATCAGTCGCCAAGCACCGTTGCGACTACAAGGAACAACGTAAGGGCGATAGAACAGTCAAGAAGGATGAAACCTTCAAGACATTCGGTTATAAGCGTCCAATTGCCAAGTAATTCTGAAAATTAGGTTCTCCATAAAACCCAGGTTAACAGCCTGGGTTTTTTATAAATAATATAAAAGTTTAAGGAGAAACTATGGATTTAAATGAAGCAAAACAAGTTTTAAAAGATAACGGTTATATTACCGAAGCTATGGAAGGTGCACAGACTGGTCTTGAACAGGTTTATGCCGCTATCAAGAAGGCTGATGCAAATGGTCAGAAGTTCAATATGATTGCATTGAAAAATCTTGTTCAGAAGTTGCTTGTTTCCGCTATGGAAGGCGATATGACCATGAAAGATATAGAAGACGTAGTTGACGCTCTCTGGTCACGTATTTAAGTTGAGGTTAAAATGAATTTAGCAGAAGCGAAACGAGTTTTAAAAAATAATGGTTATATTTTTGAAAAGTCGGTCATCGACCAAGATGAAGATTCTTTCAGCAATAGAACAGCCACAATTCACGGTGATTACGTTACCGATTCAAATGACGAAGAAATTGGTTGGGCTAGAAAGTCTAAGCAGTCAACTGCAGGCGAAAACGTAGAAAGAAATAAAAGAGAAGTCAGTATTTTAAATAAGATTGCTTCTGGCATTAAAGGTTTAATGGATAATTTCGAAAAAGATATTATCCTGAAACGTAGAGGCGACGCTGTTGTAATTCGTTCCAGTGATGAAGCAAATAACTGGAAGTGGATTTCGATTGAACCGAGCTATGACCACAGCGAAGACGATATGGGTCATAATGGATATTTAATCCAGGTAAATTTAGATGATACTGACAAATATCATGATTTTAACAGCAAGGTAATTCCAAGCTTTGAACAAATGCTCAAGACCGTATATAAAATGGTTTGGGATTTGCAGATTGCCGACGCATTTTAATAAGGAGAACTTATGGAATTAAATGAAGCTCAAGAAATTTTAAAACAAGCCGGTTATCTCTGTGAATTCCGCGATGTAAGTAATCCACTCGACAAGAGAACAAAGGAAGACCATTATCGTGATTCTGAAAAATCATGGAATAACATGGAAGGTCCTTCCAATTTTAGTCGTGAACGCGAAAAAAGCGAAGAACAGGAAGCAAAGTATACAAACCAGCTTATTGCGAAGGTTGACGAAGTTTGTAATCGTTTTGAAGACTACGATTATTTCGTAAAGCGTTATGATTACAGGACTATTCAAATCAGAACTACTGATGATGGTGTCATTGGCGGTCCGTTCTTACAGATTCATGTCAATAACGGCGTAAACGGAATCAATTTCGATTGCGTTATCGGTGGAGTCGATAAGACACAAGAAAAATTACGTGGTGTTGCCTACGTTTCTACTGAAAACGAAGAAGACGTATTAAAGTGGGTTTCTACTTGCCTTGGAAATGGCTATATCAATGAATCCAGCAATCCGGCTTTTGATGCGGCAGCTTCCCTCCTCGCAGAAAACTATTTGCTGAATGAAGATTATCGTGATTTCCTTCCTGACCCAGACCCCGCGGTTGAAAAGGCTATCCTTTCTAACATGAATGCAGACGATTCCAGAAGCTATGGTCCTGACAGTGCTTATGACGCCGCATATAAAATTGTGTATGAAAGCAATCCTGAACTCGATATTCCCAGCGATCGCTCTGAATATGAAGAAGTTTACGGATATGACCCGGATGACCCTCCTCGTGAAGTAATCGATCGTATTTTTGGATAATTTATGGAATGGTCAATAGACATACTACAACGTAAGGCAAACAGCTACAACCGAATTTATTTCAATAACGAAATAAAGTTGCCCATTGTTATCAAATGGTCAAAACAGTTGTATAATGCCAAGAGCGATACGAATGCTCATGAAAAAACCGTAGATGATGTCCATTACATTACGTTCAATATCAACATGCAGAGCGTTTCTGAAGAAATCATGAGGAATACGCTCGTGCATGAAATGATTCATGCCTGGCAAGACGAATATGACCCGCATGTTAACGATGACTTCAAGAATCTTGGTGGTCACGGCCCTTCTTTCGTGAAGAAATGTGATGAACTTAACAGCAAGTTCAAGTTCAGATACCCGCTGATGCGTTATACTTCCGGTAATAAGCTGAAGAGTTTAGAACGTTCAAGCAATGGCATGTTCTTCGTCTTTAAAGATACTTACTATGTCGACGAAAAGACCGGAGAAAAGGTTTATTTCCCGATTGGCGTTTTTGTAAAGATGCTTTACGGTGACGAAATCAATTCTCTGAGACGTCGTGGCTTCAAGGTTAACTATTATAAGAATCCTGTATTTACTGAACACGTTGCCATGGGCGGTTTCGAGCACAAGCCTGTCGAATCTTCCCAGTCTGACATCAAGTATTCTTTCATCAAGAACGTGACCGCGGCGGATTTTGTCCAGTACATGTATGACAACGGTCGCAGGAACTATCTTTTCGCAGACGACGAATTCAATTTCGAAGATGCGATGAAGGTTGAATCTGCACAATTCCTCTACGATAACGATATTCTTTAAAAAATCAAATATTTTATAAAATAAGTTTAATCTCCTTGGAATAATTGCTATATTTGTTTCAAGGAGATTTTTATTATGTCTATTTATTTCAATGAAGACTTTGAGGATATTGTCGATACTATCAAAAGTAAGGTAGATGACTTGCAAGAAAAGTACGACGATTTGCAGCGAGACTACGATGCACTCAAAGAAGAAAAAGAAAACCTTGAATGCGAACTCGATTGTGCTAGCAAAGAATACAATATCGATTCTGAGCTTCTCGAAATTGTCGACCAGAAAATGGACCTCGGCACGTATCTGAAACTTATCGAAGTTATCAAACCGGTCTTAAAAGAAAATGGATATAAATATGAAGTCTAAAACAGATATTATCACGATAATTCTTATTGCCATAATAGTAGTAGTCTTATCGTGTGTATATGCTTGCGGTTCGGATGATACCGTGTCTACTTCGGAAATGTACCAGAAGTGCGTGGATGTAAATAAGGATAATCCGGAAGAATGTGAGTAGACATTTACGGTTTATCAATGAATTATTTGAAAATTTACTTCGCGATTATTTCGAAAGCAGCCGGTAGGGAACCATCGATTCTCTACGATAAGCACCATATTATTCCACAGTCCCTTGGCGGTCCAGATGTTCCGACAAACTGGATTTATCTTACCCCGAAGGAACATCTCATAGCTCATCACTTGCTCGCGAAGGCATATCCGGATGTAGAACTTCTCCAGTCCGGTTTCAACGTCAAGAAAGTAAGCCTGAAGTATTATAGTGAATATCGTTGGGCTGTAAGGCTCAAGGACCTTACGGCAATGATTGAATATGCCAAAAACAAGAACGAAATTATCCATAAACTGAAAATTCTCGTCGATGCCATAGGCGATACAGACCTAGACCAGGTTATGCCGGTCAGGGTCCAAAAGAATATGGTAATAAATAATAAGAAAACCAAAAAGAAGGCGGTTGACAAAAAGTAAATTTTTTGCTATATTTAACGTTATGAGAAAGATTATATTGATACTGTTATTTCTCTGTTCCTTCGGGTGCTGTTGCTCCCCTTATTTTACGACACAGTTCTGTCAGGAAATTGACTTCTGGAATTCCAATACAGTAAAATATAAGTATTTCGAAATCGCGCCTAACTGGATTAAACTTGTTGAAGGTTATCAGGCTTTTACTTTCACTATAAGGTTCTAATATGATGGGCATTGACGTTTTTGCATTATGGAAATTTAAGACAGTCGAAGGGAAGCTGAAGCACTTCTATGCCAGCGAATTCCTTACGACAAAATATGTTAACGGTAGCAAGCGATTTACTATTACATATGACATCGCTAATCAGAAAGCTACCATTAAAGCCGAAAGTATTGATTTTAGAGACAGGACCTGTTCCTTTAAGGAACTTCCTGATGTTTTACGTGACATGGGCGTTTATGAACTTGACGACCCGTCCAATTGTCACTCAAGCGCTTTTGTTCCATTAGAGGTGAAATAATGTACTCAACTATCAATATCGAAGAACTACTCAAGACGTTCAAGGAAAAGGGCTATCAGATTACGACGAAGCGCGAAACTGATATGACCAGACTCGTATTCGACGGTGTTATCGTCGGTACGTTCAGTCCGGATCTCTATACCTACAATGATTACGACGTGATTAATGTAGGTACAATAGCAGAAATCCGAGGATTCCAACGTCTCTATATCGACAGTTACGATATTGATGTCATAACCAAGACCGTCATTAATTCTATTCAGAAGTATCAGGACAAGGCGGAAGACCTCAAGTCCAAGCTGAATATTATCATCTCCGAAAAGATGAAATCCATGACCGCCAAGGAATGTATCGATCACCTTCTGGACAACGGTGTTCTCAATCCCTATCTTACGGGCTATTGTTCGCTCCCTAACGGCCAAATCTGCTGGGGCACAGTCAAGAACAAGTGTGCCGTTATTATTGTCAACAGTGACAATATCTTCAGGTTCTACAAGCGTGGCGACGTCTGGGGTTATTTCAACAGAATCAGCCTTTCCCCGGCAGAACTTGACGATTTCATGGAATGCTACAAGGCAATCTATGACCTCCCCATGAAACGTACCAGGAAATATTGGAAGTTTACCTGGAAAACCCTCATGAAATTTGCGGCACCATGGCTTCGTAGCTTCAGTGTTGGAAATAAAACTTATTTCTTAAAACGGTAATTTAATGGCTAAAGCAAAACCAATAGATCCAATCTTTAAAGCATTGGAAACGGCGCTTTCTGCACGTCCGGATAAGTGGTATATCTATATCAACAAGGATGAATTTACTTTTTCAAGACGTTTGGCCGATAAGACTCTTGTAGAATTTTATCAGGGTCATAATTATGAGAATACAGATTTCAAGTTTACTCTCATAAAAGTTGACAATGTAAATTATTCCATCATGGATTATTCGAGCACTACCCGGCTTCGCGGAATTACGCCGTTTGAATCGCATTTCAAGGACAAGGATTTATTGCTTGCCAAGATTATCCATGACCCAAATGTTGCTGCACAAGAAATTTCAGAATATTGTGATATTGCAGAAAGGGAACTTTTCCAGTATTATAAGGTAAAGGTCAACGAACGTGTCGAATTCTCCATCGACTGTCTCGATATTTCCGCATTTGACGAAATTGAAAAGTATTTTACCGAAAACTGCAAGCTCAAATACACGAAAGAAGTTGACAACAATTTTGATACCGAAAAGTTGAAAAACGGTGATGTCGGTTATCTTCGTTACAAGTATACATTTGAACAGGTAAGTTTCGATACATATCTGGAAATTTGTTATACTCAAAAAGATGGATTTACAGTTCGTTCCACGTTCAAGAAACTAGATCTCTATGTTGTCGACAATCTCCAACAAAAAGACATCGTTCAGCATGCTCAGCGAGCTATAAACATAATGATAGAAGTAGCAAAAGGCGCCATGTCATAAATAATGCATGAGTGCAATAGTAGATACATTAGAAACCAAAGAAAATACCTTTTTTACGCGACATAAGGACTCATCTGGTAAGACCTACCAGATAGAAAGGGAAATTAAAATAACACCCAGAACGAGCATTTATGTGCTCAAAATGGCTGATTCTAGTTACTACTATACGACAACGGCAAAGAAGACTCAAATCTGTCTTCATTTTACCGTTGGAACCATTTCTGGTGATGTCGCTACTCTGACAAAACCTGGAAATCATGTATCTGTCCATTACGTTATCGACCGCCAGGGCCGAATCTTCAACCTTATCCCTTTGGATTCTGGAAAGAACTGGTCTTATCACCTGGGCTCTGGCTGTGTAGGTACAAATTCCAAGATGAGCAAATCCGCTATCGGAATCGAAGTATCTAACTATGGACCTCTGACCAAGAAAGCCGACGGTTATTACAATGCCTACAAGCAACTGTATTGTACCGAAGATAGACATGTAGAGAATATCAGTTTCCGTGGTTATGACCATTATGCCAGATTGACCCTCGATCAGAAGAACGCAATTTATGACCTTGTTAACTATCTCTGCGAAGCTTGCGGAATTCAACACAACTACAAGCTCGACGGAATGTTCGAAAATGATAAGGAAGCACAAAACTTCTGCGGAATCTTCACACATACGCAGGTTCGCAAGGATAAATTCGATTTTCCATACGAGCAGATCCGTTTCGTCGAAGACCAGTGGATTGAAGACAGCAAACCTAAGGTAATTCCAGAACCTAAACCGGAAGAAAAACCGGTTATAGAAGTCAAGAAAGAACCGGTTAAGGCCGATATGATTCAATTTACAGAAGTTCGCAAAAAGGTTGAAAAACCTGTAGAAAAGAAGAAATCAATCCTCGAAAAAATTCTGGATTTTATCAAATCTCTATTCTAATATTAATAGAAAAACCTCCCAAAAAGGGTTAACAAACCATGGGAAGTTTTCTATATTTAATGTGATATGAAACTAGTTATTCCGTTCCTGTATAATTGCAACAGTTCTGATATTCCTGTAAATGACCATAAGATGCTTTTAACCATGCTTAAAAGCTATCTCATGCATGAAAACAAGCTTCCGATTATTGTTGCAATTACTCATCTGTCGACCAAGAAACTACTCGACGAATTTATCTTTTATGAAAATTGTAAGGATTTGATTTCCTATCAAATTTTCGACAAGTACGACGTATTTAAGGATGGAATTTATAGTGCCGGAAATATCAGGAGTACTATAACTACTGCACACTCGTTTACAGCCCAAGAAAATATTTTCAATGCCAAGATGTTCTGCATCAAGAACCTTGCGCCCGATGAAGATATTTTGATTGCCGATAACGATATGCTTTTTGTAAAGCCTGTTGACTGGTCAAAACATATCATTACAAATACTGGAATTCAAATTTTCGAATCCTATGACGGTGACTCGATGTGTTCTGGAACTATCAAGTCCCTTCTATTTTATATCGCCAAAGCCAACCATGTCGACTTCAACAGACTTATTGAAGAAATCAAGAAAATATCGAAGAATAACATCGACTTCAATATGTTATGGCCAAATGGCGGTCTAATTTATTATTCTAAGGATTTCCGTCAAAAACACTTTGAAGAAGAATTCGAAAAGTACAAAAAATCATTCTGGTTCAAGTGTCATAATATCTGCGGTGATGAGACTTTCTATATCTATCTTTACGCAAATACGAACTTGTATTTTACAGAAAGAAACTCTCCGCTGAATAAGCGAATTTACCGCTGGGCGAATGAAGAATTTCATGACCCGTTCAATATACCGAATACTGAAATTCTTCACTACTGCCTCCCCGGAAACAAGCCCAGTGCTTACCAGTTTACGTTCGAAGAAGGACATATCGAACGTGACAGGAATTATGAAGAATCAATTTATGACATTTCAATCTACGGAACGATTTGGAATGAATTTTATACCCGTAGTGCATGTACAAGAATTATTCTAGTACTCTGGCATTACTATTATTCTTTCATCGGGAAGATTGTTGCTCCCAATGAAGAAAAACTCCACCCTCCTCAGACATTCCTTAACATTCTCTCAAATTACAGGGATGAATATAAGGAATTTGAATCGATTGACAAAATATAGGCTAATATGACAGAAGAAGAATACAAACAAGAATGGCTTGATGGAAAACATCAGAGTGTCTATAACTCCTGCAGATTTGCAGAAGACAAGATACAGTATTGCAAGGATTGGATTAAGCAAAATGTATCATGGGCCAATATTGACAATCCTTCTAATGTCGTAGATCTTATCTGTAAGCAAAAAGTAAGGATTGCGACTGATAAAGAATATTGCAAGCTTTGCAGTAATTGGTCGGATAAACTCTGGGCACAATCGAACGTACAACGGGAACTTCGAATTCCTACACCATTTATGTGTTATGGACCATTAACTCATGAATCCTGCGAAAAATATCTGAAACCTGGCATGATTATAAAGATGACCCATGGAAGCGGATGGAACATCAAGGTCAATACTGTAAATGACCTTGTTATTGAAAACGTAATCAATAAGACACAGGAATGGGCAAATCTTAAATATGCCTACATTGCAGGATATGAAGCACAGTATGAGAATATTCCTGCTGGTGTACTGGTTCAAAAAATTCTAGTCGATACTCCAACAGATTATGGTTTTTGGTGTGTTAATGGAAATATCGAAGGAATTTCACTTACCAAGAAACTTGGAAAGAATCTTGAAGAATATATCGCATTCGTAGACAAAAACGGAAAGCAGAATCCATGGTATATCGGTATTAAACCGGCCATGGACAATTTGAACAAGAAACAAATTCAAATGGTTAATTCCATGATTCCGTATGTAGAATCACTGGCAAAACCGTTTGATTTCGTAAGAGTGGATTTTTATTATGTTGATGGAAAACCGTACTTTGGCGAGATGACATTTACGCCTTGTAGCGGTAGGTTAGAGTTAGGTACAATCGGAGGTTAATGATGGATGACAATAATGAATTCGTAACGGCTATCGATAATGCTCTTGTTCCTTGGCAAGAACTTGTTGCACAGTGTTTATGTGCTAATAATATGGATAAAAAGGCAATAATCAAATTGCCATGTAAACTTACAGTAAAAGACCACATGGACGTTAATGCTATTTGTTTTGTAAAATGCGGTAAAACTATTCATACTATATTTGCGAATTATGAAGATGGTAAATGTCCAGATTTTTGCGTTACTGATGCAGTCAAAGAAGAAATAAATAAGTATCTTTAATACGAGGGTAAGATGAGCGGAATCTTTACAAAAAATAAAAAACAGAAAAAAGAAGATAAGTTGGATAATGACATCGAACTTTCCCGCGATACATATTTCCTTGAAAATCGCGTTCTTTGGCTGGAAGGTCAGATTAATGAAGAAAGCGTTTCAGACATCTTGAAATATCTTGTCTACTGGAATGATAATTCAGGAAAGCGTGTCTGTATCTTTATCAATTCTGAAGGTGGCGATACAACTTCTGGTATGGCTGTTGTTGACGCTATCGACTGCCTGAAAGATTGTGGAATCGAAGTCTGGACTGTTGCTTGCGGTGAATGTTCCAGCATGGCTTCTATTATTCTCGCCAATGGAACTGAAGGTGCAAGATTCTGTACTAAGAACTCCCGTGTCATGATTCATAATAGCTATTATGACGATATTGACGGGCATATTGACAGTATCGATATTTGTAAAAAAGAACTGACCGTTACGAACGAAGCATTCTCCAAGATTCTCGCAAGACATTCTTCCAAGACTGCTTCATGGTTTACAAAGAAACTTGAAAAGGACTATTACATGTCTGCTGAAGAAGCTCGAAAGGTTGGTATCGTGGACGTGATAGGATTTCCGAAACTTTAAGGAAAATATTATGGTAAAAGTATCATTAAATTACATGGACGAATGTCCGCACTTGACACTTCTCGAAATTCCTGAAATGACCGAAAAGGAACGCGAACTGTTCACTAAACAGGTTCTTCCGGGAATGCAGAAGGATTTGGATCTTGCTTTCATGCAATACAAGCGAAATTCGACTGAACTCGCCTCAACGATTACCCAGATTATGAATCATGGTGATTCACTCGAAAAATCCAGGTATTGTTTCAATTATTACGAAAATGAAAACCATGTAGGTTTCTACTGGTATGACAAGAAAACCGATTATTAAAAGAAAGACCTCGTAATGAGGTCTTTTTAATTAAATAAAGTAACTTGAATATACCGATGTTGGTGAAGCATATTCTGTATAATTTTGTAAGTTAACACATCCGGCAAACATTTGTGATCCATTGGTTCGATTTATACCGTCCATAATAGGTTTAGGATCTACAGTTAATGATGTACAATTAGCAAACATGCGATAAATACTACCGGTATTATTACCGCTAAATCCGCTCCATGATGAAGTCGCTGTTGGAATATCTATTAAATTTGTACAACCTTCAAACATATAATTTAAATTACCAAGCGGTCGACCTTCCCATTTATTTGGTATTTTTGTTAATGATGTACATCTTGCAAATGCGCTAGCACATGTGGGTGAATAATTCGTTGGTAAACCGTCCCAACTATCAATACTTGTTAATGATGTACAATTCATAAACATTGCATCAAAATATGTTGCTTTAAATCCTTGCCAGTTACTTGGTATTTTTGTTATTGATGTACAATTTGCAAACATCGCACTACAAGTACCACCAGGAAAATCAATCCAACTATCTATACCAGTTAATGATGAACAATTCATAAACATATAATCCATGTTTACTGTACTTCCATTAACCATGCCGGTCCATTTATCTGGTATTTTTGTTATAGATTTACAATCTTTAAACATGGTGTACATATAAATACAAGAACTAAAGCCAGTCCAGCTAGATGGCATCTTTTTTAATGCAGTACAACCTTCAAAAGTATTACCAGCATAAGAAATAATACCAAGTCCAATACAATTATCTGGTATTCCAGATAATGCAACACAATTTTTAAACATACTTCCAATATAGTTTATATGTTCTAAACCAGACCAAGAATTAGGTATTGTTTTTAATGCAGAACAGTTTTCAAATGTATTTCCAAAATAACCACCCTCTATACCTACCCATGAACTAGGTATATTCTTTAACGATGTACAATCAGCAAACATACTATTATATGTTCTACTTACACCGCTCCAGTCAACATCTAATGTTTCAAGTGCAGTTGTACCTGAAAAAAGACTGGTGGTATTAAATATATTGTTCATATACTTCATTTTTCCGCTAATCTTTTTAAGTTTATTCCATGGGACATAAGCGTTGTTATTCCATTCTTTTCCTATATAGTTAAATGCAGATAAACAACTACCTATATGAAATTCTTCAATATCTTTATACAAAAGAAAATCATAGCCACGGTAAGTTCCGGTTGCTAGTGGTATATCTGGTGCAAATGGATAAAGTGTATAATAAACTTTATCTTCGGTTGTATCTGTCCAGGTTTTAAACCTACAACCCGCAGAATAATTACCAAAATAAATAGTTTGTCCAGTTGCTGGTTTTACATAACCTATATCAGGATCCATATCTGGCATTAAATAAGATATACTTGAACGTAAACTAGTGTATTGTGCATAATCATCTAATGTAATATTCAAGGTTGTCTGTTTTGAGGTTCTGGCACTATTTGTGTAAATACCTGCACTTATAACGCCTTTTACAAAAAATGGTCCAGAATAATCATAACTAAATGATGGTAAACTTGCGGCAAAACCTTTTACTCCCATAATATGCGGGTCATTAAATATGTATTCATTGTTTCCGACATATTTTATATAACCGTCTTCATCAGTAAAACGATACAATTTATAATAAATGTCTGAGACACTATTAATTTCGTTGCGCCCTAAACCTTTAAAACCTACCCCAATATACTTAGTCTTATCAAATCCATGACCATAATAAAACAACATAGCACCACCCATATATCCGGGCATACCACGTTTTGAATTAACCGTAAAATATCCATGATATGTAGTTGCATCAGCGCCAGATGTAGCACTACAAGTAACATTAGTATTTGCAATTAAGGCCTTATTATCAAATCCTTTCCATCCGCTAATGGCAACATTAGCAAAACCACCATAATCAGAATCAATATTTGATAAATGCTGGTTGGCATCGTTATATGTTGCAAATTCCCACCAGTTTAAACATCTATATAAATGTTGAAATGGTTTATTATAATTAGAACCGCAAAATACACCAGTAAATGCCGATACACCTAGTCGTGCAGAATAATCAAATGCGCTAGAATCGGAATTTAAATAACCATTTGTTTGCGGAAATATTTTACCGCCACTATAAACGCTTGCTCTGGAAACATAAAGAGCGTTTTCAACATTAGTTGGATAATTTAAACCTGATTTTGACGCTATAATAGGCATAGTGTGAGTTTCATTAAAAGACCAGTCCAATAAACTGACGCCTACACCAGAACCGATAAAATCAGAACTTAATCCATTACCATATATCATTCTAAACTCCAATATGTCTTAACTTCTATATTTATAAATAATAAAAGAATAGGGTATATAAATATGGCAAGTCAAGAATATCAGAATATTATAAAAGGCTTACAGCCTGTCGAATGGAATCGCAATCATCCTGCTGCTGATGGCGAATGGATTACGAAGAATCTTCTTCAGCCAACACATAAGAAGGATGAACAGCTGGCTAAGGGTCTTTATAATACTATCGACCGTATGTCCACGTTCGAAAGTAAAATTACTACGCTTACAAATACAGTTTCCGGCGCAGTCCAGACCGTTAATGCCATGGCATCGACTGTTAACGAACATACTACTGAAATTGAAACACTTGACTCAGAAAAACAAGATAAGATTTTTGTGGACAGTTCCACTATAGCTGGTACTGGTACATCTGATGACCCATATACCGTTATCGGTGGTGGCGGTGGTTCCAATAGCGTATATGTTCCAAATGTAGAAAATGGTCAATTAAATTATAACCTTTCTGCAACGAGTGCCGCCGAAGCTACTCTCGGACCATGGAATATTAAAGGCGATAAAGGTGACCCGGGTGACCCTGGTAAATCTCCAGAATTATCTGCAAATAATACTAATATATACTGGAAATATAGTGATGCTACTTCCGGTTGGACAGATTTAGGTAATTTCAAAGGTAACCCAGGTACACCTGGTGACCCTGGTAAATCTCCAGAATTATCTGCAAATAATACTAATATATACTGGA
>ERZ842401.618-NODE-618-length-51892-cov-11.680325_pt1 | contig 51892 bp, 38 predicted proteins | sample MGYA00521270_ERZ842401 | MGnify/ENA primary metagenome ERZ842401 (study PRJEB31892, sample SAMEA3878208) | bioreactor metagenome | biome: Moose rumen | place: Sweden | collected 2011-10 | study: EMG produced TPA metagenomics assembly of the PRJEB12797 data set... | reverse complement strand
CAACCCTTATCGCAAATAAGGCTCCAAGTAGTCAACTAAAATCGTTAAACTACAATCAATACTGTTAATAATGCTATTTGTTTCATATTTCTCTTGCAAAGGTACTCTTTTTTTACTGAATGTGCAAGAACTTTCTATATTTTGCCAAAAATTTGTTGCAATTGAATTTTGTCATTATCTTGCGGAGTATCAATGCGTTAGGGCTTATTTTAGGCGTATATTAAGTGAATAATTGCAACAAAAAACTCAAGACACGCAAAAGAAAACTACAGATTTTTATTTGGATATTATGAACTTAATCTTTGAAACGGCGTACGGACACCAGTGAAACGGCGTATCAATGGCCACGAAACGGCATATCAAAGACCACGAAACGGTGTATCGATGAGTCCCCATTTCAGGGAGTCATCCTCATCTATACAATTCAAGGCAAGATCATTTGTACAAAAAATCTTACAATCCTTAAGAGAAAAATTTGCAACCCTTAGGAATCATAATTGTAGACCCTAGGTGGGATAGTTATAGTCTCCTGATAGAATACCATAAAGTATCCATTTCATTTGCTAAATAACATTATCTTTCCGTCCGTGCTTATTCCTTCTGCGGAAATGTGGAGGTCATTGCTCTGGGAGTTATTATAAAATGAGAGATGTGCGTGACCATTTTCGTCAGTCCTGACGTTGGGATTCCAGTAAAGAGTGCGACGATAATCATTCTGCATGGGTGGTCTGTCGTTACTGTAATCCGGAGAATAGAAATCTACAGGTAGAGTATAGCCCTGAATCAACACCTTATGGCCAAAGAATCTTGGAATATCTTCCCCCGGGGAAAACATCTGCGTTGTGTTGAAATTCAGTTTTATGTTACATAGTCCCTTTTTGTCGAATGACAGTTCATTGCCATATTTCTCTCGCGTGTAGATTAGCTCGCGATTGCGGAAGTCTGCAAATAATGAGAAACTTTTGAACTCTGGGTCACGAGGAATAAACTCCATATTTTTTGGCAAACTCTCAACAGAACCAGTACCAAAAACATAATGGAACCCGTCGATGACGTTGCCGTTTGCACTTTGCAAGTTCATAACAGTGGGCAGATGATATCCGTTAACATATACGTTTATACCTCCCGACAACCCTAATAATATTATCGGACAAGTGTAATTTACCCACGACATTGGACTTTTTGTAAAGTGAAACGAAGGTATGTGTCCAAAGATATTACCATAGAATGAGGTTATCTGCTCTATTTCTATGACTTCGTTGGGACGTGTCAAACCAGCCTCCGACCAGCGTCTTCTTGCTGTTTTATACACTTCAGGCAAGAGTCTCTCGAGGTAAAGGCTGTCAGCAATATTGGAATAGTCGAAATCGTCTGGCACATTTACTTCGTAATAATCGTATAGCTTTGCCAAAGGAGGAAAAGCATTCCTTCCTTCAAGATGATAATAGTCTTCCAGATAAGCCTTTTCCCTTTGATTGAGATAGACATAGTGTGGGTCCATCTTATTTGTATCTCTTTCCTTCTTGGGCTTTTTACTCATTAGGAAGTAAGCATGGGCAGAACCATAGAACGGAGGCAACTCAAAGTCTATTGTTCCTGTTTTCTTTATTTGTGTCTCTCCCCAAAAGAATGCCATCTTTCCGAACGAACTATATGTCGGCAAAAGCGAGCATTCAAGCCAGAAGGATCTTTTGACTGCTTTCTCATATTTTTCGTTGTGCATAATATTAGCCCTGAATATCAACGAGCGCTCTAATCGGAAGTAAGGACAGAAAGTCTCTGGTTGGGTCATCTGCTTAAAGTCATAGCGTGTCCATCCCTGAACCATCATAAGCAAATCGAGTGCAAGATTATGGATGGAATCGTCTGACTCGAAGTAGTATTGGGGATTACGTACAAATCCCTTTATTTCTGAAGAAAGCAAAAGGTCTGTAAGTATGTCGCGATTGTCGTAGGTTTCCTGACGGTCTTTTGATGAAGTAACAGCTAGAGAAAACGTTTCGCTACTACATAAGGGTTCGTCATTGTAGCTTGACAACGCAATGTCCATATCCACCCTTTCATATGGCTCCACACCTTTACTCTTGCAATAAGCATGTATCTTTAACGACTTTTTCCTTGGGCGCACGAAAAACTCTCGTTGGGCAACGGTGTTACCCTTTTTGTCGTATAGTGTAATGATGTTTACGCCTTCCGCAAGTTTATAGATGGGCACATTAAAGTGATATTCTAAAGAGTTGTCAAACGTTATGTTCTCGAAATGTCCTACACTACCTCGACATGCAATAATAACTCCCAATGGTATTGATGCGGTCTCTTTGTTTCTGCAAACTGTTACTGTCGCAATGCTGTCAACCTGATCTACACGTAAACCATATCCTTGCTTCTGCACCTTCGGTAATTCACGTGTAAGAGTCTTATCGGATGTAACTACCTCTATGGAATAATCATTGTGTAGCAGCGAATCTCCTGGCAAAAAGAATATCCCTCTGCCTTCATGAGTTGGGAACATCGTTTTCACTCGTTTACCCTTATGCAAAAGATGCAGCATAGCACGAACATTCATGCCATCACTCATACGCACTTCATAAGCCACTCGTGTCGGAACGCTCTCAATCAGATTTCCACCTTCGGGAAAGAATCTGACTTCTGGTTTTGGAGAATTCACGGGTAAAAGCTCTGATGTCACCTTGGGGATTGCGTACATCTGCCGATTGGTATAATCTCCATCTTTCACTCTTTCATATACAGGGAACACTCTACTAAAGACACCTGCATTGCCTTTCAAATATATAGATAATGCCTCATTGTAAATAGTCGTGTCCTCTTTTGTTATGTGCTCTTTGAAAGCTGGAAGTACATTTTCATCGTTGGCAGCACAAAAGTTCAACATCCACGATGTGTAAGCTCTCACCTCATAGAATCCAGCATTAAGAGTATCCTTCAACAGGAAAGCCCCGTCAGCTCCACCGTTTTTCAGAAAATGTTTATGTGTCTCTACTACCCAGCCATTAGGCGACACCAACTCAACGTACAGTATTTTGCTGAGATTCGTTGGTTTGAAATTTCCATCACGTACCACATTAGCCTTGTAGTATATATTCTCGCCTTTAAAATATGAAGTATTGTCAAAATGCACATATACACGCTCCTGTGGGTAAGATTTGGCAAATTTAGAGTAGTTCCCTAGGCAATCATCTGCGGATACAGCAAGTGAAATATCCAAGGAAAAAAGTATTGAGAGTAGAAGAACTATCTGTTTCACTATTCTTAAACTAAATCCAAGTGCAAAGATAAGCCTTTTTTATTAACCTGCAAGAGTATTCTATATTTCCATGAAAATTTGTTGCAACGGGTGTTTTTCGTTATCCTACGGAGTATCAACGCGTTAGGGCTTATTTTAGGCGTATATTAAGTGAATAATTGCAACAAAAATCTCAAGTCACAAAAGAAAAGGAGCAAAAAATTTGAATAAATATGTTTTACCAAGCTTTTTCGATGTCTGTGCCTTGATAATAGAATTTCAGTATATCATCATATGGTATTCCCTTGGCGCCCATGACGGCAGCGCCTATCTGACATAGTCCTACTCCGTGACCCCAGCCTTTACCATTAAGGATGAAGCGGGCCGGATATGCATTCTTTGTCTTATCGGCATGTCCGAGAAGGCGGTTCTTCAGTTCGCCTGCCTGGCCGAGCAGTGTGTCACTCTTCTGAGATGTGGCAACAGTGAAGGCGGAGCTGTAGAGACAGGTGCGTGAAAGGGCTTTGCGGATAGCGAGCTCCTTGCCGATTGTCTTTTCTGCCTTATCGCCCACGATGCGCAAAGAGGAGATACGACCACTCTTTCCACGCTCAAGAGCCTCAAGACTCAGGATGTGTCCGAAGTCTATTCCGAGGTTATCCTGCAGGATTGATGCGAGCTCCTCCTGTGTATATGTCACGAGCCAGTCGTGGAAGTCCAACGTCTCCTGGTCATAATCCCTAAGCACCTCAGAAAGAATCTTCCTGTCCTGAGTATTACAATATGGGTCGTGAACGGAACGCAGATATGGTTTCTTGATATTCTCCCAGCAATACTGGAACTCCTCCGTAATGCCACCACAGCACTTAGAATAGCGTGTATCGCATATCTCGCCCTGATATGCCAGCACCTGACCGCACGTCTCCCTCACAGCCTGCGCCACAGTAGGATTTACGGAAGAGGTGATTCCCTGATACCGCTGGCAGTGGTCATCGGCACACACGTCATACAGTTCGTGCGTAGCAGGACGCGATGTCGCCATCAGCCACGAACGTGAGATAATGGCATGTGCCTTGAGGAGTTCAAGTGATGAGGTGGCAGACATTTCAGAGGTTATGACACTCTCAATATACTTTTCTACGGGCAGTTCGTTAATGGCCGTTACGCCATCTTTCTCCACCACGAAATGAAGTGTTCCCACGAAGGTCTGTGTCTGCTGACGTTCCCAATGGAAGCCGATGCCTATCATCACATTCTCCAAAGAGAAGGTGCCCGGCTGACCGCCGCTCTGTGAATCTGCCTCTCCATTTTCGGCAGGGGTGAATGTCAATTCCTTATATAATGTGCCATTCCATCGGATAGCGCCATCACAATATTCTGCTGTCTGCTGACCGGTAACGGTCTGTCCCTTAGCGATATAATTGCCATGAAGGGTAAAGTTTATCTCTATGGCACGTACGATGCCCACCTTCACATTTGGAGCCTGTGCCATACGGGTGATGGAAGAGGCAGGCAGAGGCGTCTGGACAGGGGTATGCACATCCTTCTTTATCCTGTCAGCGATATCTTGTGCCGTACGCATGGTGATGCTCACCTCCTGAAGAATAGCTGTTGCCTGCTCTACTGTCATGGCCTTAAAGTCCTCTTCCCTAGGAGTGATGATAAGTCCTGCCATATCGAGGGCACCAGGTGACACCATAGGATTAGGATATGCTGCCGGACGATGGTTGCTGCGTGGGAAGACAAGGGTGATGTAGTCACTCTCCTGTTTCCATGCGACAATATTCATCATCGGCTCACCCTTACCACTATCCATAGCACGGTAAAGGCGGTGGAAATATGTTTCTTCTGTCTTCGCATTATTCGTTATAATCGCAAAAACAGGACATACGTAGTCAGTAAGAAGAGCCAGTTTCTCGCCCTCCTCATTATCGAGAATCACCTGCATGGTATTCTTGAGACGTTTCCATGCCGTCTGAATAGGCACTACGCCTGATGTTCCCGCCTGGAAATGCAGGTGGTCAGGAGCGGATGCGCCACACAACGGACCATTATAGAACACCATAATACGGGAATAGCAACGCAAGAGCTGACGGATGGTGCCGAAATTCCTGTATATTGCCTGTGGCGTATGAGCCGTCAGAGGTATCGTGAAGTGTTCCGGCAATATAGGGAACGGATTGACCAGAAGTTCATACGAAGCCTCCTTGTCAATCTTTATCTGCTTTGAGAACTGCTCCTCCGGACGATTCTCCCTGCACAGGAAACAACGGCGTTTCATCAGGGCTGACTTCTCAATATTAGCACCCGTTGACACGATACGTGCAGGATTATACTGTACCTTCAGTTCATCCAACTCTTTCACCTTCACATTGGCGAGCTCCGCATAACGCTTACGCACCACGTCCCAACGTTCCAGCTGACGATTATGGAAACGCTGCAAGGCGTCGCCCATATCGGCCTTCAGCAAGCCGTCATTAACCTGCTGACGTGCCTTTATCTCTATTGTGCGCAGGCGGTCCTTGTAGAGGTTGTTGGCATTTACCCTGTCAATGCTGAGGGCAGCATCGCTATTGCCACTCCATCTGCGACACAGATACAATTCTTCATATATACGACCTATCCTGAAGAAACGGGAGAAGGCAAGACCTATGGCATAATCCTCGCCATAACTGGTATTGGGGAATCCGATATGACGTATCAGCGGTGTGAAGAAAGCGCGTGGAGCGCCGAGACCATTGATACGCAAAGCATTATTCGGGCCGTTCTCTTCTGTCCATTCCCTATGGTCTATGATACCAGGAGGAAGGGTTTCGAGGTCGAAGTTACAGATACGATAGGTACCTATTATCATAGCGGCTTTCTGGCGATAGAAAGCGTCCACTATAGTCTGAAGGGTGTTTGGACTGGAATATATATCATCGCTATCCAGCTGAATGGCGAAACGTCCGCAGTAGTCGGAATGAATGGCCTCATTCCAACAGCCGCCAATGCCCAAATCGGTACGTTCCGGAATAATATGTACCAATCGCTTGTCACTTATGCTACCGAGGATAAACGGAGTCTGGTCGGTAGAGTGATTGTCGACAACGATGACATTAAAGGGGAATTTCGTCTTCTGGGAGAGAGCACTCTTCACAGCATCAGCTATAGTCTTCTCACGATTAAAGACTGGTATCACGACAGATGCCTCATATTCAAAATCCTGCTCGTAAAAGTCAACCTCTACCAGTTTACTGGTATCCACCTTGGCACCTATAGCGGTAAGATGTATCGTTGCTGCCTGCTCCATCTCGATCTGCAGGCTGCGATTCTGAGGATTCACATAGTCAAACTGTTTTGCCCCACTGGCACGCGTATCACGCTCCTGTTCGGTGTACAGATATTCGTTCAGATGGAACAGCTCGCCACTACGTTGCAGGAAAAGACGGAAGGCATACCATGCAGCATAGGCATATTGTTGTTTTTGCTGTTTCAGGAAAGAACGCATCAGGCTGGAGCGGACAAGCACCAACTGGCCGAAGTCGAAATCATCACGAATAGAACCTTCCTGATAATCAATAGCAGGACACTTACGGATTTCTTTCTTTCCGTCGATGATTACCTCCTGATATCTGTCGGCATAGACGAGCACAGAAGCCGTTTCGCGCATAACACGCTGCATACGGGCCAGCGCATTCTGGCCAAGTACATAGGGAGTAGGTTTTAGTGATAACAGAACAAATTCCGTCTTAATCTGCGCCGCTATTGCGGTCATTTGTTCTGATGAAACTATCCCAGGGCTGCTGGGACAAAGGGTAAAAACATCAATATTAACCATGTTTTCTTATATGTAGTGTTACCAAAGAACTTATAAATCCAACTATCACGACTGTCACGAAGACGCCGAAGACATCTATATAATGTACGCTGACAGGATAGGCATCAACGATGAATGAGCCATCAGCTTCGCCAAGACTGACTATGCCATACTGCTGCTGCAACAGACACAGGAGCAAGCCGAATATCACGCCAAGGATTGCACCAAGAATGCTTATTGCCCATCCCTCAAACAGGAATACGTTTCTAATGAGACTGTCACGCGCCCCCAGGGCACGTAAGGTTTGTGAATCAGCCCTCTTGTCAATAATAAGCATAGACAAAGAACCGATAATATTGAAGCATGCTACGACAAGAATGAAGGTAAGGAAGATATACGCTATCAGTTTCTCGACCTTCATAATATTAAAGGTTTCAGACTGCTGCTCATACCTGTCCAGCACCTTGAAGTCTTTTCCACATATCTTCTCTATTTTTCTCTTGACATCAGGGATATACAAATCGGGCTTCAGCTTCAGTTCCAGTGACGTTATCTCTCCGTCGCATTGGAACAGCATCCTCGCAAAACGCAGGGAGGTAATGATATAGTTCTTGTCGTATCGGGCCTGCTGGACGCAGAATACCACACCTGGGGATATCAGGGAGTCAACGACAAAGCCCTCAAGCGGATTCATCAGGTCCAGCTGCCCCACCCTATTGGGAGCATAGATATACAGGAATCCCTGATAACGTGCCGGCATATGTAATGTCTGTGCAAGGCGCAAGCCAGGAGTGCCATACTCCAAATCTGCAGCATGAAGTGCGAAGTTACCGTCGCCATAGCATATATCATTAATGTGTGTCAGCTTAGTAAAGGAATCGTCCACACCTTTTATGTAGACCATAGCCTGCTGGTCACCATACAGAGCCAGAGCTTGTTCCTCAACACATTCGGTAGCTACCGCCACCTCGTCAAGACTCTTTATCTCAACAAGTTTCGGATTATCTGCCGCACATGTTTTGCCAATGGCAGGCACGACCTTTAACTGGGGATCAAAACTGGTAAAGAAAGTGGCTACCAAATCCGAGAACCCATTGAAGACACTCAGGACGACGACAAGTGCCATTGTTGCTACCATAACGCCCACTACGCTGATAGCCGATATCACATTTATCACATTTGTGCTCTTTTTAGAGAACAGATATCGGAGAGCAATATATAACGATGTGCGTAGTGAAGAGGTTGACTGGCGCATGGTGTATTTACTTCTGCAACAACTCGTCTATGCGTTCTATATAATCAAGGCTGTCGTCAATGAAAAAGCGTAACTCTGGGATTATGCGCAACTGGTTGCGGACACGTGTTCCCAACTCATAACGTACCTGAGAACTGTTGCGCTGTATATTTTGCAGCAATTCCTCACTCTTTTCCGAGGGGAAGATGGACAGGTACGCCGTACATATGCTTAAGTCAGGAGAGACCTTTACACGAGTAACACTAACCATAACGCCCCTCATGGCACGCGTCTGGCTTTGAAAAATAAGGCTTAACTCTTTCTGCAGCAGCCTACATATCCGGTTTTGTCGTGTTTCTTGCATAATGGTTTATAGTTTACGGTTTACAGTTTACCGTTTATGGTTTAAGAATTGAAAGCTGCGTATATTTTAGCTGCAATTTCAGCCATTTCCTCAGAAGGCAGAGAAAGTTTCTCCCTACGGAAATCCATATCTCCCTCAGTATCCATCGGCATAAGATGAATGTGGGCATGTGCCACTTCCAGGCCAAAGACACTCATACCAACCTTCTTACATGGGAAAGCCGCCTTGATAGCCTTTGCAACCTTTTTGGCAAATACAAAATAACGGGCAATCTCCTCATCATCCATATCAAAGAGATAATCGACCTCCCGACGTGGGATTACAAGGACATGAGCTTTTACCACAGGGTTAATGTCCAGGAAAGCATAGAATTCTTCATTCTCTGCACACTTATAGCTGGGAATCTCACCAGCAGCAATCTTTGAGAAAATATCCATGATTATAACGGTTTAAGGTTATAGTTGATAGTTGAAAGGTGACAGGTGACAGGTGAAAGCCTTAGACCTCTAATAGCTGATATTTTCGATTTTCAGCTTCAGAATACCATTAGGCACCTTTACTTCCACTTCATCGCCCACCTTATGATTGAGCAACGCCTGCGCGATAGGTGTTTCGATAGAAATTTTTCCTTCGCGAAGATTAGCTTCATTGGCACTTACTATGGTATAAGACATTTTTGCCTTATTACCAAGGTTAGTCATTTCCACTTTGCTGAGCAACTGAACAGCATCAGTAGAAAGACGACTCTTATCAACAATCTTGGCATCAGCAATTTGTGTCTTCAGAGCATTTATCTTCATAGCCAAATTAGCCTGTGCCTCTTTTGCTGCATCATACTCGGAATTCTCTGATAAGTCGCCCTTGTCACGTGCTTCAGCAATAGCAGCACTGACCTTAGGCATTTCTACCGCCTCGAGACGGTGAAGTTCGGCTACCATATTTTCGTAGCCCTCTTTTGACATGTAAGCCATATTTTATCTGTATTTATACAAAAAAACAACAACCCCGAGAAAGCTCAGAGTCGCATATTAGTTCCATTAAATTTCGGCACAAAGGTATAAAAAGTTCCTGTCTTGTCCCATAATATCGTTAAATTTTATATTTTTTTAGTAAAAAAACGCGAAAAAGGACGGTTCAATACTACGCTCTCACCTTTTTTTTATATCTTTGCACACGATTTGAATATTTACGCGTAACATATGTATACAACTATCACCGCCGCAGAAGCGGCTTCACTCATCAAAAATGGCGACTCATTAGGCCTGTCAGGATTTACTCCTGCAGGAGCGCCAAAGGCTACAACAAAGGAGTTAGCAAAGATTGCTCAGGCAGAACACGAGAAAGGCAACCCTTTCAAAATCAACCTATTCACAGGAGCATCAACAGGGCAAAGTACTGATGGTGACTTGGCAGCAGCCAAAGCCATAGACTTCCGTGCCCCTTACACCACAAACCCAGACTTCCGCTCTTGCGTCAACAAGAACGAGATTCGCTACAACGACCTGCACCTCAGCCATATGGCACAAGAGCTGCGCTATGGTTTCTACGGCCCATTGAATTGGGGCATCATAGAGGTTTGTAAGATAGAAGATGCTGGAGACAACTATAACGTTTCCCTCACTGCTGCAGGAGGCATTTCGCCAACTGTTGCGATGATGGCAGAAAAGATTATTCTGGAGCTTAACAGTTTCCACAACGAAGGAGCAGGCCAGCTGCACGATATTTTCGAGCCACTGAACCCTCCTTACCGTCAGCCATATATGATTACATCGGTCAGAGACAGAATTGGTAAGCCATATCTGTCTATTCCGAAGTCAAAAGTTGTCGGAGTGATAGAATGTAACATTCCTGACGAGGCACGTGCCTTCAAGGGAACAGACCCTATCACAGACCAGATTGGTGCAAACGTAGCACAATTCCTGTTGGGCGACATGAAACGTGGCATTATTCCTCCAGAATTCCTGCCTCTGCAGAGTGGTGTCGGAACAACCGCCAATGCTATTCTTGCTGCCCTCGGCAAAGATAAAAACGTACCAGATTTCAACATTTACACAGAAGTCTTCCAGAACGCTATCGTTGACATGATGCTGTCAGGACGTGTGAAGGATGCATCAACATGCTCCCTTACCGTTGACAATGAATGTCTGATGAAGGTTTATGACAATCTTGACCTCTTCTCAAAGCATCTCGTAATCCGTCAGTCAGAGATAAGCAACTCCCCAGAAGTAATACGCAGACTTGGCGTTATTGCTATCAATACCGCTATCGAGGTTGACATCTATGGTAATGCAAACTCTACACACATCAGCGGCACAAAGATGATGAACGGCATCGGTGGCTCCGGTGACTTTGAGCGTAACGCATATATTTCTATCTTCACCTGTGCTTCCACTGCAAAGGGTGGCATGATATCATCTATCGTACCTATGGTAAGCCATCAGGACCACTCTGAGCATGACGTTAATGTCATCATCACAGAGCAAGGTATTGCTGATTTGCGCGGAAAGGCTCCAATAGAGCGTGCCCAGCTGATAATAGAAAATTGTGCACACCCAGACTATCGTCCTATTCTGCGTGAATATGTTAAGATAGCTACCGGTGGACAAACACACCACAACCTGCCATGTGCTTTTGCTATGCACGACACACTTCGCAGGAAAGGTGATATGCATCTGACAGATTTCTCTGAATATATCAAAGAATAACTATCCAAAATTTATTACTACTATGGCAAACTTATCAAATTTCTCCCTTGAAGGGAAAAACGCCTGGATTACAGGTGCATCGTACGGAATTGGTTTCAACATCGCCAAAGCATTTGTTGCTGCTGGTGCTAACATGATTATCTTCAACGACATCAACGAGGCAGCCCTGCAGCGTGGACTTGACAACTATAAGGAAGCAGGCATCACAAACGTAAAGGGTTATGTTTGCGACGTTACAGACGAAGAAGGTATCAAGAAACTTGTTGATACTATCCATAAGGAAGTTGGTCAGATTGACATCCTTGTAAACAATGCTGGTATCATCAAGCGCATTCCTATGCACGAGATGAAGCGTGCTGAGTTCCAGCAGGTTATCGACATCGACCTTGTTGCCCCATACATCTGTTCTGCAGCAGTATTGCCAGAGATGATGGAGCGTAAGGAGGGCAAGATTATCAACATCTGCTCTATGATGTCAGAACTGGGTCGCGAGACTGTATCTGCCTATGCAGCTGCCAAGGGTGGTTTGAAGATGCTCACACGAAACATCTGCTCAGAATATGGTGAGTATAACATCCAGTGTAACGGTATCGGCCCTGGTTATATCGCAACTCCACAGACAGCACCTCTGCGTGAAAGACAGCCTGACGGCAGCCGTCATCCATTCGACAGCTTCATCTGTGCAAAGACCCCAGCAGGACGTTGGCTCGATCCTTCAGAGCTCGGTGGCCCGGCAGTATTCCTGGCTTCTCATGCTTCTGATGCTGTGAATGGACACGTGTTATATGTTGATGGTGGTATCCTTGCATATATCGGAAAGCAGCCTAAGTAAATTGAGAATTAAAAATTGAAAATCGAGAATTCTTTTGTACAGATTTAAAAACATAATCATAATGTTGTCAGCAACGCTAATGTTGCTGACAGCATCGTGTTCGTCAAGTGATAACGACATCACACCAAGTGATCAGGTAGGCATAACAGCAGCGACCTTCGGAACACTTCGCAGGCAGAGTACAACAGGAAGTTCATACTCCACCTACGTACCATCTTCATCGACCTACCCCATTTTCATAGACCACATAAAGGGTGAGATATACAATCCCGACTCGTTGCCGGTACGTACAATCCCATCCAAGATTCTTCTTACGTTATCTTTCAAGAACAACTCTTCCGGAGTTCTTGAATCAGTGGAGAAGAAAGACTCTTTCGCACAGACATATTACTCTACAGACACACTTGACTTCTCTAAGCCACGTAAAATAAGAGTAACATCATCTGACAGAGCACATTCACGAGATTACACCATAGACATAAGAATACATAAAGTCGGTGTTGATTCTTTAAAATGGACACGCATGAATGTCTGCAACCAAATAAAGGGAAAGAAACTAATCACTTTGAAAGCGCTTTCCAACGATGAGGCTTTATATGTTCTGGCAGCAGATACGACTAGAGACTCTTCAAACGATTTATATTGCAACGTACATGTATTAAAGACATCCGACGGAAATACCTGGACCACAGAATACACCACACCATCAACAAAGATTACCGTGCCGTTTGAACAGTTCAAGAGACCAACGATGGCTGTTTACAAAGACAAAATGTATCTGCTTCATGATGGTCAGTTGAGATGTTCTGATAACTGGACAAGCAGCGTCTCATGCAATCTGAGAGCTATCCTTGGAGGTTTTGACAACTATTTCTATGGTGTCAATGACCAGAAGAAAATAGAAGTGGCAACAGGAGGAGATCCTATGACAGCATTATTCTCAAGTGACAGCATGGAAGAAATGCAATATGTCGTCGGTGACAGCCTTCCTTATAAAGACTTTAACTTCATTGCAACGAACCTGCTCACAGATCCGACAATGGGACGTACCATACTGTTGGCAAACAAGCAGAACGAAGTCACAAACATCAAAGCGCCAGACGTTGACAAGGCTGTAATCTGGAGTAAAATAATTGATGACGTGCCTCAGGATTGGTGTCTCATGACTCCTGCATGGAACAATCATTATAAAGTACTGCCATATCTGCCATATTTGTCTGCTACATCATATGCAGATGGTATAATTGCTACCGGAGGCTATCCAAACGTCAGACAACTTTACTACTCTAATGACTGGGGAACCACTTGGGCTGTCAAAAGTTCCATAAATGTACCCGTAGATTTACAGAGTACTGCTCAAGTAGCTATTGCATCCGACTACATTTATCTATACCTCATTGGAGGCGATACCGGTGAAGTCTGGAGAGGACAAAAGATTTATTAAGAAAAGAAAAAAATGCGCATACATATCCTTCTTATAGCACTTATATTACCATTTACCGTCTTTGCCCAGGAAGACGTTGAATATCGTATGGATATCGGCGCAGGTGTGGGAGCGACGACCTATTACGGAGACTTCAATGCGTCACCCACCAAGAATATTCAGCCAGCCGCAGCTATAGTATTCCGTGATATCATTAATCCACATATGGCGATAAGGCTGTCTGGAATGTACACCAAGGTAAAAGGTTCATATGATCCAAACAGGACATATTATCCTAATGTGAGCACATACACTTTCAACAATTCTCTTGCGGACCTTAGTGCTACTTACGAATACAATTTCTGGCCTTATGGAACAGGAAAGGACTATCGGGGAGCCAAACGCTTAACGCCATTTATATCTATAGGTGTAGGCGTTACATACGCCAATATCAAGGCTGACGAAGCAATGAAGATTGAGAAAAAGAACCTTGTCACAGCTAATGTGCCTATTGGCGTAGGTGTAAAATACCGCTACAAAGACAGATACAACTTCTCATTAGACTGGCAGATGCATTTCTCCCTGTCTGATGAACTCGATGGAATAAAAGATCCATACGGTATTAGCAGCAACGGTTTATTTAAAAACACCGACTGCTACAGTACCTTAACACTTGCTTTTACTTATTCATTTTCCGAAAAATGCAGAACATGTCACAAAGAATGAATATACCAGAACATATAGCTATCATCATGGATGGCAACGGCAGATGGGCACAACAACGTGGAAAACCACGTAACTATGGTCATTCTGCTGGTGTAGACACTCTTCGTAAAATAACTGCCGAGTGTGCACGAATCGGGGTAAAATACCTCACAGTATATGCTTTCTCTACTGAGAACTGGAATCGTCCGGCAGAGGAAGTAAAACTATTGATGGGACTTGTCATTTCATCATTAGACAATTCCCTGTTCGATGACAATAACATACGTTTTCGCACCATAGGCGACAAGAAACGTCTTCCTAAGGATGTACAAGATACGCTTCAAGGTCTGGAAGAACGTACAAAAGATTATACAAGGATGACAATTACTGTCGCCCTCAGTTATTCCTCACGTTGGGAACTGACCGATTGTATGCAGAAAATTGCCTATCAAGTGGAATCAGGCAAACTGAAGGCAAGTGATATTACGGAACAAACTATCATAGAAAATATGAATAGCGGATTCCAACCTGACCCAGACTTACTTATAAGAACAGGTGGTGATATTCGTATATCAAACTACATGCTTTGGCAGATAGCATATTCCGAGTTGTACTTCACGCCTATATATTGGCCTGATTTCGACGAGAAGGAGCTTATAAAAGCCATTGAATATTTCAACACCAAACAACGTCGTTTCGGCATGACCGAAGAACAGGTGGAAAAAGGTTTATAGAATCCTCTTACAATTGTTAAAAGCAAATATCCGTGTTTAGAAACAGATTTTTCTTTACATTCATATACCTCTGTATACCATTCTTGGTCATATCCGGCCAAGACAAGATAATCAATCCAGACATCTCATATGTTGGTGCTGTCAAGAAATACACGATAGCCCACATAGCAGTTAGTGGTGTCGATGAATATGAAGACTTTATGCTCACAGGAATCTCCGGTCTTTCCGTTGGTCAGGAAATCAGTGTTCCAGGCAACGAAATAACCGAGGCAGTAAAGCATTATTGGAAACACGGACTATTCTCAGAGGTAAAGATAGCAGCAGATTCTATCGTTCAAGATTCCATCTACCTGCATTTTTATTTACGTACACGTCCTCGCGTGAGCGCCATAAACTATATCGGCATTAAGAAAAAAAGTGAGCGTGAAGACATGGAGGCTAAACTCGGACTTCTTAAGGGGTCTCAAATAACCCCTAATATGATTGCCAGAGCCAAGATTCTTGCGGAAAAGTATTATGCAGATAAAGGTTTCAAGAATTGTGAAGTGACAATACGCCAACGCGATGATGTTACTGAAAAGAATCATGTCATCCTTGACATTGAAATAGACAAGAAACTAAAGACAAAGATTCATCGCATTTATATTGACGGCAACGAACAAATAAAGACCAGCAAGTTAAAAGGTAAAATCTTCGGAGGTGGAGCTCTGAAGAAACTTCATGAGGTTAATACTCTTCGCGGATTCTTGAAATCAAAGAAATTCAAGCCAGAAAAATATGACGAGGACAAGAATAACCTTATTGACTATTATAACGAGTACGGTTATCGTGATGCGAAACTGGTAAAAGACAGTATCTCTACATACGATGACAGACATGTTGATATTTACTTCACTATATATGAAGGGCAGAAATATTATCTCCGCAACGTCACATGGGTAGGTAATACCGTTTACAAGACTGATTACCTGCAAACTGTGTTTGGCATGAAAAAAGGTGATGTTTATAACCAGAAACTTATGAACAAACGCCTGAAAGATGATGATGATGCTGTAGGAAACCTATATTGGAACAATGGTTATCTGTTTTATAAGTTAGATCCTGTAGAGATTAATGTTGACGGTGATTCCATCGACCTTGAGATGCGTATACAAGAAGGCCCACAAGCTCACATCTCTCATGTTCGCATAACAGGTAACAATCGCTTATATGAGAAGGTTGTGCGTCGTGAGTTACGTACCAAACCAGGTGACCTATTCTCTAAAGATGCCTTGATGCGTTCAGCTCGTGAAATTGCATCTATGGGACATTTTGATCAGGAGAAAGTCAATCCAGATGTACGTCCTAACTATGAAGATGGAACCGTTGACATCAATTGGGACTTGGAGCAGAAGTCTAATGACCAGGTAGAGTTCTCTTTAGGTTGGGGACAGACAGGTGTTATCGGTCGCATAGGACTGAAACTGAACAACTTCTCTATGGCGAATCTCTTTCATAAGAAAAAAGAGCATCGCGGTATACTACCTGTTGGCGACGGTGAGACCCTTTCCCTCGGTGCACAGACGAATGGTCGATACTATCAGGCATATAACATATCATACGGAACATCATGGTTTGGTGGCAAACGTCCTATCATGTTCAATGTTGGCGTATTCTACTCCAAACAGACAGACGTAAGTAGCAGCTATTATAACTCCAACTGGCAAAATTCTTACTATAACTATATTGGAGGATATGGAAACTACTCTACCTATAATAGCTATGAGAACTATTACGACCCAGATAAATATGTGCAGTTGCTTGGTGGTTCCATTGGCTGGGGTAAACGATTGCGCTGGCCCGACGATTACTTCCATCTTTCTTTGAGCCTTGGCTATACACGCTACATGCTGAAGAACTGGAATTACTTCCTTGTCACCAATGGTAATTGTAACAACATAAACTTCGGAATATCTTTGACACGTACCTCTACCGACAATCAGTTATTCCCACGTCATGGTTCAGAATTTGAACTTAGTGTTACCGCTACTCCACCATGGAGTCTCTTTGATGGTAAAGACTATTCAAAACTTGCCAACGACTATCTTGACGTACGTTATCAGAGCCAGTTACAAGAGAAGCATCGTTGGATAGAATATCACAAATGGAAGTTTAAGAGTCGCACATTTACTGCACTCACAAACGGCCAAAAGTGCTTCGTACTCATGACACGTGCCGAATTCGGAATCTTAGGATACTACAACAAGTATAAGAAATCCCCATTCGAAACTTATTACATGGGTGGTGACGGAATGTCAGGCTATTCCAGCAGCTATGCCACAGAGACAATCGGCTTGCGTGGTTACGAGAACGGTTCTCTCACCCCTTCCGGATATTCCGGCTATGCGTATGACCGCTTTACCGTTGAACTGCGTTACCCATTCCTACTTGGAAATACTACGATATACGGATTAACGTTCTTAGAAGCCGGTAATGCATGGACAAACACCCGAGATTTCAACCCATTTGATATGAAGCGCTCTGCTGGTGCTGGTGTCCGTATCTTCCTGCCTATGGTTGGACTTATGGGTATTGACTGGGCTTATGGTTTCGACACCACATTCGGCAAAAAGGGTGGCAGCAACTTCCACTTCATACTTGGACAAGAATTTTAAACAATAAAAAGAATTCACTATGAAAAAGATTCTAGTATTTTTCTCTTATATGTTGTTCGCAACATGCGCTATGGCACAAAAGTATGCTCTCATAGACATGGAATATATTCTAAAAAACATACCAGCCTATGAGCGTGCTAATGAACAACTCAATCAGGTTAGTAAACGATGGCAGGCTGAGGTGGAAGCGCTCAACACGGAAGCTTCTACCATGTATAAGAACTATCAGAACGAGGTAGTATTCCTGTCTCAGGATCAGAAACAAAAGAAGCAGGAAGCTATCATGCTAAAAGAAAAAGAGGCAGCTGATCTGAAAAAGAAATATTTCGGTCCTGACGGAGAACTATTCAAAAAACGCGAATCCTTGATGGCGCCCATACAGGATGAGATATACAATTCAGTAAAAGAGGTGGCTGAACAGCGTGGATATCAGATGGTTCTGGACAGGGCTTCTGATGGAGCCGGAATAATTTTCGCCTCTCCAAAAATAGACATCTCAAACGAGGTCTTACAAAAACTTGGCTATTAAAAGTTATTTCCATTTTGATAAACAAACTATAGTATAAAATAAAAATTTTAATTCTAAATGAAAAAGATTATTATCGCACTTATCGCAGTGCTCGGTGTTGCAGTAAATGCTAACGCACAGAAATTCGGACATGTTGATACTCAGGCAATAATGCAAAGTCTCCCAGAGGTTACTAAGGCAAATGGTGAACTTCAGGCTACAGCTCAGCAGTATGAGAATGAATTGAAGACCATGCAAGAAGAGATTCAGCGCAAAGCAGATGAGTATGACAAGAAGAAGTCAACAATGAACGCTACAGACCAACAGGCTGCTGAGCAGGAGTTACAGACTCTTTACAACAAACTGCAGGAGACATACCAGCAGAATCAGCAGAATATCCAGAAGAAGCAGGAAGAGCTCATGGCTCCAATCAACCAAAAGATTCTGAAGGCCATTGAGAACGTTGGTAAAGCCGGTAACTACACTTATATCGTACCAGCAGGTTCATTCCCTTATATTGGCGCAACCTCTACAGATGTTACAGCAGCTGTCAAGGCAGAAATTAATAAGATTAAATAATGAAGAAAATCATATTAATGGCAATATGCTTCGCTTGTTGTTCCACAATAATGGCACAACAAGCGAAGATTGGTTTTTTCTCTATGCAGGATTTGCTCAATACTGATGTTAAATATCAGGAAGCAATCGCTAATGCTCAGGTTCTGAAACAGCAATATGCGAATGAGCAAAAGATAGCAGAACAGGATTTCAAGGAAAAGTACGAACTATTTCTTGAACAACAAGGAAACCTTGCCAAATCAATACGTGCAAAAAGGCAAAGCGACCTGCAATCTCTTTTAGAGCGTACCGAGAACTTCAGGAAAGAGACACAGCAGCTTATCAAGAAGTCTGAAGAAGAAGCTCTTTCTGCGGTTAAGATACGAATCTCTGAGGCTATACAGAAAGTTGCTGAACAAGGTGACTACCTTCTTATTATTAATAGTGACAGCGAAACATGTCCCTATATAAATCCCAACTACTCAGAGGATATTACAGAGAAGATATCATCTGTTCTCTCTAACCCATAACTACAAATCCCTTTTATCAGGACTTATTTAACATATGATTGGCGTTTTTGACTCTGGCTACGGAGGACTGACAATCCTAAAGCAACTGCGGGAAACCCTTCCGGAGTACGACTTCATATATCTTGGCGACAATGCCAGAGCTCCTTATGGCTCACGTTCCTTTGACGTGGTATATGAATTTACACGCCAGTCTGTCATGAAGCTCTTTTCCATGGGGTGTCACCTCGTCATTCTGGCATGTAATACGGCATCCGCTAAGGCTTTGCGCACAATACAACAGCACGACCTGAAACAGAAGTCTCCCTTTGATGATAGCGGTCTGACACTGGAAGAAGAGGGATACAGAGTCTTGGGTGTCATACGTCCCACTACAGAAATCATTGGCAACCTCACTCATACACGGCATGTCGGAATTGTTGCTACAGAGGGTACTATACGCTCTGAGAGCTACAACATGGAGATTACCAAACTTTTCCCTGACATAAAGGTATCAGGACAGGCTTGTCCACTTTGGGCTGCCATCGTAGAAGCCGGAGAGGCTGACAGCGAAGGGGCAGAATATTTCGTAAGGAAAAGAATAGGCCAGCTACTCGCCAAGGATGCAGACATTGACACCATAATACTGGGATGTACACACTACCCATTATTGATGAAGGCGCTGAAAAAGGCCGTTCCGTCAGGCATAAACCTTGTTTCACAAGGTGATTGGGTCGCTGCATCCTTAAAGAACTACCTGCAACGCCATCCGGAAACGGATGCCCGTTGTTCCAAAGGCGGCATGATACGCTATTATACCACTGAATCTGAAGAGCGATTTAAGGAAATTGCGGCAAAATTCCTGAATGAAGACCTTGACGTTCAGCGAATAAACATAATTTAAAACTACTAACTAACTAAACACAATGAAAAAATCAATCTTTCTACTCACCTTCACACTTTTGCATCTTTCCCTTTCGGCAAAAGACTACAATGTAAAAGCTTATGGCGCAGTCTCTGACGGAAAGACCCTGACCAGTGATGCTTTCAATAAAGCCATAGAAGTTGCATCCCAAAATGGAGGAGGTCGTGTCATTGTTCCTGCGGGGGATTATCTTTGCGGTTCCATTCGCATGAAGAGCAATATAGAGTTGCATTTTGAAGACGGGGCAAAGGTAATAGCTGCATCTGAGAAATATAATGCTTATGACCAGCGTGAGCCATGGGAAGGCCCACAATATCAGGACGGAGGGCACACTTTCTTCCACAACTCCCTTATCTGGGCAGATGGTGAGAAAAACATCGCCATCACTGGCAAAGGATTCATCGACGGTGTCGGACTGACAAAGAAAGACAAAGAGAAAGCCGGCATTGTTGAGGGCGGCGGCGTGGATACTGGTGACAAAGCCATCGCCTTCAAACTATGTAAAAATGTAAAAATAAAAGATATAACAATATATCGCGGAGGCCACTTTGCAATCATTGTCACAGGTTGCCAAAAAACATTAATTGATGGTGTTACGGTTGACACTAATCGTGATGGTGTTGACATTGACTGCTGTAAAGACCTCATCATACGCAACTGCACAGTAAACACCCCAAGTGATGACGGCATAGTCCTGAAAAGTTCATATGCCCTGAAGAGCGTCGTTCCATGCGAAGACGTAACAGTAAAGAACTGCACCGTCACTGGCTATAAATGCGGCACATATCTCGACGGCACGAAGATACCGGAGCCTGTAAACTGGGTTTGCGGACGAATAAAGTTGGGAACAGAGAGCAATGGAGGGTATCGTAATATCTATATCAAAAATTGTAAAGGAGAATACTCCAGTGGACTGGCTTTTGAGTCTGTTGATCAAGGACTGATGGAGAATATCTATGTCGATGGCATGGTGATAGACCACACCCACCACTACCCCATCTACATCACAACCGGTTGCCGCAACCGTGGGCCAAAGGAACGTACTGACGTCTCTACGGGCCGTAATATATTTATAAAGAATGTAACATGCCTCCATGCCGATTCTATTGCAGGCATCATCATAACAGGAATGCCGGGCACTCCTCTTGAAAACATTTCCCTCAAGAACATCACCGTACAATATGCTGGTGGCGGCAGGGCAGAACATGCACAAAGTGAATACCGCGAACAGGGAACAAACTATCCTGAGCCGAAATTCGCAGGATTCACTCCGTCATACGGTGTATACGCACGCCATGTCAAGGGACTGAAACTGACAAATCTGAACTTCACCGTCGAAAGACCCGAAGAGCGTCCGATGCTGCGGTTTATTGATACAGAAAATGTCGAAATAAAGAATGTAAATGGTCCCGGAAAAAGGATGTAAAAATGCAAGACATAAAATCATACGCCATAAGTTGTTTCCAAGATGAAGCACAGGCAATACTCGACCTCATCCCACGCATTGATGACAACTTCACCAAGGCCGTTGAAATGATATTCAACTGTAAGGGGAAAGTCATCGTAACAGGTGTCGGCAAAAGCGGACACGTCGGAGAGAAGATGGCCTCTACGCTGGCTTCTCTTGGTACACCTTCTTTCTTCCTTAATCCCCTGGATGCCTTTCATGGTGATCTGGGAATGATTTCTGAAGGTGACGTCGTAATATCCATCAGTTATAGCGGATATACCGATGAGCTGCTACGTTTCATCCCGCTATTAATGGAACGCAATATCCCCATCATCGGCATTACAGGCAACAAAAGCTCTCTCCTTGCACAATATTCTTCGTGTCATCTGGATATACAAGTCGATCATGAAGCCGATCCGTTGAATCTTGCCCCGACTTCATCAACGATGGCAACAATGGCAATGGGAGATGCCCTGGCTTGTGCACTGGTAAAGCTGCGCGATTTTAAAGCCAATGATTTTGCGCAATTCCATCCAGGAGGATCACTTGGCAAGCGACTGCTTTCCCATGCACGAGACTATATGGTGAAAGACAATCTCCCAATAGTCACTCCTGACACAAAAGTCTTTGACGCCATTATCACGGCAAGCAATGGCAAATTGGGGCTGGCTATCGTCATTGACAATAATAATTCTTGCAACGGCAAGGGAGTTCTCGTAGGAATTATTACTGATGGTGATGTACGCCGTGCTGTACAGAAATACCAGAACAAGATGTTTGAGCTTACAGTTAAAGATATCATGACCACTAATCCAAAGACCGTTCGCCCAGAAACAACCTTGAATGAAGTAGACAAGATATTGAGGAAATATAACATCCATGCCCTCGTAGTTACCGACAAGGAGGGAGGCGTCGTAGGAGTCATCGATTCCTTCAGAGTGATATAATATCTAAACTGCAAAATATCTGATGATGCATAAAAATATAGCAATAATAATCGCAGGTGGCAGTGGAAACCGTATGGGCCAAGACATCCCAAAGCAATTTATCAATGTCTATGACAAACCTGTACTAATATATACGTTAGAGGGTTTCCAACGGCATCCTATGATTGATGCCATAGAAGTAGTCTGCATAGACGGTTGGGAAAAGGTATTGCAGGCATACGCCAACCAATTTAATATTTCCAAACTGCAATGGATAACCAAGGGAGGAGATTCTGCTCAAGAAAGCATCCGTAACGGAGTGTATAATCTTGAAGGCAAGGTTAATGATGATGACATCATTATTATCCATGATGGTATACGTCCGATGATTGATGACAGCGTTTTAACTGATGTCATTAATAAAGCGGAAGAATACGGCAATGCTGTAACATCCATGCCTTACAATGAACAAATCTTCGTTGTTGACAAGGATGACGAAAATACCACTATACAGTTTATTCCCCGTGAGACCCTCAGACGAGTTTCCACCCCTCAAGCATACCGCTACGATTTGCTCAATACGAAATACCATGAAGCCTATGCCAGAAACATCGGAATACATGGTTCACACTATGCGAATACTATGATGGTAGAATTGGGCGTAAGGCTCCATTTCGCCAAGGGCTCTGACAAGAACATAAAACTCACGACAAAAGACGATTTGGAATTGTTCAAAGGCTACATGACAAAGGAAAAAGACACCTGGCTGAAATGAATAAAAGTCACATACTATACAGGGAAGACATTAATGGCATCCTATCCGTCAAGGGCATCGAACGATTACGCGGCAAACGCTTTCTCATAACCGGTGCCACAGGCATGGTTGGCGTCATGCTCATAGACACGCTGATGGCTCTGGGCGATACCCATGTCTATGCCGTAGGGCGCAACAAAGAGAAAGCTGCCGACAGACTCGATGAATACTACGGCTCCGATTTATTCACATTCATCGAGCAGGATGTATATCTGCCTTTGCCAGATGTGAAGGTTGATTTCATTATACCCCTTGCCAGCAATACACATCCGTTAGCTTACTCCCAATATCCTGTAGAGACAATGCTCACAAACATCAAGGGCGTGGAGCATGCACTTAACCTTGCCGTACGCTGCAATGCAACAGTCTTATATCCCTCTACGGTTGAGGTCTACGGCAATGCGAGGGGGAAAGATGTTTTTACTGAAGACTATACCGGCAAGCTCAACCTTGCCACCAGCCGTTCCTGTTATACAGAATCAAAGCGCGCGGCAGAAGCCCTCTGCCAATCTTATATTGCAGAGAAAGGCGCGCACGTCTGCATCGCCCGACTATGCCGCATCTTCGGTCCGACTATGCTTATGAGCGATAGTAAGGCATCATCACAGTTTATCAAGAAAGCCCTAGCAGGTGAAGACATAGTGCTGAAGTCTGAAGGCACACAATTCTTCTCCTATACATACGTGGCTGATGCCATAGCAGGTTTGCTTACAGTTTTACTGAATGGCAAAAACGGGGTGGCATACAACGTAAGCAGCGAGAAAACCAACGTACATCTAAAGGACTTCGCACAGATGTGTGCTGAGTATAATGGCAGGAATGTTATATTCGATCTTCCATCGGAAACTGAGGCTAAAGGATTCTCTATAGCCACACAAGCCATCATGGATAACAATATGATTAAGACCATAGGCTTCATCCCACGATATGAAATGGCGGATGCCGTAAGAAGAACAATACAGATACTGAACAATGAACAGTCCTGAGAACAGGTAACGATGAGATATTTTTCAATTTGATAACATAGGTAAATATAATTACTCATAATTTTTAGCAACAATGGAACCTGAGTATCTGAAAAAACTACAACAAAAGACGCTTATAACTCTTAAGTATGCTATTAACTTCTTTGAACAGCACAACTTAAGTTATTTTGCTTTTGGGGGAACTTGTCTCGGGGCTGTAAGACATCAAAACATGATACCCTGGGACGACGACGTAGACATATTGATGCCCTATGATGACTATCAAAAACTAATAACTCTCAAACAGGAAATTGACAACAGCGGGAAGTATAGACTTCTCACGCCAGATACTCCGGGATTCATTGATCCCTTCTGCAGGATTATCGACACGAATACTTCTATATGGAGGTATTATTTGAACCCTATAATCTTTGGAACACAGATAGATGTTTTCCCATTGTATGAGACAGACATCGACGATGATGAGACCTTAACATCCATGTTAAACGAAAACTTTTCCAAGACATGGCGTTACCAGCGTGCCAATCAAAAATATAATTGGGTGCGCTTTCTGGAGAATATCCAACACAAACATCTCCGTGGACTACTAAGAAACATCAAATGGGCTCTCTCTACATGCAACGTGAAAAGATACAAAAAGGAACTTGACAATTTTCAAGCTAAACTCAATACTCCGGGAGGCCATAGATTAGTTAATTTTGCAAGTTTCATTTACGGACTTGAGACCTATGACAAAGAATGGTTTGCCAAATACATCGAGATGCCCTTTGCGGACTTCAGCATACGCGTTCCCGCAGGGTATGATGGGTATCTGAAGAGTGTTTATGGAGATTACATGAAACTCCCCCCAATAGAAAAACGAAATCCTACGCATGATTGCTATTACATAAACCTTAGCGAGGGTCTTTCCATAGATGAAGTTCGCAAAAGAATAAGCAAAGGAGAAAGAAAAGTACTATAATCAAATGAAAAAGAAGTATCATATCGACGCGCTGAACAAGAGTGCATTCGGAAGAACCTACTACGATGCATGTTCCAAGCCTCATACAGATGCTGAAAAAACTGCCAATGTCCTTGGCTTTGAGTCTGTCTATCTCTATGGCAGCAGACTGTCTAAGTTAGGAAGACCCATTTGGAAAAAGATACTTATACACGCATATAACCTATTTTACCAAGCATACGTTCTATGGCAAGCTCGCCGTCTGAATAAAATCAAAGATTCTGACATTTTCATACAGTATGGTTTCTCCACAGAATCCATGTTCTCTATCGTACGAAAACTTAAGAGAAACAACAACCGCATCATTCTGCTAATTCATGATTTGGATTCTCTACGTCTTAATGGTGAAGGAAGTTCTGTCGCTTCCGCATACATCAGGAAGTTGCATCATAATGAGAAAGAACTTCTTCGTAACACAGATGTTGTCATAGCACACTCTGAACCGATGGAAAAAGAACTACGCAAGTTAGGTTTCAATGGTATCATTGAAACTCTCAGGTTTTTTGACTATCTGAACGGGTATGAGGCAGGACAAGATACTACAGACATAAAAAACAACATAAACATCGTATTTGCCGGAAACTTAGAGAAAAGTCTCTTTATCAAAAAACTCCACACACTTGAGACCTACACTAATCTCCGTTACCATCTTTACGGGAAACACACCAATGACATACCTACAAATGAGTCCGTTATCTACAAAGGCTGCTTCCAAAATGACGATATTGCTGATATTGACGGCACATGGGGATTGGTCTGGGATGGTGAAAGCGTTGACACATGTAAAGGCAATTTTGGTGAATATCTGAAAATAAACGCTCCTTTCAAATTCTCCCTCTATCTTGCAAAAGGCCTTCCTGTGGTAGTGTGGAAAGATAGTGCGATAGCGAAATACGTGGAGGAATATGGGCTGGGGATAACTGTCAATAGCCTCAATGACATTTACCCGACCATTCAAAAACTCTCTACCTCTCAGATTGAGCAGATTAAGGAAAACGTAAATAAGTATTCTGCCTTCGTGAAAAAAGGTGAGATGTTATCCTGTGTCTTACAAAAAATCATCACGCAATAACATGATAAATGAGCAAAGTGTAAATAGCCCCATGCAACCATACAATGTTGACATAAGCGTACTGATGCTCTTTCATGCCAGAGCAGACCACTTCAGCCAAGTCTGGGCTGAGGTGAAGAAGGCTCGTCCCGCACGCCTTTTCCTCTATCAAGATGGTCCGCGTGAGAACAGCGATGATATGAAGGGAATCATGGCGTGCCGTGAATTGGTAAAAGATGAAAACATCGACTGGCAATGTGAGGTGCACCGTCTCTATCAAAAGAAGAATTATGGCTGTGACCCCAGTGGGTTTATGTCACAACGATGGGCCTTCTCACTGACAGACAAATGCATGGTGTTGGAGGACGATGTTGTACCATCACAATCATTCTTCACCTTTTGCAAGGAAATGCTGGACCGCTATGAACACGACGAACGCATAACGATGATTGCAGGCTTCAACACTGATGAGGTTTCTGACCTACCTAATGGCTATGCCAATACCACGTATTCACCGGAAGAGAGTAATATCCAAACGATCCCAAGCGTACAGGGAAGAGCAACACCAAGCTATTTCTTCACCCGAGTCTTCTCCATTTGGGGTTGGGCATCATGGGCACGGGTAGTGAATCAATGGGAGGGAGACTACGCCTTTGTCAAAGATCAGGCACGATTCAAGGAACTATGCGCCAAAGTTAAACGTGAAAAAATATTCACCTGGATGCCTAAAGCTTGCACAGACCATACTCTATCAGGCAGAGCTCACTTCGAGAGTATCTTTTGGGCTTACATGTTCATGCATGATGGACTGGCAATAATGCCTCGCATGAACATGATTAACAACATCGGACTTCAGGGGGGAACTCACTATAATGTTGATTTACGGTTAAAGCCTCGTTGTCAAAGGCAAATCTTTACAATGCAGCGCTATGAGATATGGCCACCATACACACATCCTGCACAGGTGGAGGACTGGCCACAGTATCTTGATTCATATTTCTGCCGCATGGGGTTGGACCGTCCATTGCACAAGATGGCACACAGCATCGAAGAACTTTTTCTTCACTTACGCTATGGTGACATCAATGGCATAATAAAGGCGCTAAAAATAAGGTTATCAAAGATAATTGGCACATACAAAGCTTACTGATGAAGGTATTCCATATCATAACGCATATTGATCTGGGTGGCGCTGAACGTGTTGCCATTAACATTGCTAAAGGCGGCAAGTCACACGGCATTGAAATGCACGTGATAGAAGTTATTCGCGGCACCTCGCACATCTCACACTCCATGATTGCAGAAATGCGACAAACTGGCATCATAGTGCATCGGGCACCACTTCCAATACTTTTCCATTGGCACTATGTAGCAGAGAAAGCACTCGCTTGGTTTTTCCCTCTATGGTTTGTATGGCTGTGGATACGACATCGTCCCGACATACTACACTCTCATACAGAAATTCCTGACATCGGACTCTATGCCACACTACGGATATTTCCCTTCATTAAGCCCCGCAAGATAGTTCGCACCATCCACAATACGGTATTGTGGACTGGCATGAAGAATCTCGGCAAACGCATAGAAGAGTTCATGCAGAAACGGAATGCAAACATCTGCATATCCGAATCGGTGAGAAACATTTATGAAGCCAACTACGGAACGAAACCACCTATAATATATAATGGTGTGGAAATTCCCACCTCCATCATTTCATCTTTAGAACTGCTCCGAAAAGTCCCCAATGGAAGCATTTCCATCTGTTTCGCTGCACGATTGGAAGAACAGAAAGGTATTCGTACGTTATGTGATGTACTGAAAAGAATGAGTGGAGACACGAGATACCACTTTTATATTTTCGGTGAGGGGACACTAAGTTACTTGCTTGATGACCTAAGTCAGCAAGAAAACATCAGCATCCACGGACCAATAAGCAATATTGCTGCATATCTGGGAAATTTCGATTATGTCTTCATGCCCTCCCTACATGAGGGGTTGGCAACACTATCCATAGAGGCATCGCTGTCTCGCACACCTGTATTAGCCAACAATGCTCCAGGGTTGACAGATACACTCCCTCCTGACTGGCCACTAATGGTAACAGACAATGATACGGAGCAATGGCTATATCTATTGCGAGACGTACTGCCGACAGTAGATCACGATGCGCTGGCCGACAAAGCATACAACTATGCCTCAAACCGGTTCACGCTGAAGCACATGCAAGAAGAATACTACAGGTTCTATGGCTCTGTACATAATACATAATGTTAATTCATAATCAGATGTATTCTGCAATCTGGCTCAAAGTGCCAGACATCATATTACTATGAGCGAACTGAAAGACAAGACAGCTAAGGGCCTGCTATGGGGCGGGCTGGGCAACGGAGCGATGCAGGTGATAGGCATACTGCTGGGGCTCATCATGCTCAATATCCTGTCGCCAGCCGACTATGGAAAGATTGCTGTCCTGCTTATATATACCAACATTGCGAGCAACCTGCAGGACAGCGGACTCACCGCAGCACTGATAAACAAGAAGGAACCCACACACGAGGAGTACAACTCCGTATTCTGGTTCAACATTCTTGTCAGCTCCACACTGTATCTACTACTGTGGTTCGCAGCCCCTTACATTGCCGATTTCAATCACGATCCGAGTCTTACGCCATTGGCGCGCTTCCTATTCTGTGGCTTTGTCATAAACTCATTCGGAACTGTTCAGCGGGCATATCTCAATGGCCATCTGAAGGTGAAACAGGTAAATCTGATAGCCCTCTTCTCTGTTATCATATCTAATAGCATCGGTGTCGTGATGGCCCTCATGGGATATGCCTACTGGGGACTGGCGGCACAGACAGTCCTCTTCATCACGTTTATTATGATATGTGATTGGTTTGTCTCCCCCTGGCGTCCGTCGCTGCACATAGACTTGCGACCTGCGGCAAAGATGTTCGGCTTCTCAAGCAAGCTTCTCATCACCAATCTGTTCAACCAACTCAATACTCAGGTATTCTCTTTCCTGCTCGGACGTTTCTACAATACCCGTACCGTGGGCTACTACAGTAACGCCCGCAAATGGAATGACATAGTGGTAAACGCCATCCTAGGCATGATGATCGGTGTCTCTCAGCCGGTATTGGCGCAGGTAGTGGATGATGACGAGCGCTATCGCCGTGTGTTTCGCAAGATGTTGCGTTTCATTTGTTTCGTCACATTTCCATGCATGCTTGGGTTGGCACTTGTAGCACAGGAGTTTATTCTCATCACCGTCAGCGCCAAATGGTTAGAGAGCGTCCCCTTACTTCAACTGTTATGTATCTATGGAGCCTTCTATCCCGTCACGATGCTCTACAGCTATATGGCTATCAGTCGGGGCAAGTCTGGCATCAATCTCTTTTGTACCATCACGCTCTGCATACTCATTTGGGTGGGATTACTGCTAATGTACCCGTATGGAGTCTATAGCATGGTCGTATATTTCGTGGCAATTAATGTAGCATGGCTATTCGTTTGGCAATGGTTTGCATGGCATATGGTGCGTCTGTCGCTATGGTCTGCACTGGCAGACATTCTGCCTTTCTTCCTATTGGCGGCTGGGGTTATGGCATTCACATGGTATGTCACAATGCCTATCCAGAATATTTTCCTTGCCTTGGGGGTCAAGATTGCTCTTGCCTTCTCTCTCTACACTGGGCTCTCCTACCTCAGCGGTGCACAAATTATGCGCGAGACGCTGGACTATATCAAACATCTGCACCGCAAATCATAAAGAGTCACACCATGTGACCGACTATCAATCCGAGGTTCCACACAACGAGGAAGCATGTCAACAGACATACCAGCGCCACCAGACATCTGTGGATTGCTACATTATGCTTAGTGTGTTTCATCAGGTATCCCATTGCTATCGGTATGATGAACGCCCAGTGTGCCGTCATGATATACACATCTGTCAAGGCAAATCGCAGTACTACATGCAGCAGCATATCAAAAAGGAAAGGCATCATACACACCCAAAGGAACCGTTCACGGATTCCTGCCACTATACCCAAAAGCAACAATAGCACTATCAATGCCTCTACGGCATAGTTATACCAAGCGTGGTATTTCACTATCACAGGGCGTTCGCCTTTGTTGGCATCGCCCAAGAGGTAGTCCTTGTGAAGTTGCAAGCCCTCTCCAAAGATGTTATGCACCAACGATGGTAGCACAGCAATAGACATATCCGTCCATTCAAACAGTGGATTTTCAGCCAGTTGTTTGTCTATTCGAGCCTCGAGGCGCTGTTGACCCGCCGCCTTTTGACGTACAAACTTCACACTGTCACGCTCCTGGGCACGCTTCTCAATGCGGCTTTGGTACTGTTGTTCTTCCACCACCGCTGTCTTTTCATAATAATAGAAAATTCCCGCCATCACCAGCGTGGGCACTAAATACCACAGACTATGCCTCACCACCTGCATCGTGTTGCTTAGTTTCCAACGTCCGGCCACATCCATCAGCCACAGTTTCACACCATTGGTGGTAGTAATACCCGTACCGATGAAGTATAGCAACAGCATCTTCCACGTTGCTATATGGCTGCCACGTTGCAAGGCATGACCGCTCAGATAGATGGTCAGCAACATCACCGTCATAGTCAGCAGCATGTGATCGGTCACGAATGTCACCAGCATAACGTAGGCAAAAGAGAAGAAAAACAGATTCAGCATAAGGCTCTCCTTATATCCGAGCCTTACAATTTGACGCAGAATCTTGTACATCAGGAACCACGCCAGCATACTGATGCAAGTCCACACCACACCGAGAATATATATGGCACAGTTTACCCCCATCTCCCCCGTCATCCATTTGTTCAGTTGTGTCAGCGGCCACACCATGTAGGCCAGTATCGGATGACGCAGATGCACATATATGGGACGCCAATGGGTGGTTACAATATAGGTATATTGATCGAAGCCTGACCAGTGGAAACCCTTGTGGAAAGCGGTCCACGCACCATAGCGGGTGCTTGTCCAAGCCTCTGGAGCGCATAGCACCATCAGCAGATTAAGCCCGCCAAACAGCAGCAGACCTATCAGCAACACTGTCAACGTCTCCGTGTATTTTCCTTTAATTTTGTGTCTTACGCTATTAAACATCTTATCCTTTACATTTTAATTCCAAAACAAATACTCCACTATAAGTATTCCATTCCATGCCATAAGATAGAGTGCCAGCAGTACCAGCAACATCGTCAGGCGATGGCGGTATCTCTCAGGTTGGCTCTTGAGCATATAAGCCATCGCTATTGGCAGTACCCACAGATAGTGGGCAGACATTATAGCCAATTCATTGATGCCGAAGCCAAGTCCCATGTGCAAACTCATATCAATAGCAAAACATGCCAGACATATCCACAGGAATCTGCTATGTCGTCCCATCCATATTCCTGCTACAAACAATAATACCAGCAATGCTTCTATTATATAGTTGAACCAATTGACATAGCGCACTATGACAGGTCTGTTTACCAGCACATCCTTCAGCAGATAGTCCTCGTGTAGCATTATGCCCTCTCCGAAGAGACACTCTACTGCCACATCCCAACGATTTGTCGTAGCATCCGTCCATCGCATGAACTCTCCCTTGGCTATCGGCTTGCCAGTATGTTTATAGACAGCACTCTTCTTATATCTGCGTTCCCTCTTCTCTTTCAGCTTTTTCTCGATGCTGTCTCGCTTTGCCTCTCCATATTTCGCCACGAGTCGTTCCAACTGCATCTCCCGTTTCTTGGCTGCCTTTTCCTTATTGGCGACCTCTGTTGGTCTCACGAGGTAATGGTAAGTCAGTCGTGCACTTCCCCATACCATTCCTGATAGTGTCAGAAGCGTGATGAAATAGTATGGGAAGAACTTTTTTCCTTTCGACAAGAAAGCAACGGCAATCACCTTCAAGCCATTGCTCAACGTCACGCCAGCAGTAATAACAAACAGCAGGCAGGCATCCAGAACCGTTGCCTTTTTCTGTTTCTCTGGTACTACAGCCCTTTCTCTTCCAAATACATACAATGTTGCCAGCAGGCAGCACATTGACATAATGAAATGGTCTGGTGCAAAGGAGGCCAACATAATGTAAGCAAATGAGAAGGTAAGTGCTGAAAGGATATAGCCTTCCTTGCGATTTATGCCGATGATATCGGTAAAAATTCGATTCAGGAAGACAAATGAATACACACTGCAGAATATCAGCAATGTTGCTGTCACAAACATCACGCAGTTATATCCTGTCAGCCACATCAGCCCCTCGTTTATCTTTGTGAAAGGCCACATGAAATATGGCAGCAGAGGATGGCGATAGATGTTATACCCTACTCTCCAATCTGTAATGACAGAATATGTTATAGGGTCAAAGCCTGACAAATGCCAGGTTCTGACGAAGAGTCCCCAGGTATCGCCACTCTTCACGCTTAACTCCCCAGCATAGCGAACTATGTTGAGCATATTAAGCATCAAGGCAACCAAGAATGCCACAATAGTACCCTTACGCTCCTCTTTCCTTATCTTAAATGACGACAACATTTCTTTGGTTTCAAGTTTCAGGTTTCAAGTCTTTAACCGTTACCACTTTTCACTATAAACTTTAATATATCTCTTTGCCACGAAGTCCTCGCTATATGTAGCCAGCACCTTTTCTCTGGCTGCTCTTCCCAACATTTTGCGATTCGCCATTACATAGCTGATACCATCAGCTAAGTCTGTTGCATCCTTATATCGTGCTACATAACCGTTTAGGCAATGATCTATCATCTCAGGTATTCCTCCGACATTGAATCCTACGCAAGGAGTTCCACAAGCCATCGCCTCCATGATGGTGTTAGGCAGGTTGTCCTGTAGCGATGGCGTTACGAAACATGCCGACTTTGCATATAGTTCTGCCATTTCCTTTTCATCAGAGATATATGGTATATCTCTTCCAAGCGCCACCACTTCCACCTTCTCTCCCCTCTTTCTGAGTATCTTTACTGCCTGATCAAGATATTTCAGGCCCTTGCGCTCATCGTCCACTCTTTGGGCCACAAACAAAACCTTGTTTGTCGGAGGTGTTGCAAGAGGTTTGTATATGTCCGTATCGATAGGGTTGGGAATCGTCAGAATCCTTTGGCCATCAGCAAGCGCCTTTTTGTCTGAGATGCGTTTCAGCCAAAGGCTGCAAGCTACGAAAGTGATATTACGCTTATTGTAAATCCTTTGTTTATTTTCCCAAGCCCTGTGGGCAGCATTGCAAAAGGCAGAGACTCTCACACATGGGCAGCATTCGCATCCCATCTGGTAATGTCTGCAATCGCCTGTATAATGACAGCCGCCAGTAAAGCACCATTCGTCATGCATTGTCCATACTATGCGCTTGCCGCTATATACTATCTTCTCCAGTTCCCTGAACGACAGGAAACCCTGATTTATCCAATGCAGGTGTATCACATCAGCCTCCTGAAACTCCTTTGTCTTCGTGATGTCCTGTCCACATTGGGCATAATCCATCGTCCACAGGTTGCCAAACGTTGAGATATTTCCTGCTATGAGCATCATTCTCTCTGCTATAGAACTCCAGGACTGGGGCTTCCCCCTCCACCACGAAAGGTTCTTGCGACACAGCATAGTAGCATCTACGCCACTCTTCCTTAGCGCCTTCAGCAGACGACTGGCAGCAATAGCAGCACCACCTGTTTTCTCGTATGTTGACAGTAGGAGAACTTTCATTTCTTAATCTTCTTTAATGCAAAATATGCCACGTTTCCCAATACCACACCTATAGAGTTTGCGAGCAAGTCAGCCCATTCGCCACTCCTGCATGTTGTCAGATAGTTTTGTGCCAATTCTATCAAACCTCCCATCACTATTGGCAGCACTACAGTGTGCCAGGACAAAGAGCGTCTTTCATAACACCACACGAAAGAGAAGACCCCATACATCACAAAGTGTGTCCATTTGTCAATGAGGTTAAATCCATGTAGCGGTTCAATGTCTGGGATAGGTATCAGACATACCACCCATATCGCCACACACAATATGCATGAAAGGGGATATCTTTTTAAGAATAGTGTCATATTTGTCTGCAAAAGTAATATTAAGTGAGCAAAATACCAAGAGAAAATGTATTTTTTTTCGATAGAAATAAGATTATATGCCGTTGGAAAATAATTTTCCTCTAGAGAGATTTTATGTTCGCGGCCCGAAAACACATGTTCAAGGACGTGAAACATATATTCAAGGGCTGCGAACTTATATTTAAGGGCCTTGAATATAAAATATATAACGTAGAAAAGAAAAAAGGAGGAAGCACTCATCGTACATTCCTCCTTTATTTATATAAATATAGGATATATCTCCTATTACTTCACCAATGTCATAGTGTCTGTAGCAATCATCAGTTCCTCGTCTGTAGGTATCACTACTACCTTCACCTTTGAGTCAGGAGTAGAGATGACAGCCTCCTTACCACGAACAGTAGCATTGACAGCTTTGTCAATCTTGATGCCCATAAACTCGAGGCCCTCGCAGGCTGCCTCACGCATACCTGTCTGATTCTCACCTACACCAGCAGTAAATACCAGCACATCGCAGCCACCCATAGCAGCAGCATAAGCACCAATATACTTCTTGATGCGATAGAAATAAGATGCCTGAGCCACCTCAGCCTTCTTGTCGCCATTCTTGGCAGCAGCCTCTACATCACGCATATCAGAATAGCCACAAAGGCCCTGAACGCCTGACTTCTTATTCAGCAGGTTGCTGATGCCGTCAGCATCAAGGTTGAGCTTCTTCTGGATGAAGGTAACAGCGCCACCATCGATATCGCCAGAACGAGTACCCATCATGACACCCTCAAGAGGAGTAAGACCCATAGTGGTATCAACACACTTGCCATCAACGACAGCAGCAAGAGAGCCACCATTACCAATGTGGGCAGTAATCATCTTGCAGCCCTGCTGAGGAATGCCCAAGAACTCACAAGCACGCTTTGAAACATAGCGATGAGAGGTTCCGTGGAAACCATAGCGGCGAACTCCATACTTCTCATACAACTCGTAAGGAACAGCATACATATATGCCTTTGCTGGCATTGTCTGATGGAAAGCAGTATCGAAGACACCTACCTGTGGAAGGCCTGGCATCAGCTCAGATACAGCATTTACACCCTTCATATTTGCAGGGTTGTGAAGAGGAGCAAGGTCAGAAACAGCCTCGAAAGCCTTTATCACCTCAGGAGTGATGACAACTGACTCTGTAAACTTCTCACCACCATGCACCATACGATGACCTACAGCATTGATTTCGTCGAGAGATTTTATAACACCAATCTCTGGATCTGTAAGGAGAGAGAAGATAAATTTCACACCTTCCGTATGCTCAGGGATATCGTGCATAATCTGTTTCTTTTCACCATTAGGGAGCTTTACCTTTACGAAAGCGCCATCAAGGCCAACTCTCTCAGCACCACCACTAGTCATCACGCTCTTGTCATCCATGTTGTACAAAGCGTACTTAATAGAGGATGAACCACAATTTAATACAAGAATTTTCATTTTTCAGGTTTAATTATTATATATTTTCGTCCCCTTCAAAGCCCCCTCTAACTGGAGGGGGCTGGGGGAGGCTTTCACTCTTTACTTCTTCGCGTCCATTGCCTGGCATGCTGTGATAGCGACGAGGTTTACGATATCCTCTACTGAGCAACCACGAGAAAGGTCGTTTACTGGACGAGCTATACCCTGAAGGATTGGGCCCAAAGCCTGAGCACCAGCAAGACGCTGTACGAGCTTGTAGCCAATATTACCAACCTCGAGGTTAGGGAATACAAGCACATTAGCCTTACCAGCAATCTCTGAACCAGGAGCTTTCTTAGCACCAACACTTGGTACGAGAGCGGCATCTGCCTGCAGTTCGCCATCAACCTTAAGTGTTGGGTCAAGCTGCTTTGCAACAGCTGTTGCCTCAACAACCTTATCTACTACCTCATGGCTTGCGCTTCCCTTAGTAGAGAAAGAACACATTGCCACACGAGGTTCTGCAATACCAGCAACGCTCTTAGCTGTCTGGGCAGCACAAACTGCTATCTGTCCCAACTGCTGTGCATCAGGCATTGGAGTTACAGCAACATCAGCAAAGACGAGAACGCCATCCTCACCATATTCAGGTTTGTCTGTTATCATAAGCATTGCGCCAGAAACACATGTGATACCAGGCGCAGTCTTGATAATCTGCAATGCTGGACGGAGAGTGTCACCTGTAGTAGAGAGAGCACCAGAAATCTGACCGTCAGCTCCTTCTGTCTTGATAATCATACATCCAAGATAGAGAGGATTCTTAACCAGTTCGTGAGCTTGCTCTATTGTCATACCCTTCTTCTGACGCAATTGGAACAGCAACTGTGCCAATTCCTCTGAACGTTCATAGTTCTCTGGATCTATAAGTGTTGCCTTACCAATATTCTTCAAACCATGCTTCTCTGCGAGAGCATTTACCTTTGCAGGATTACCAATCAGGATTAGATCAGCAATATCCTGTGCCAACACCTGATCAGCAGCACATAATGTGCGTTCTTCTTCTGCCTCAGGAAGTACAATACGCTGTTTGTTTGCTTTAGCGCGAGCAATGATTTTTTCGATTAGACTCATAGTGATTATTGTATTAATTAGTTATGAATTGATAATTTTCTCTAGTTCTTCAGCTGAAAGGCGTAAGCGGAAATTGCCATTTATCGCAGCACTGATGCGCCCTGTCTCTTCCGATACAACAATCGCAATGGCATCCGACTGTTGGGATATACCCATTGCAGAACGATGGCGCAAGCCCAATTCACGTGGAATATCAAGATTATGACTTACAGGAAGGATACATCCTGCCGCCTTGATGCGATTCTTACTTATTATCATAGCACCATCATGGAGAGGCGAATTCTTGAAAAATATATTCTCAATGAGGCGCTGATTGACTGCTGCATCTATCTTATCCCCTGTCTCCACAATGTCGTTAAGGGGATTGTTTCGTTCCAACACTATCAATGCTCCGCACTTATTACGAGCCATATTGATACATGCCATAACGATAGGCATTGTGTTGGCATGACTCACTTCTGCGTTTTCATTTGACTTCCTTACAATCCATCCGATAAAGGAGCCCCTAGTATTACGTTCTCCCATGCGAAAAAGGAACTTGCGGATTTCCTTCTGGAAGAGAATAAGAACTGCCAGAGCACCCACTGCGACGAATTTATCGAACAAAGCGCCCATCATCTTCATCTCCACAACTCGACTGACAAAGAGCCATATCACAATGAACGTAAGGATTCCGACGAACATATTAAGGGTTCTCGTCTCTCGCATGAAGCGATAGACGTAATAAAGAACCATTGCTACAAGCAATATGTCAATAGCATCCTTTATGCCAAAAGTAAAAAACATCTTATAGTAAGTCGTGAGTTCTAATTATATCGGCTCCCTGAAGCATCGCAATATGGTGAATTAACCTTGTGCCTGCAAGTGTTGCATCACTGTCTGGTGTTGTTCCCAGTATTTCGTATATCATACGCTTTCTGCTGACACCAACAAGGAGCATATTGTCAGGAAATTCCTGTTTTATCTTGTGCAAGTTTAGCAGTATCTCATACTCTTGCTGACGTGTTTTACCAAAGCCGAAGCCTGGATCAAGTATCACCTCTACAGATGGCTGCAAAGAGTGTATCTCCTCCATCTTCCCTTTGAAGTCACCTATGATAGCATCTATGTCTGCTTCACTGGAAGTAAGCACATAACTGGCATTAGGCATAGCACATGCTACATTACCTGAGATATCATTGATGATGCTGACACCATAGTCCTTAACAACCTTTTGGGCAACCTCAGGACGAAATGTATCAACGCTGAGTATTGCTTTAGGAAACTCTCTTCGCAATAATTCCAACGCATGACACACACGTCGCATCTCCTCTTCCTCGCCTACAGGAGCACTACCAGGGCGGGTAGAACAGCCGCCAACGTCTATAATAGCTCCATCACCTCCCAAAGAGAGTATCTCACTGGCGCGTGAAAGAATCTCCTCATCGCTTTGCTTACGAGAAGCAGCATAGAAAGAGTCTGGCGTGACATTGAGAATGCCCATTATAGTGACTTCGCCACAAAGGTAATGTTTTTTTTTGATATTCAATATTGTGGATTTAATCGACAATGTTATTTTTATATTTTTTTAGTATTTTCAATAAGCCAGGCTTTATCGTCTGGATTGCTTAGCAACGGAAGGAGTTTCTCCCTTACAAGAGTATGGTAATCATTAAGATAGTCCTTCTCATATTGCTCCATCATATCCATCTCGATAGGGGTAGTATCAATAGGACATAGTGTTAGAGGTTCAAAAGTCAGCCATTTCTTTTCGCCATTAACAGAATTATCTCTCTTTACGAGCATTGTATTCTCGACCCTGACGCCAAACTTTCCTTCCAAATACACACCTGGCTCTATCGTCAGTGTCATTCCCTCTTGCAAAGGGGCTGGGCACCACCTCTGCCTCATTGACTGAGGGCCCTCATGAACAGACAAGCAAGATCCCACCCCATGACCTGAACCATGCATATAGTCAACCTTTCCACGCCATAAAACCGAATGTGGTATAGTATCAAGGTTTGTGCCGTTTGTACCTTCAGGGAAAGATATGCTTGCTAATGCAATATGAGCCTTAAGGACAAGAGTATAAACACGTCTCATCTCAGGTGTCAAGCGGCCTAATGCAATAGTACGTGTGATGTCTGTTGTACCATCTGAATATTGTGCTCCACTATCAAGGAGCAGTAGTCCCTCAGCCTTCAAAGTCTTCGCTGTTGCTGGAGTTACTGCATAGTGCACAATTGCCCCATTTTCATTATAGCCACAGATTGTGCCGAATGAGAGGTACATAAATTTCTTTGCAGCAAGAGCTGGTGCAGAAGAGGTTTCCATATCTTCCTCTTTGCGTAGTTGCTCCAAATTTTCCGACACTGTCAGTTCTGTTTGTCCTCCTGCCTCTACTGCAGGCTTCAGCCAACGCAAGAAGCGAACCATTGCTACTCCATCGCGCAACATAGAACGTTTGAAGCCTTCTATCTCGGCATCATTCTTGATAGCTTTCATCATTCCCGCAGGAGAATCGCAATCCCTGACATTTTCCCTTATAATGTTGAATATCGTGTAATTCGTGGTTTTACTTGAACATAGTGTCAAGGTGCCTTCTGAAGACTTTTTCTTCAAAAAAATCACGAAATCATCGTACTTTTCAATAGCTACGCCAGCCTCAGTTAACATAGCCTGAGCCTCTGGTGTGCAAGAGCCATTAACAAATACTCTTGCATCACTATGTGTGACATATAAATATGCTATAAAGACAGGAGTCATCAGCACATCTGAACCACGAAGATTCAACGTCCATGCTATTTCCGCCAAGTCTGTCATTACATATGCATCACAAGAACCCATAGCAGCTCTTAGACGCTGAAGTTTGGCTGCAGTTGTCTCACCTATAATACTGGAATCTACAGGAAATATATCGTTTGAGGGTTTGGCAGGACGATTATCCCATATCGTTGACAAGACATCATAATTTGTCCGCATGGTGCAACCGATGGTACGCAGTTCCTTTGTCAGTTGTGTTATCTCCTCATATGGCATCACCATACCATCAACACAGACTATTCCACCATTTGGCAAAAGACTCATCTTCCTTTTCAGCCATTCAGCGATAGTAGGAGTTTCTGGCATATTTTCCTTCATCAACTGCCATTCTCCTGACAATTCACGTTCTGCCTGTATGAAATATCTGGAGTCTGTCCATAATGCAACCTCATCCATTGTTACGACGGCTGTTCCAGCACTCCCTGTAAAGCCGCTTATCCATTTGCGACCCTGCCAATGCGGGGAGACATATTCGCTATTATGAGGATCTGACGAAGGAATGATGACAGCATCCAGACTTTCACGCTTCATCACTTCTCTTATTTTCATAAGACGAGCAGCGGCCTGCTCACTCTTTTGAAAGAAGGCAACCAGTTTTTCTACTGCCCTACCCCTATGTGACATACCATTCTTTTCCGCAGCAGACATTTCCGCAAAAGTGAGTGGCTTATCTGTCTCTGCAGGCGAATAGCCTTCTGGATAGAAGATGGGGTCATAGCCAAAACCTTCTGCACCATGTTTTTCTGTTGCAATGCATCCTTCCACCTTTCCTTCAAACAGATGGGTTTCGCCATGATATATCAATGCAATGGTTGTGCGGAATTGTGCTTTGCGATTGTCAAGACCCTGCATATTTCGCAGCAGTTTCTGCATATTAGCCTCAGAATCATGGTCTGTCCCATCAATTGTGGCATAGCGAGCAGAATAGACACCAGGCTCTCCATTGAGGGCATCTACCTCAAGACCTGTATCATCAGCAAAGCAGTCATATCCATAATGCTGGTTTACATACTGGGCCTTCTCTATAGCATTACCCTCAAGGGTGTCATGAGTTTCAGGAAGTTCTTCATGGCAACCTATTTCCTTTAGCGAACGAACCTCAAAGCGTTCACCTAGAATCTGGCGTACCTCCTGAAGCTTGTGCGCATTATTAGTGGCAAAGACAATTATATCTTTATTACTCAACACCCTTCATCATTTTTTTAAGCAGTGGGCACAACAGGAAAAGCAATACCGATGCCACACCAGCCATAACGGCAAATACCAGGAAGAAGTCTGTAAGGGTGGTTATTTCCAAACCACAGAAGTGTTTCGTCACGCCTTGCTCTGGCAGTAGCGTTGCCAGTTTTCCAGCTAAGATATTGCTGGCAGCATTACTCATGAACCACACACCCATCAATAATGATGCGAGATGAGTAGGAGACAGTTTGTTTACCATACTCAGTCCGATTGGTGACAATGACAATTCGCCGATAGTATGAATGAAATACAGGGCTACCAGCCACCACATAGTAGCCTTCTGTCCACCAGTTGTTATGCCATAAGTTCCATAGGCTATCACTACATATCCTAAAGCGAGAAGTGCTAAACCGATAGCCTGTTTACGAGGACTGGAAGGTTCCATATTATGCTTTGCCAATGTCTCCCATAACGTTGCCATAACAGGAGCGAAAAGCACTACAACAATCGGATTAATACTCTGGAACCATGTTGTAGGCATTTCCCAGTCACCGATATAGCGGTCACATTGCTGCTCTGCAAACAGAGTCAGCGACGAGCCGGCCTGTTCAAAGGCGCTCCAGAAGAATATCACGAAAAGGGCAATAATATATATCACTCCGATGCGTGACTTATCCACCTTCGTAAGGCTACGGTCTGTTATAATGAATAGTGGTAGAGCAACTGCTATGACATATATTGCATTGGAGATATAGTCATTAAAATCTGTTACATCCCGTGAGAGGATATAGAAGAAAACTATAGCGCCCAAGATACATCCCCACAAACGGAATGGAGAATTCTTGGCAACCTTTTTGGGGAGCTTAACCTCCGATGCCTGCAGTTCATAGCCCTCCATAAGGGCTTCCTCTTCTTCCTCCTGAAACTCCTTCAACTTCAGGAGTTCTGACGTGGCAGGGCTCAGACCGATACCCAGACCTTCTGGAGTCACAAGGAACCTATCTTTCAGTGTAGAGAACACCACCACCGAAAGCACCATAGCAACGCCAGCGCAGAAGAATCCCCACTTAAACGTGCTTGGTGATGTCCAGTCACCATCGCCCAGATAGCCGCAAATCAGCGGAGCCAAAAGGGCACCTGTATTAATACCCATATAGAAGATGGTGAAAGCGGAATCCTTACGATGATCCTGCGGCTCATAAAGGTCTCCCACCATTGTGGAGATGTTAGGTTTGAAGAAACCATTGCCGAATATCAGCATCGCCAAACCACCGAACATCAGCCACATGGAGAACGTATTATCTACAGACGAGTCTATTGCTCCACCTTCCGTAAAAATGCTCTGCTTTACGAAACATGCAGAGGCAAACATCAGAAACTGGCCTATAGCCATTGTTATTCCACCAAAGATGATAGAACGACGATTTCCCCAATATTTATCGGCTATATAACCACCCAACAAAGGGGTAAGATATACCAAACCAGTGTATGAGCCATATATCTGACTAGCCTGATCATTGGTAAAGAAGGCTGCAACGAGGTATAGTACGAAGAGGGCACGCATTCCATAGTAAGAAAAACGTTCTGCCATCTCCGTAACAAAGAGGAGGTATAAACCTTTAGGATGTGACATCGGTAATCAATTAATAGCGAAGAGTGAAAAATAATAATGCATTATAAACTCTCCAGTATTCTCTCTATCACCACCTGGGCAGAGATTTCTCTGTTTGCTGCTTCAGGTATGACGAGAGAGTTCTTGCTCTCTATAACCTCATCAGTAACAATGAGTCCACGACGAACAGGCAGGCAATGCATAAACTTACCATTATTGGTCCATGACATATGCTCAGCATCTACTGTCCAGGTCATATCGCGAGATATTATCTTTCCATAGTCAGCAGGATTGGTAACACCTGGGCAAGACCAGTTTTTGGCATATATAAAGTCTGCGCCCTCAAAGGCTTTCTTCTGGTCATACTCTATTGTTGCACCTTTCGTAAACTGCGAGTCCAGTTCATAACCTTCCGGATGTGTTATAACGAGGTCTACATCTGGAGCTGCTAACATCCATTCAGCAAAAGAGTTAGGTACAGCCTGTGGCAAAGCACGACAATGAGGTGCCCATGTCAAAACAGCCTTAACACGCTCTGTTGACTTATGTTCCTCAATTGTTATGAGGTCGGCAAAGGCCTGAAGAGGATGAACTGTAGCTGTTTCCATAGCAAATACAGGCTTTCCGGAATACTGTACAAACTGATTAACAATTGTCTCAGCATAATCATACTCCCTATCTGTCAAACCAGCAAAAGAACGGATACCAATAACATCGCAGTAGCATCCCATAACTGGAATTGCTTCCAACAGATGCTCTGACTTATCACCATCCATAATAACGCCACGTTCTGTTTCCAACTTCCACGCTCCGGCATTGACATCAAGGACTATGACATTCATACCAAGATTCATTGCTGCCTTTTGTGTAGAGAGGCGGGTACGAAGGGAATTATTGAAAAACACCATCAGCAAAGTCTTGTTCTTGCCAAGTTGCTGAAAAGCATAACGGTCTTTCTTAACTAACTGTGCCTCATCAAGCGCTGCCCTTATGTCGCCGAGGTCTTGTGGGTGAAAAAATGTTTTCATTATATATCTTTTTTACTATCGGGCACAAAGTTACAATTAAGTTTTGAGATATGCAAGGAATAGCATAAAAAATCCCCCATCCCTTGTTCATAACGGGTGAAAAAACTCGTTACTAAAAAACGAATGCACGCAATTCTATCGTTTTGCGTGCATTCTTTAGTCTTAAAGCCCTAGACCATTAGAGGTTGGGGAGGTCCAACCACTTGGTGTAGCAGAAGTCCTGACGATGAGGCAGATTCTTGTTCTTCGGATACATGCGGACAGCGCTCTTGTATTCTCCAAACTGACGTGGCGTCAGTTCTGCCTCAAAGATATAGTTGTTGCCTTCGTGGCCAACCATATTCAGAGGCTCAACGGAGAATATCTTCTCGTTGCCGTCCTTGTCGATGAACAGATTCACTTTCTCCAGACCTACTGCATCATTCAGTCCCTGTTCGTCAATGACATATTTCAGTTTATATGACCGTCCTGCCTCACAGCCGTTTGCCGGGAAGTCCCACTCGCAGCTGACTACATTGATACCATCCCAGCGCTCTGCCACATTCTCCTTCCAGAGAGCAATATCCTTGGCCAACTTGAAGTTGTTCTTAGCCAACTCCTTAAAGCGTTTTGCCTCCTTCTCATAGAATTTGGAATAGTAGTCGTCGAGCTGACGCTTCATAGTATAGTGAGGAGCGATCTGTGCTATAGAGTTCTTGATGACCTTTATCCAATCCTTTGAGATGCCGTTCTTGTCCCTCTTATAGTATAGTGGAGCGATCTCGTGCTCAAGCATATAATATATGGCAGCAGCATCAAGCTGATCCTGATGGGCCTGATTCTGATAGGTGCGTTTTTCCGTCAGCGCCCATCCTGCACCCTCACGATAGCCTTCAAGCCACCAGCCGTCCTTAACGGAGAGGTTTACGACGCCATTCATCTCGGCCTTCTCACCTGATGTACCTGAAGCCTCCATCGGACGTGTAGGAGTATTCATCCATATATCAACACCTGATACGAGGCGACGTGCCAGCAGGAAGTCATAGTCTTCAACGAAGATAATCTTTCCTTGGAACTGCGGCATCTGCGATATCTCGAAAATCCTCTTTATCAAGCCCTGTCCTGCACCATCAGCGGGGTGAGCCTTACCTGCAAACAGGAAGATGATAGGACGCTCAGGATTATTCACGATTTTGTCAAGGCGTTCCAAATCGGTAAACAGCAAGTGGGCACGCTTGTATGTTGCAAAGCGACGGCAGAAACCTATAACGAGAGAGTCTGGGTTGAAGCGGTCAAGCAGTTTCACTATTCGTGCCGGGTCGCCCTGATTCTTAAGCCATGTATTGCGCAACTGTTGCTCCACATATTCAAAGAGTTTGTTCTTCAAGGCCATACGTGTATCCCATATCTCCTTATCAGGACAGTTGTATATTCCGTGCCATATTTCCTCGTTTGACTGGTCGTAGATGAAATTAGCGTCAAAATACTTTTTATACAAAGCACACCACTCGGCAGCAGCCCATGTTGGGAAGTGTACGCCATTGGTAACATAGCCTACATGGCTCTCCTCCGGATAATAGCCTCTCCAAATAGGAGCGAACATCTTTTTCGATACCTCACCGTGCAACCATGATACACCGTTAACCTCCTGACAGGTGTTGCAGGCAAAGGTGGACATACAGAACTTCTCGTTGTGGTCATCGGGATTGTAGCGTCCCATGCCGATAAATTCGTCCCACGAAATCTTCAGTCTGTCAGCATAGCCGCCCATATACTTTCCGAAGAGTCCCTCCTCGAAGTAGTCATGTCCGGCAGGAACAGGGGTGTGAACAGTGTAAAGGCTTGAGGCACGAACCAGTTCGAGAGCCTGATTGAAGTTCAGTCCGTCTTCCTCCATATAGTCGCACAGACGCTGCAGGTTACAGAGCGCTGCATGACCCTCGTTACAGTGATATACATCTTTCTTAATGCCCAGCCTCTTAAGCATCAACATACCACCAATGCCGAGCAGAATCTCTTGCTTCAGGCGGTTTTCCCAATCACCACCATAGAGAGAATGAGTAATAGACCTGTCGAACTCAGAGTTTAACTCGTTGTCGGTATCAAGCAGGTAGAGCTTTACACGACCCACATTTACACGCCATACATATGCGTGAACCTGATAGTTTGTATAGGGAACGCTTATTACCAAGGGGTTGCCTTCTTCATCAAGTTGGCGCTCAATAGGCAGCGAACCGAAGTTCTGTGTCTCATAGTTGGCAATCTGCTGTCCGTCCATTGAGAGGCTCTGTGTAAAGTAGCCGAAACGATACAGGAAACCTACGGCACACATATCTACATTAGAATCAGATGCCTCTTTCACATAGTCGCCGGCAAGCATGCCAAGACCACCACTATATATCTTCAGTGCAGAGTGGATGCCATACTCCATGCAGAAATAAGCCACAGAAGGACGCTTGGTGTCAGGCTTTACGTCCATATATTTACGGAACATGTCGTAAACGTCTTTTATGCGTTTCATCAAAGCCTTGTCCTTCATGATTTCCTGTTTGCGAGCGAAGGTTAGATGTTCCAGTAGCATCACGGGATTATGATTGACATCATGGTAAATCTCCGGATCAAGGTCGCGGAACAAGTCGCGCGCCTCAAAGTTCCACACCCACCACATGTTGTGCGCCATCTCATACAGACACTTCAGTTTCTCAGGCAGAGATGCCTTAACTGTTAGAACTCGCCATGAAGGCTCATTGGTATAACCTACTTTTACTTTCATACTGATTGTTACTATTAATTAAACAAATATGTATCATCTGCTCGGGAATTTTCCGTTGAGTACATAGTTTACGATATACATCACGTCAGGCATGCCTATTTCGCCATCTTCGTTGGCATCTCCTCCAATTTTGTCAAACGTTGCATCAGGTTTTCCCAATATAGCATTTGCTACAAATGTCACATCCAACATGGTAACCAACCCGTCGCCATTTGCATCTCCGCGTACAGGACCGATCTCCAAACCATCTGTCGGGAAGGCCTCCAACAAAGCACTAGTTTCAGCAGGGTTAAGCAGAGTAACACTTCCATGACGAGGTGTGAATTTTCCTGATGTTTCCGTTTGTGCTACAAGGGTGTATGTCTTCCAGTCAGTTGTTGTACAGAATTGGTAATAACCGCTTCCATAACAGTCATACATAACTACATAAGTGTTGGTATCCATGAGACGGAATATGCCGCCACCTTCAACGGCCACATTTGTCTGCTGAATGCCGCCTCCAAAATCGCCCCACTGACTACCAGTAGGCTGTCCTTCCTCTGCTGTCAGTCGGGAAGCTGAAACATGACTGATAGAATTGATACCCTCATTCTTATAAATCATGTGATAGAGTTGATCCGTTTCGTCAAAGACTATGTCAGCATCAATGGTAGCGCTGCCTCTGTCGAAAAGGTGTACGGGATAGTCCTCCAAATCGGTAAAGTCGTCATTGGCATAACAATAGAAAACCTTATCATAATTACATGTGCCATCATCACTTGTCAGCAATGAGAAATATACCATATATTTTCCTGTTTCCCTATCATAGATAGTCTCTGGTGCCCATACTCTGGTAACACTGCTCCATCCATTTGGGAAGCGTTCAGGGAAGTGAACTGTGCTATGAGTCCAATGTATGAGGTCAGTACTCTTACTCATTACAATACCTCTGTTACTGCTCCATCCGAGAGCACTCTTCATATCTGTATTTACCATACGGAATACGCCATCTTCACCACGAAGGATGTGAGGGTCACGGATACCACCGGAAATGGTAAAGTCCTGCGAATTCAGAATCCTATTTCCATTATTCAGAGGAGTATAATTGAATCCGTCTGTAGAAATGGCATAATAGAGGTTCTCATCATTATTATTCGGGAAATAAGCAAAGAGATACGACCTGCAGTTATTGTTCTGTTCCATGCGGAAGGCATCCAGTTTCTCATATTCCGCTGCAACTTTAGATATAGCCTGCAGAACCTCCTCGGATGTCTCTGCCGTTCTTGCTTCTCTGATAACGTTTATTGCTTCGTCTTTCAACTGTTGAGTAAGAATTGTTTTCGTGTCTATAAGGTTCTGAAGCTTGTCAATAAGGGTATTCAGTACTTCCTTATCCTTTTCTTCAGAAGAACCAATCCACTTCATCTTGAAATTATCTACCGTAATCCAGTTGGCATCGGTACTCTCACATCCGAAGCCTATAGTCAGCTTGCCATCTACTGCTGATGCGATAACACTGTATGTAGCTGGTGTTGTAACAGCGATCTTGTTATCACCTGCCATCAGATATACCCCAGTTACAGGAGCAGTGCGTCCCTGCCTTTCTGCATGGCAGGCGGCAGTGATGAGATACTCGCCAGCCTTCAATTCTGTCACTGTCTGGGTAATAGAAACATTAGAGAGAGTTGATGTATTCTTCACCCACTGTTCGCAATAATAGATTCCATCCTTGCCTGCACTCGGCTCTGTGTTGTTCTGCAGTTGCATGCCGTTGTTAGTCCAACCAGTAAAGCCTTCTTCAAACGATGGGTTAATGATGTTGTCGGTATAGTCTATCGGCTCCGTCACCTCCTCCAGTTTAGCACCGCCCCAAATAATCCACTGACTTGGATTACGCTGGTCTATGCCCAATCCTATGGTCAAATTGCCGGAGGCATCAGCACGTCCTGTCACAACATTTTTGTAGAGTCCCTTGCTGAAACTTAGAGCAGCCTCCTCCATATTATCAGGATAGCTATCACTCTCTCTGTCTTCTGCCCAGGTCTTCATGCGTGTTTTTGTATCACCACACATTACATATGCATTGCCAAGTATAAACCCTTCATCTTCAGCAACTAAACACAATGCTTTGGAAGTTGCACGGAAGAATGCAGGGATAGTAAAACGATATATGCCATTTGGGGAAAGTCCTGCTATGGTCTGTGATATTCCACCCTCTTTCTCAAATGCCTCATTGATAGAAAAGCTGTTCGCTGGAGTAACCGGATAATGCGTAGTGCCATCATATCTGTATATGTGGAAGGTGTTTACCCATCCATCTACGCCTGATGCCATAGAGGCATTCTGTACAAGGTCTGTTACGTCTTTGGTAACACTGTACTCAGTCTCTTCATTTAGAGGGGTCAGAGTCTCAATATACTTCTCATAAGCCGTGCTTGACACCAGCATGAATGGTGTTGCCTCAGACTTGCTTGAGGTAAATATTGCGCCTTCTCCGGATGAGCCGCCCTTGAAGTAGGTTTCTGTCAGAGTACTCTCAAGATATACATTACCATTGCCAGCATCGCGGAAACGCCACTGTGTTGCATCTCCAGCATCTGCGTCGGTATACGGATCAGTAAGATTACCTAGTAATTTTACATTAAGGTCGCGATATCTTATAGTGTATATATCATCCTGTATTTTGGTGATAGCTACCGGTATGCCGAGCGTAGAAAGCGTTGCCCGCGTACCCCAGTCTGCACCTCTCGCCAGATATTGTCCACTATTGGCGTCCTTCAGGTAATATGTTCCCTCTTCAGGCATCACTCCCACCTCAGTATTCTCACCTTCCGTAATCGTCATTTCCACGATGTTGAAGGAATAAGCCGGTATATTGAGGGTGATATTTGTGCCATACTGTGGTATTGAGCGTTCTTCAGGGACGACGTTATACATATTAGTATTGGTATTCTCAGCCTGATCTGTCGCTGCTGTCATCTGTGTAAGAACAACGTTTGATGCAGAGTATCCCTCAGTGGTGAGTGTCGTAGCACAATCCTCGCCTGACGGGTTGACAAGCTTTACGTACAACTTATTGCCATCACGGCTTGCAGAGGTATATACCTTACGTGGAGTCGGAGATTTGGACAATGTTATGTCGTGATACAGTTCATCATCAATGTAACACTTGATATTGCTTCCCTGTACCTCTATGCGCAAATCGTAGGTTTTGCCTGTAACAAGTTCTCTATACTTGGTGTCATACTGAGACTTTGTTCCGTTAATAGCACGTTCTATACAGAATCGGGTATTGCCCCAACCACCAAGGTTCCACCAGCAGTAGTTCTTTGAGTCTTTGTAACCGAAGGCAATAAGGAATCCCTCCTGACCACCTGTCTTGGTGGCTTTTACCTGTATGGTGTAGTTCTCTCCCAAATCCAAGTTCTCGTTGACATACAGGAGGCCCTCCATCGTTGTGCTGCTTTGTGTCAGCACACCATTTGCCTCACTGAAAGTGCCCGCATTGTCCGTCCAGTTTGAAGTGCCGTCAAAAGGAGCAGTATAAACAACCTCACCATCTTTTATTATCTTGTAGTCAGAGAATGTTGCCGATGTAATCCATGTAGAAAGGCCTCCGTAATTTACGGAAGACGATTCGCTGTTACCCTCCTCTGTCCATGTGATATTCTGTGTTCCAATCTTCTGCGAAATCAGTTTTTGCACGTAGTAAGATGGCGTACCATAACTGTACGTAGCGTCGAAACGTATCATGTCAGGCATCCATTTCTGGTCGTTCTCATTCACGAAAATCGGAGCATATGAGGCCATCGTCACAATGTCGGAATTGCGTTCCATACCCTGCATATAAACAGCCTCACCCAATGCAGCAGCCAGATTGCCTGTAGTACCAAAGTTTGATGTCACAGCATATTCTCCAGGATATATCTTAGGTCCATTGCGATCGTAACTATCATACTTTTCATAGTTGTTCACGAACCATGCTGGATTCCTGTAATAGTGCTCATCCAAAGCATCCACAGGGTAACTGTTACGCCACGAAGGGTCATCCGTACCCCATGACTCCACATTGCCTATACATACTATATCGGGATATTTCGCCTTTATGGCATCATAGAACATCTTATAACGCTCTGGATACTGATAACTCTGGTCGCTATTGCTACCCCATATATTGTAGTTATAGTTCTCATTGCCTATCTCTATGTATTTCAGTCCGAATGGTTCTGGGTGTCCGTTTGCGGCACGCTTGGCACCCCATGTGGTAGTTGTGGCACCATTGGCATACTCTATGGCATCAAGGGCCTCCTGAATGAATTCGTCAAGGTCCTCTATATCCTGATACCAATAGTGTCCTAAGCCCACATTTACGACAAAGAGAGGCACAGCACCGAGGTCCTCGCTCAACTGCAGCATCTCGTGGAAGCCGAAGCCGTCAGAACTTCTGTAGTTCCAGTTTATGTTCCAGTGACCTGGGCGTTCCTCTATCGGCCCTATCGTTTTCTTCCACTCAAAGCGATTTCTATCTCCATTACGATATTCTCCCTCAATATAGCAGCCACCAGGGAAGCGCATAAAACGTGGCTTCAGGTCTTCAAGCATCTGGGCCAGATCCTTGCGGCATCCGTGTCCCTTATATGTCTCAGCAGGCATCAGGCTTACTACGTCGATATCAAATTCGTTTGCCGACGTTGTCTGCAATGACAGGAAAGCCTTCCCGCTAACATGTTTTGTGTCAGGAATCGTCAGGCTAATCTTCTGCCATGTAGTGCCTATACTGATACTCTTTGAAGCGTTCAAGAGTACATTGCCACTATCATAGTCCAGGAGATTTGCTTTCAGCGTTGTAGTAAAAGCCGCATCAGCACGTGCAAAGAATGTCAGGGTATAAGAAGACTGTCCGTCGAGCCTCATACCCCAATAGCCCCCATTGCGTATATCAGCACCACTGGCTGAAGGGATTACATGCATGTACTGGCTCTGCGCAGAATTCATGAGATTACTCGTGCCGAGTTCGATTTGGGTATTGCCATCACCCCACCAATTTTCTGGCTGGTCAATATTGTCCTCAAACGAACGGTTGCTCACCATCTCGCTCCACAATCCGCCATCAGCAGCGTGGTTTATCTCCTCAAAAAAGATACCGTACTGTGCATCTGAAATTTTTGTTCCATACTTATCTGGAAATAACTTCAACTGCACCTGTGCCTGCGTCTGCAGCCCAAAAAGTGACAAGAACAGGACCTGCAATACGAGGGGAAACAGCTTTTTACAACTTATTTTCATAGCAGTAACCTCCAAAAATTATTGTTTATAATTAAGTTAGCAATATATCTCAGGCCACAAAGTTACGAATAAGTGAGCAAAAAACCAAACAAAAATGAGATTATTTTTATTTTTGCTTGTATTTGTCTTTTTTTAAATAAGGTTGACACCCAAAGTATTAAAAACAATGAGTGACA
>ERZ842401.617-NODE-617-length-51903-cov-10.417142_pt1 | contig 51903 bp, 47 predicted proteins | sample MGYA00521270_ERZ842401 | MGnify/ENA primary metagenome ERZ842401 (study PRJEB31892, sample SAMEA3878208) | bioreactor metagenome | biome: Moose rumen | place: Sweden | collected 2011-10 | study: EMG produced TPA metagenomics assembly of the PRJEB12797 data set... | reverse complement strand
GGTTTCGTGTCGTAAAACCTTAGGGTTTCGTGTCATAAAACCTTAGGGTTTCGTGTCGTAAAACCTTAGGGTTTCGTGTCATAAAACCTTAGGGTTTCGTGTCGTAAAACCTTAGGGTTTCGTGTCGCAAAACTTAAGGATGTGGGAATAACTGTAGGAACATCGAAAAAAGTCATGAATGAAAAGGGTTCCGGCATTTGCAATTCTTGTTGGCAATTTGTGAAAAACAAATTCACCCAAAACCAAAAAAAAGCACCCCATTGCCATTGCCGTGCCAAGAGTCGTTACATTCTGAATCCGCTTAAAGTACAGGATGTCACGGTACGCGTCAATTATAGAAACCACATAGGATTAAGATTCCGGATAGGCAGATATTTTTCGGGAACTCTTGACGAAGGATACATGACAGGAGTCAAAAACTGCCACGCCATGGTAAGGATGCCAAGGATGTGGGCAATATCGCGAAAGTAAACTGTAATGGAAGAAAATAAAAGTGTAATTCCCAATGCAAGGAAATATTCTACAAGCATTATGACAGGCAGATACAGCAATGCAAGAAAATTGAAACCGTAGCGGGTAAATATAATCACCGCAAAGATGACAATAAAGTTATAGCACATGTCTACAAACTGACTAGTAACAAATGCAATCATCATTACCTCTCGGGGAAAATAAATCTTTTTGACCAAATCTCCATAAACGAACACGCAGCTTGCGCCTGCAGAGACGCTGGTACTCATAAAAATCCAAGGGATAAGGGCAACAAACAGAAAAAGGTAATAGTTTTCTATCTGCTACTTCATGATGACAGAAAAAACGAAAGTGTAAACAAAAAGCTGAAGGAGAGGATTGAGGAATGTCCAGAAAAAGCCAAGAACTGACCCTTTGTATTTTCCCCTCAGTTCTTTATGAACCAGAGAAAAAATCATCTGCCGATATTTGTAGATTTAAAAGAACACAGATAGCATTTCGATACTGTACCACAAACCTGCGATTTCGTCCACCAAATACGGCCGATTTATACGGCCGATTTGCTCCACATTTCAGAACAACAATGCCCGTGCAATGCCAAAGTAGACCAAAAGACTTACGGCATCGACAATTGTTGTAATGAACGGACTTGCCATGACGGCAGGATCAAGCCCCAGCTTTTTTGCACAAAGCGGCAGTGTACATCCTATCAGCTTTGCGACAAGGACAGTCAGAACCATTGTCATGCACACAACCAAAGCCACGGCAAGCGTAACGTCAGTATTTGCAAGCAAGAACCTGTCTACAAGCATTATCTTTACAAAGCAGGCACTTGCAAGTGCAATGCCACACAGCAGGGCAGTTCGAATTTCCTTCCAAATGACAAGCGGCAAGTCTCCAAAGCTCACTTCCTCCAGCGAAAGTGCGCGAATTATGGTGACCGAAGACTGTGAACCAGAGTTTCCGCCCGTATCCATGAGCATGGGAATGAATGCCGTAAGCACAACCTGCACGGCAAGGGCACTTTCAAAACCCGTAATTATCATGCCCGTAAAGGTTGCACTCACCATCAGCAAAAGGAGCCAGACAATGCGGTGCCGGAACAAATCCAGAGGCGTAGAGCGCAGATACGTTTTTTCAGAAGGTACCATACCTCCCATTATCTCAATGTCTTCCGTTGCTTCATCTTCCATAACCTCAATGGCATCGTCAAACGAAATGATTCCCACAATGCGGTCTTCGCCATCTACCACCGGCAGGGCATAAAAATTATACTTTGAAAGAAGCTTTGACACCTCTTCCTTATCATCATGGGTGCGTACATAGATGATGCCGTTACTCTTCATAAGGTCATCTATAAGGATTGAATCATCCTTGGCAAGCAGCAAGTCCTTTACGGACAGGCGACCAATAAGCTTTTTGTTTTTGGTAACGTAACAGGTGTAGAACGATTTGTTGTCAACACCGCTGCGGCGAATCAGATTGATTGCCTGTCCAACGGTTGTACCGAGCCTGAGTGCAACATATTCCGTGCTCATGATGGAACCGGCAGAATTTTCAGGATACTGCAGCAATTGGTTTACATCATTGCGCATGTCTGGGCTTATCTGCTTAAGAATGCGTTCAACCACATTGGCAGGCATTTCCTCTACAAGGTCTGTCGTATCCGATGCATACAGTTCATCGAGGATTGCTTTCAACTCGGAATCGGAAAAACCTTTTATGAGCAGTTCCTGAAAGTCATTGTCCATTTCGACAAAGACATCTGCAGCCTTGTCCTTGGGGAGCAGCCGGAACAGTACGGGAATCTGCTTTTCTTCGACACGCTCAAACAATGCGGCAATGTCACCCGTTGCCATAGTGGAAACCATGTCCTTTATAGTAGAATATTTTTTTTCTTCAAGAAACGTGTGAATGAGGCTTTCTATTTTTACGGTAAACTCTGCCATCTGGTATGTACAATGAGAAATGGAGCATCAACAACATGGTAAAGCGTGTATCCAGACAGGGGAACGAAACAGGCTGCTACGGTCAGGGTGTGATTGTGGCAGCACTTTGTTCATTACCCGGATACGAGCCACTACTACTGCCATCTCCCATAGCATCCTCCTTTACAATTAAAATATGTTATCAATTATACCAAAAGGCTAAAAAAAATGCTAGCTGTTGTGCCCGTACAAAGCGATTTTCGGGGGCAACAAGTATTTTTGTACTAGTATTTTTATCTCTTTCGCAATAAAAAAAGTGATTTATAATAAAACCATGATAAGTAAAGGCTTTTCTTTCAAAAGCCTATTACAGGAGGATATATTTTATGAAAAGACTTTCACGTTTTGTTCTTACGGCACTTCTTGCAGCCGGAATTACAGCAAGTTTCATGAGCTGTGGCAAGAAAGAAGAAACAGCTTCTGCACCAAAGGCAGATCCAAATGCACCTACAAAACTCACCGTTTGGTGCTGGGATCCAGGTTTCAACATCTATGCAATGAAAGAAGCTGCAAAAATATACAACAGGGAAAAGCCTAACGTAACGATTGACATTGTAGAAACACCATGGGAAGACCTTCAGCAGAAGCTCATCGCTTCACTGTCTGCAAACGACACATCATCACTGCCAGACATCATTCTTTGTCAGGACAATGCAATCCTCAAGAACGTATCAAGCTATCCAAATGCATTCCTGCCTCTCGACGGAAAAGTTGACCTTTCACAGTTTGCACAGTTCAAGGTAGCATTCGGCAACGTAAACGGAAAGAACTATTCAGTACCTTTTGACAATGGTGTTACAGCAACATTCCTGAGAACAGACATCATTCAGGAAGCAGGTCTTTCTGTAAGCGACTTTAAGGACATTACATGGGAACGTTTCCATGAACTTGGTAAGATTGTAAAGCAGAAGACAGGCAAGTACATGATTTCTTATGTAGGCAATGATCCTGACTTCGTAATGGTTGCTCTCCAGAGTGCAGGAACATGGTTCTTTGATGAAAAGGGAAATGCAAACATTGCAAAGAACCCAGCTCTCATCGAAGGTCTCAAGATTTATGCTGACATGGTTGCAGACGGTACATGTCTTGCTGTTCCTGACTGGAATGCATTCGTTGCATCTGTAAACAACGGACAGGTAGCTTCATCAATCGATGGTAGCTGGATGGTAGGAATCATTTCTGCACAGTCAGACCAGGCTGGCAAATGGGCAATCACAAACACACCACGCCTTACTGTTTCCGGTGCAAAGAACAGCTCAAGCCAGGGTGGTTCATCATGGATGATCATGGCAAGCTCAAAGAATCAGGACGTAGCAGCAGACTTCCTCAACAAGACATTTGCAGGCAGCAAAGAACTGTACGAAACAATCCTTCCTTCTTCTGGAGCAATTGCAACATGGTTGCCTGCCGCAAGTTCTGCAGCATACGAAAAGGGAAATCCTTTCTTTGGCGGACAGACAATCTACAAGGACTTCCTTGAATATTCAAACGACATCCCTCGCGTAAAGTACGGCATTTACAACTACGAAGCACGTGCAGAAGTAGGTGTTGCTGTTGCTGACATCCTTAAGGGTTCTAGCGTAGAAGATGCCCTTGCAAAGGCAGAAAAGAACGTTAAGTTCATAATGGGAGAATAAAGTTTCAAAAAGAAACATTCTGAAAGTTGGCGAGTTTGAAGCTGCCTTAAGGCGGCTTCAATCATCGCAAGCGGAATCCCAGCAGGGTTTCCGAACAAGTCGAATTTCCAACCATAATCAGGCGGTCAGAAGCGAACAATTTGGCTGCCGCTTTAAGGACTGACAAATGGCAAAAAAAATATCACTGGAATCGAAATACAGCAGGGCTGGCTGGTGCTTTGTAATGCCTGCTGCGGTTCTTATATTCGTACTTAATTTTTTCCCGATGATTCGGGCATTCTTTCTTTCCCTCCAGTCGGGAGTTGCAAACAATTTGCGCTTTACTGGACTCAGAAACTACATGCGGTTGCTTCAGGATGAACGCTTCCTGTATTCCGTCCGCAATGTTTTCATCTATCTAATTTTTCAGGTGCCGATAATGCTTTTTATGGCGATCGTGCTTGCCTCAATCCTAAACGACACCAGACTGAAATTCCGAGGCCTGTTCAGGACAATGGTATTTTTGCCATGCGCAACAGCCCTTGTTTCGTCTGCATTGATCTTTAAGTCCATATTTGGCATGGATGGCATCATAAACCACTGGTGTGTTGCAATGGGACTTTTAGACACGCCTAAAAACTGGCTGACAGATCCGCTGTGGGCAAAAATAATCATAATCATCTGTATTACATGGCGGTGGACAGGATACAATACGGTATTCTTCCTTGCAGGCCTGCAGAACATAGATTCAAGCATTTACGAAGCAGCAAGAATTGACGGTGCATCTACCGTGCAGCAGTTCATGAAGCTTACGCTTCCCCTGCTCCGTCCAGTTGTATTGCTGACATCAATCATGTCCATAAACGGTACGCTCCAGCTTTTTGATGAAGTAAGAAACCTTACGGGAGGTGGTCCAGGAAACGAGACCATAACAATATCCCAGTACATATACAACCTTTCATTCCTCAACAATCCACAGTTTGGATATGCGGCGGCTATCTCATACATAATCCTTATTATGGTTGCACTGCTTTCATTCCTGCAGCTCAAAATAGGAGATAAAAATGAAAACTAAAAAAACACTGAACGATGCACCAATATACGAATATGTGTTCATCATCATAGTATGTGTGCTCTCAATCTTTCCATTTTACTTTATGCTCGTGTCTGCAACAAACAAGAGTACAGATGTCATTGCAGGCAGAATGATTCCGGGGACATACATCTTCCAGAACTTCAAGAACCTGCTGACGACACCAACGGTAAGCCTTTGGCGGTCACTGTGGAATTCTTTGAGAACAACAACGATACAGACGTTGCTGAGCATCCTTGTCTGCTCCCTTGCTGGATATGGTTTTCAGATCTACAGGGACAAGAAAAAGGATTTGCTCATGAATATCTTGCTTTTGTCAATGATGATTCCGTTTGCATCTACGATGATACCTTTGTTCAAGATGTTCAGTTCTGCACATCTTTTGAACACGACGATGGGTTTTGTACTGCCGTCAATTTCTACGGCATTCCTGATTTTCTTTTTCAGACAGAACTCACAGGCATTCCCGTTGGAAACAATACAGGCAGCTCGTGTAGACGGATTGAGCGAAGTAGGAATCTATTTCCGCGTATACATGCCAATCATGTCTCCGACGTTTGCAGCAGCAGCAATTGTTACATTCATGAACGGATGGAACAACTATCTGTGGCCGTTAATTGTCATGCAGACCAACAGCATGAGGACAATGCCACTGTTCGTGACAAACCTGACGGCAGGCTATGTAACGGATTACGGAATGCTGATGCTTGCCGTATCAATCATGACATTGCCAACCATAATTCTGTTCTTTACTCAGCAGAAACGCTTTGTAGAGGGCATCACTGGTTCAATTAAATAGAAAATCCTCCCTCCCTTGGCTGTACCGTCAAACCTCCGACGGTGCAGCCATTTTGGAGCATGTCCTTTAATGAAGCTTGTTTGCCAGCTGAATAATTTCAAAGCGGTCTTTTACTTCAAGCTTTGAATATATCGTACTTACCCTATTGCGCACCGTTTGGGGCGAAATTCCCAATTCTTCAGAAATCTGCTGGTTGTCTTTTCCCGTTGCAAGCAATGCAAAAATTTCACGTTCCCGCTCGGTAAGGGTATCAAACCACGGAAACGTATCATCCATTTTGCTGTCAGGCGATTCAGGCTTTTTTTCTACATACGTGCTTTGAATCAGTTTTTTTGCAATGCTCGGTGAAATCTGTATCATGCCCGAGTTAAGGGCACGAATGGAAACTATCAGTTCCGTTGGCGAAATATCTTTCAGAAGGTATCCAGAGGCTCCGTTGATGAGGGCGGAACGCACAGACTCATCTTCATCATACGTGGAAAGCATAATTATCTTTACGGACGGGTGCTTTGCCTTTATTTTTGCAACAGCTTCCACACCATCCATCACTGGCATGTGTACGTCCATAAGAACGATGTTCGGTTCCTTACCGTCAACAAAATCGCAGGCTTCCTTGCCATTTGCACAGATGCCTATGATGTCCACTTCTTCGGCATAATTTGTAAGATAGATTTTCAAGCTTTCTGCAAACATACGCTGATCATCAACCAGCAGAAGATTCATTTTATTCATGTTCCTCCATTAGAATCTGCACAAGCGGTATCTTTATGTCCAGCTGAAATCCGCCTTCTGCACTTATTCCTGCATCAAGCTCACCCCCAACAGGTTTGAGCCGTTCTTCCATCCCTGCGAAACCGATTCCCTTTACAATCTGTTTCGATCCGACACCATTATCTTTTACCGTCATGTACAGATAATCACCTTCGTCTCGAAAGTACACGCACACCAATGAAGCATGTCCGTGCTTTACGGAATTGGTAAGGCCTTCCTGCATGACGCGAATCAGAATCTTGTTGATAGTCCTGCCGTAATCGCTTTTTATGTTTCCCTTGTCAAGGATGACATCTATGCCAGTTACTTTTTGAAAAATGCTTTTTATTTGATACAGTGAATCAAGATTGTTTTCAACGGGATTCTGTATGTCCCGTATGGCACGGAGCGTCTGACGCGTTTCCTGCAATCCCTGACTGGCAAGGCTCCGTATGCTTTCAAAAATTTCTACGGTACGGCTCCACTCCACTGGAGGACTGCTTATGCATGCCTGCATCAAACTGATAATGTTTACAAATACATAGCCACAGCTATCATGCATGTCCCTTGTAATCCTCAAGCGTTCTTCTTCGGCAGCCTCTTTGCCTTTGTTTTTTGCATAGTCTTGAAGTTCTTGATTTATGACACTCATCTGCGACATGACCATGTTCAAGTGTTTTTTTGTTGACTCACTGTCCTGCCACTTGTAAATGATAATCCTGTACATGCAAAAAAATGCAGCTGTCATAACGAGCATCAAGACTGTCATGAAAAGATCATGAACATTTTGTTCAGTCTGCATGTCTACGATACCCAGCATTGCGGGCTGAAACTGCATGAAAATGAACAGCACGATGCCCATTGCAAGGGTTGGAACAGAGTGCAAAATCTTGAGTCTGACACTTACCGTGATAACCCACGCAATAAATATGTATATTTTTATGGAAAAAAAATCATTGACAGTATACAAGCACAAATTGGCAGAAACTATGGTAACAATAATGGCAAGAACTACATACCGCCTGCGGTTATGCAACAGCAGGATAAACAGAAAGAGGACAAACAGAACGAAAAAGACATAGAAATCCACAAGGAAAATCTTGCGGTTAAAGACGAAATTGCCGTCTATGGCAGAAATCAATTCGTTTGCACTAAAGACATAATTCAGTTGAAAATTGACGAATGCGATGCCAAGAAGAATTATGTCCAGTGCAAGAACGACTCCTGTGCAGAATATCTGCGGTAACGAATACTTTTGCACCATGTATATTGATTATAGCACAAAAAACGCGTTGTCAGTTAGTTTTTTTTTGAAAGTGGCTGAATGTCATGCCAAAGCTTGCTCGTCCCTGTGTAACGGAACGAAGATTCGTTGAAAAGCCGAACATTTTTGCCATGGGGGCTTGGGCGTGAACAACGTTTCCACCCATCTTTTCTTCCATGCTGTTTATGATGCCACCGCGCTGCGTAATCTGGCTCATTGCATCTCCCACAAATTCTGCAGGACTTTCAATGTCAACCGCCATGACAGGCTCAAGCATCTCTGGAGAAGCAAGGTTGCATACTTTGTCAAAGGCTTCTGCAGCAGCGGCTTCAAATGCAAACGGAGTTGCAGTCAGCTCATCGTATTTAATTGCCGTAACAGTAATGGCGGTGTCTGTACATGGGTAGCCGAACTTGATGCCCGATGCAAAGCTGTTTGTAATGCTCTGCTTGATTGCATCATATATTTCTTCTGGAATTGCTGCATCCCTGACGGTGCATAAGTAGCTGTTGCCACTTCCCGTTTCAAGAGGTTCTGCATGCAGCGTAATGCCTGCGGCATTTTCCTTGCCTGCTATAACACGACTGTATGTTTCCGTGTAGTCAGCTGAAGAAGTGACAGACTCCCTGTAGGTAACCTGAGGTGCACCTACCCTGCACTGTACCTTAAAGTCATCGCGGATTCTTGTCACAAGAACGTCAAGATGCAGTTCACCCATGCCGCTGATGACAAGCTGTCCCGTTTCTTCATCGTCCCGATGGGTAAACGTAGGATCTTCACGGCTCAGAATATCAAGCGTATCAAGCAGTTTCTGGCGGTCGCTCATTGTTTCTGGCTCAATTGCGATGGAAATGACAGGTTCAGGGAACTTGACGCGTTCCAAAAGGATTGGCATACCTTCGCTTCCAAGGGAATCGCCTGTTTGAGCAAGCTTTAAGCCGACAAACACAGCTATATCACCAGCACTCACGCTGTCAGTCTGCTCCATGTGGTTTGCGTTGACACGAAGAATGCGATTGACGCGCTCACGTTTTTTCTTTGACACATTGTATATCTGCGTACCAGTCGTAATCTTGCCTGCGTACATGCGCACAAAGCACAAGATGCCAGCATTCTGGTCATACTGAATCTTGAATACGAGTCCGACAGGAATTTTTGCATTCGGATCGCATTTTACGGCAATTTCTTCTGTTTCATCATGTTTCTTGACGTGAAGACCTTCTGCCGGAGGAATTTCATCAGGAGCAGGAAGGTAGCTTATGATTGCATCCATGAGAGGCTGAATTCCCTGATTGTGTCGGCTGGAACCACAGAAGCATGGAACCAATGTGCGGGAAATCGTTGCCTTGCGGATTGCAGAAACAAGCTGTTCCTTGGTAATTTCCGTGCCTTCAAGATACAGTTCGCCCAATTCATCATCATTAGAAGCAACCGTATCTATCAGTTTTTCGTGCCATTCATTTGCAAGGTCTTTGTATGTATCGCTTATGTCTGAAACGGTAAATTTTTCACCTTCAGTCTCTGCATCCCAGTGGATTTCCTTCATGTTTAACAAATCGATGACACCGTCAAAGTCAGAACCTGCGCCACACGGAATTTCAAGGGCAACAGTTTCACAGCCGAACTTTGCATGAACATCGTTGATTGCACCAAAGAAATCTGCTCCAATGCGATCCATTTTGTTTACAAAGCAGATGCGGGGAACATTGAACTTGTCAGCCTGCTTCCATACGGTTTCTGTCTGAGGCTGAACCCAGCCGACAGCACAAATGACGGCAACTGCACCGTCAAGAACACGCAGAGAGCGCTCTACTTCGGCCGTAAAGTCTACGTGCCCCGGTGTATCAATGATGTTTATCTGGTAGCCTTTCCATTCTGTTGTAATGGCAGCAGAGGCAATAGTTATGCCGCGTTCCTGTTCTTGCTGCATAAAATCCATTGTTGCAGCACCGTCATCAATTTCGCCAATCTTGTGTATCTTGCCTGAATAAAAAAGTATACGTTCTGTCGTCGTTGTTTTTCCGGCATCAATATGTGCCATGATGCCTATATTGCGCATTTTGTCTAACATGATGAACAATTATATAGAAAAAAAACGTGTGCAACAAGACAAAAAAAGAACAGATACACCATTTTACAGGGCTTTTAGGCTAAAATCTTATCGATTTCATCAAGCTCGTCTTGTTCAAAGTGCATGTTCTCAAGGACGCGTACTCCATCAAGAATCTGTTCAGGACGACTTGCACCTATAAGGACGCTTGTCACTTTGTCTTCGCGAAGATTCCATGCAAGAGCCATATCTGCAAGCGACTGCCCCCTCTTAACGGCAATGGCATTCAACTTGCGCACTTTTTCAAGTACAGGTTCTGTTATGGAATCTTCATGCAAAAAGTGATTGCGCTTGGCACGGCTGTCAGCAGGAATGCCGTTCAGGTAACGGTCAGTAAGAAGTCCCTGCGCCAATGGAGAAAATACAATAATGCCGGCTCCCACTTCATTCAAGCTTTCCTTTAGTCCGTCTTTTTCAATCCAACGGTCAAACATATTGTAACGCACTTGGTTTATCAGTAACGGAGTATGGTTTTCTTTCAAAAGCTGCGCTGCTTTGCGAGCCTGTTCTGAATTGTAGTTTGAAATGCCGACATACAGGGCTTTTCCTGAACGGACAATATCACTCAAAGCATTCATTGTTTCTTCGAGAGGTGTTTCGAGGTCTGGCCGGTGATGATAGAAAATGTCAACATAGTCCAGTCCCATGCGCATAAGGCTCTGGTCAAGGCTTGCCATCAAATATTTGCGGGAGCCAAAATTGCCATAGGGACCAGGCCACATGTCATATCCTGCCTTTGTAGATATTATCATTTCATCGCGATACATTTTCATTTCTTCATGCAAAAAACGTCCAAAATTGGATTCAGCACTGCCAGGTACAGGACCATAATTATTTGCAAGATCAAAGTGCGTAATTCCTGCATCAAAGGCTGTAAAGAGCATCTGCTTCATGTTTTCATATCTATCTACAGAACCAAAATTATGCCAAAGTCCCAAACTGATGCGCGGAAACAAGAGTCCACTTTTTCCACAGCGCAAATACTTCATCTTTTCGTACCGTTTTTCATCTGCTTTATACATATTCATGCTCCTCATCTCTGTTTCAAGAACTTTCAGGAAACCTTGAAAAAGTTTCGAAAGTGTTTTTTTCACGATGCCCTTTATCATAGCATGTACAAGCCTGTTGCTGTCAAGAGTCACATTGACTTATTGTCAACCCCTCATTCCCCTATTGCCAAAAGCACAATTTCCGATGAAAAATATTTCCTTGAAATATAGAAAAAATGGCTTATAATATAGGGAGTATGAAGAAAATAACATTAACATTTCCAGATAATTCTACAATGGAAGCAGAAAATGAGGTTACTCCAATTACGCTGATGAATCGGTTTGACAGCAAGGAGCATACCATCCTCGCCGTTAAAGTCAACAATGAAATCAGTTCCCTTTACAGTTCTGTCAATATTTCCGCATACATTGAGCCTATCTATGACAATACGGTAGAAGGTGCTGAAATTTACAGACGTTCGCTCTGTTTTGTTCTTGCAACAGCAGCTCATCATCTTTTTCCTAGAGCAAGACTCCTTGTCGGTCATAGCCTTGGATACGGCTATTATTATACAATTGAAAACGGCAAATCCTTGTCTCAAAAAGACCTTGACGCATTGAAACAAGAAATGAAGCGTATCATTGACGCAGATGCGATCATTTCTGCAGATTTCATTTCGTATCAAGAAGCGTGCTCGCTCTTTGAAACGCTCGGCCTTATTGAAACAAGAAAACAGTTGAATTACCGTTGCCCTGCACGCATTCGGGTGAATCAGTTGGAAGATTTTTCAGATTTGTACTTTGGTCCTTTAGTTTGCAATACGGGTGTACTGAAGGTATTTGACCTAGTCCTTTATAAAGAAGGTTTTTTGCTGCGTTTTCCTACACATGCAAATCCAAATGCTTTGACAGAGTTCAAGGATCAACCAAAGCTTTTCGAAATTTACAACAGATACAAGAATTGGGGAAAGAGGCTGAACGTAACGTCGGCAGCTTCATTGAATGAACTTATTCATGACAGAAAGGTAAATGATTTCATCAACATTACCGAAACACTGCAGACTAAATGTATTTCTGACATTGCCGACCAAATTCACGAAAAGAACAGTGTCAAGGTTGTATTGATTGCAGGTCCATCTTCTTCTGGAAAAACCACGACAAGCAAAAAGCTTGCATTGCAGTTGCAGGCTCTTGGATACAGACCAAAAGTAATTGGGCTTGACAATTACTATTTGAGCAGGGACAGAACACCTCGAGACGAAAACGGCAATTATGACTATGAATGTCTTGAAGCACTTGATGTTGAAATGCTCAATCAGAATCTTGTTGATTTGTTTGCAGGAAAAGCCATAAAAGTGCCGTCTTACGACTTTCACAAGGGGCTAAGCTATTTCAAAGGCGATGAAATGGTTCTAGAACCAAATGACATATTGGTCATGGAAGGAATTCACGGTTTGAATGACAAGCTTACGCCGCTTGTTCCTGCTGATAAAAAGTTCAAGATTTATCTTTCTGCCCTTACTCAGTTGAATCTTGATGACCACAACAGGATTCCAACAAGTGACAACCGCCTTATCAGGCGCATTGTGCGCGATGCACAGTTTAGGGGAAAGAGTGCTGCAGATACCATTGCAATGTGGGATAATGTTCAGAAAGGCGAACGGCTTCACATCTTCCCGTTCCAGAACAATGCAGATGCCATGTTGAATACAGCCCTTGACTATGAAATTCCTGTTTTGAAGGTATATGCAGATCCGCTCCTGCGCTGTGTTACACCACTTCAAAAGGAGTACAGCGAAGCAAGTCATCTGCTGCAATTCCTCAGCAATTTCTCGACAATTCCTGCGACCTCTGTTCCTACGCAGTCTATCATACGAGAATTCATAGGTGGATCGGCATTCCACTACTAAAAAACTGAAACTGATGATGAGGACATAAAATGTCCCTGACATGAAATGGTCACAGACATTTTATGTCTCAAACATTTCATGTCCTGTTATTGTATTTTGCGGTAACGACATCATCAGTTACCAGTTCTTCAGCTTTTAGGCAGTCTGCTTTCCATGTTTTGATTTTAGATTCTTTTAGGTGTTCCAACACTTTTTCTTTTTGCATTGCTTTCCGAACGACATCTTTTCTTTTTTCAGCTTCAATTTGCAATGCGGCGATACTTTGAAGGCAAGACTCCTTTTGCTGCTCCAAAAACAGCATGTAATCGTGAGCCTGTCCAAAAAACAAAATGTCATGGGATGAATCAATTGCATTCTGAGCCAAAAGCCTTTTCGATGCAATGGTTTTCAGTTGATTCTGAAAATGAGCAATCTGTGCATTAACCTTGCCAAGTTCCATCTCTGCCTGTTTTAACTCAAACTCGCGCAAATCAAGAATTTTTTGCAGTGAATAATGAAACTTTTTCATTGCCTTTTTTTATCCATTTCTAAGCACTAATTGAAGGGCTTTCCTGATACTCTTCCTCTGGAATGTCCATACCGCTTAATTCAGAAAGTTTTTGTAATGTATCTTCGATGGTACAATGATCTTTTTCTTCCTGACACAAGAATTCTTCAATGGCAGAATGCTTGTCTATTGCTTCATCAATTTCAGGAGAATTTCCCTTCTGGTAGACTCCTGCAAGAATCATTTCTTCCTGTCCAGCATAGTCAGCCATCCATTTTTTTACACGCTGAACGGCTTTCAACGTCACAGGTCCCGATACACGCTTATGCAGACGGCTTATGCTCGAAAGCACATCTATTGCAGGATAGTGTTGTTTTTGTGCCAAGGAACGACGCAGAACAATATGACCGTCAAGAGTTCCCCTTACTTTATCTGCAATAGGTTCATCCATGTCGTCTCCATCAACAAGAACCGTATAAAATGCCGTAATGCTGCCTTTTGCATTTGTGCCTGTACGCTCCAAAAGCTTAGGAAGCATATCAAATACGCTTGGAGGATATCCACGTTGTGCTGGAGGTTCCCCCGTAGCAAGACCAATTTCACGCTGTGCATGGGCAAAACGTGTAACGCTGTCTATCATCAGCATAACGTCTTTACCTTGATCCCTAAAATATTCAGCAATGGCTGTCGTAACATAGGCAGCTCGCAAGCGAGCTATAGAAGGCTGATCACTGGTAGAAACAACAAGAACAGAACGCTTTAGGCCTTCTTCCCCTAAATCTCGGTTAATAAAGTCTTTTACCTCGCGACCTCGTTCACCTACAAGACCGATAACATTTATGTCTGCATTTGTATTGCGGGCAATCATGCCCATAAGAGTACTCTTGCCTACACCACTACCAGCAAAGATGCCTATTCGCTGACCTTTGCCTACCGCAAGAAGGGAATCAATTGCACGGACACCAGTAACAATGCGTTTATTTACAGGCTTGCGTTCCATTGGATTGGGTGGACTTGCGATTGCAGGATAGTAATCGAAAGCATCAACATCGCCACGTTCATCATACGGTTTTCCAGTAGCATCAATGACTCGTCCCAAAAGACCTTCGCCGACAGGAACTTCAAGAACCCGTCCACTGGCAATGACTTCATTGCCAACTTCGATTCCTTTTGTATCACCAAATGCCATCAATCGCACTGTCGTTCCTTCCAATCCGACAACTTCCGCAAGCAACGTTGTTCCCGAACTCGGAATAACAATCTTACAGATTTCACCCATAACACTGCGCGGACCTCTACTTTCAATCATCAATCCCTTTACAGCTGTTATGACACCCCTGTACTTTATTGTTTCCGTGCGATTTACTGTTTTTATATATTTATCAAAAAAAGAAAGTGAATCCATATCAGTTATCAGGGTTCTTTACGTCAGACTTATTGACAGTCTTAATGGGAGACACTTCAAGAATCTTTGTTTCAAGTTCTGAAAGTTGGCTTGCAATGCGAGCATCAACTGCACCAAAGTCAGTTTCAACGATGCATCCACCCTTTTCAACAGAACTATCTTCAACAATGGCAATGTTCTTAATGTTTTCAACTTCCCTAATAAAGTCTTGAACATGCTCAGTAGTCAGCTTAATGTCGGAAAGATTGACACGAAGCGTTACATCGCCACGCCCCTTGACTTTCTTCAAAGCCTGCACAACATTTGCCATAATGACACTTTTCTGATTGTCACTCATAATCTTGACAACTTTACGTGTCATAAGAATTACAAGGTCTACAATCTGCTGTTCAGTGTTATCAAGTATTTCCTGACGCTTATCCTGCACAGAATCAATAATCTTGTGCATGCGTTCAACAAGGCGCTCAACTTCGTTCTTTCCGTTTGCAAAGCCATCCTCTCGCCCCTGCTTGAGTCCCTCAGACTCCGCCTTGGAAATGATTTCCTGCTCCTGCGCCCTTGCTTCTGCAATTATTTTTTCCGCCTGTTTTTTTGCGTTTTCAATAATAGATGAAGCCTCTTCTTTTGCACCGTTTTTTATGATGGAAGCTTCATCACTCTGATGTTTGATTTCTTCAAACGCAGTATCCTGAGCTTTCTGAATGATTTGGGCAGCTTCGTTGTTTGCATTTGCCAAAAGCTCAGCTTTTTCAGCTTCCCATTTTTCCTTGAATTCCTCAGCTTCACGCTTAAGGTCTTCCACAGTTGGTCCAGTATATTCAGGCTCTTTTTCTTCTGGTTCTTCAACAACAGTGGTAAACGGACGAGGAAGCGTAAACATCATCTCCCCGTCAATCTTGTTTATTTGATTAGATCTGAATACGGTCTGGGCCATACTTTTACTCCTATTCTACAAGTTCATCATCACCAGAACGGGCAATAACAATTTCACCACTGTCTTCAAGACGTCTGATTACTGAAACAATCTTCTGCTGGGCTTCTTCTACATCCTTCAGACGTACAGGTCCCATGAATTCCATATCTTCCTTAAGCATACTTGCAGCACGCTTAGACATATTGCGGAAAATCTTGTCCTGAACTTCCGTATCAACAGCCTTCAAAGCCTTTGCAAGTTCCTGCTGATCGACCTCACGCAATACCTTCTGGATTGCACGGTCATCAAGCATAACAATATCTTCGAAGACGAACATCCTCTTCTTGATTTCCTCTGCCAATTCAGGGTCATCTTCTTCGAGTGTTTCAATAATTGCCTTCTCAGAAGAGCGGTCAACAAGGTTAAGGATTTCAACGATTGCATCAACACCACCAGCAGCAGTGTAGTCTTCACTAGACAACGTTGACAGTTTCTTTTCAAGCACGCGTTCAACTTCACGCAAAACATCTGGCGATGTGCGATCCATCGTTGCAAGACGCTTTGAAACTTCTGGCTGAATGTCTTCTGGCAAGTTCTGCAGAATCGTTGCAGCTTTTGCTGGTTCAAGATATGCAAGAATAAGGGCAATCGTCTGCGGATATTCCTGCTGAACAAAGTTCAACAAATGAGCTGGATCTGTTCGTCTGATAAAATCAAACGGACGCACCTGAAGACTGCTTGTAAGCCTATTGATAATGTCAATGGCTTTCTGGCTTCCCAAGGATTTTTCAAGAAGCTCACGAGCATAGTCAATACCACCTGTTGTGATAAAGTTCTGAGCCTTCATCAGCTCCTGAAATTCTTCAAGAACTTGATCCTTAAAATCTGCATCAATAGTATCCAGCCGAGCAATTTCAAATGTCAGCGTTTCAACTTCATCTTCCCTCAGGTGCTTCATAACTTCAGAAGAAACTTCACTTCCCAAGGAGACCAAGAAAATAGCTGCTTTCTGACGACCAGTAAGGCTTTTATAATCCTTCAAACCGCCTTTTTTCTTTCCGCTGCCACCGCCAGCCTGTTTAATAGGCTGTTTGATGTGGCTTTCTGCTGCATCAGCCATATATTAAGCCTCCTCTCTAAGCCAAGTTCTAATAAGCATGGCAACGTCTTCAGGATGCTCTTTTGCAAGGGCAATAGCGTTTTCTGCCAGCTCCTGACGTTTTCTTTCTTCTACTGTCATTGAAACTTCCATGCCCTCGTTCTTTGCATCCCAAAGAGCACGTTCGCGCTCTTCCTGCTGTCTGCGGAGGAGCTCTTCTTCACGAAGACGTCTGCGACGCTCAATTTCACGACTGATAATGCGGAATACAATGAACGTAACAAGAACAATGGCAATACCGAACAAGATAAAGAAGAACATCTTCTTTGTCTGCTGACTCTTTATGAAAGCCTCATCTTCCTTGCGGAACTGCTCCGTCCTGTCAACCTGAAGGCTTGTGACTTCGACAATATCACCGCGCTGCTTGTCATATCCAATGGCACCCTGTACAAGCCTTACAACCTGCTTCAAGTCATCCTCTGGTACAGGAATGTATTCACGTTCGTATCCACCGCTGGAACTCAACCTGACATTACCTTTTTCATCATACAATGGATATTTCCATGTACCGTCAATGTTCACAGAAACGGACATGCTGTCTATGGAAGGACTTTCATCTTCTACCAAACTCTTTTCATTGAGAACATAATTACGTTTTGCTCCGTTCTCCGTAGAGTTTCCTATTACATTGGACATGTCAGAATATACAGGAGGATTCTGGGCTTCGACACCAGCAGGCCCTTCTGGATTATATCCTGTTCCTGTAAATGACTTGGTAACAGTTTCCTCTGACAATATAAATCCATTTTCAGCTTTCTTACCGTCATTGTACGGAGTATTCGGGTTGTCTTCTTCTATTGTAGGAGCCGTATACTCTTTCTTTGAGACAGACCGTTTTGACATGTCCATCTTTATTTTCATTGTGGCAACACGCACACGATCTACGCCATACGTAGACTGCAAGGCTGCAAGAACAGCACTGGAATACTCTGCTTCAAGCTTCTGAATAACCTTCTGTTCCTTCTGAATATTGTTGATGCGGTCAGTTTCCTCCATTCCCGCAAAATCATTGATTTCCTGATTTGTGCTGCCGTCTACAATTGTAATGTTGTCTCTGGTAAGACCTTCTACACTGCGCATAATAAGATGTTCAATGCCCTGCACGGACTTCTTGCTCTGCAGCACATCGCTGCCTCCGCGTGCATACAAAACAACACTTGCAGTAACCGGCTTCTGGTCAGAAGCAAACAACGCATCGTCCGGCAAAGAAAGCATGACCTTTGCCTGCTGGATGCCATCAAGCTGTTTCAGGTGTTCCTCAAGGGCTGCTGTAGTTGCACGCTGCCAGTTTACCTTGTCGTCAAAGTCATTGCGCGTCCAACGGCTTACGTCAAACAACTGGTAGGCATCAATGCCCGAAGGTTCATATCCTTCTGCAATAAGCTTGCTCCGCCACTTTTTTGCAATGCCTTCCGTTTCAACTGAAATGTATCCATCAGAAGATACATAAGCCTTTACGTTATCCTGATCCAAACGTGTCAGAATGCGGTCACGTTCAGTTTCATCAGTAATGGCCTTGTTAAAAAGGCGAACAGTTGTCGGTTTTGAAGAAAAGGCAGCAAGTATGACAATTCCTGCTATAATAACAACAACAATGCCTATTAAGATGCCTTTCTGGACGATTGTCCATTTTCCCCACTTTTCTTTAATGGTTTTCGTAGAATTTTTAAACCATTCGTTCATCTTCCCCTCCCGTGAACGAATAAAATGCCTTTGCTTTGCTTCCCACTACTCGGCAAAGGTTTAAGTTTTACTATTATAACACCATACTTTTTTTTTGAAAAGCGTACCAGTGTCAATTTATGTAATATAATACCGCATTTTAGGAAATTACTGGGAACCAAAAACGGCATTACCTATTATCTAATACAAGATTTATCTCGTTTGAGAAAGGTCATTCCATCCGGTAATGACACGATCTATAACAGTCTGTGCAAGGTTCAGAGACATTTGGGCCTTTGCCATTGCAATTGTAACGTCATGAATGTCAACGCTGTCTGGATCAGTAATGAGCTGTTCCTGAAGCTTTCCGACTGTCGTCTGCTGACCATTCAGTTCCTCAACAGCAGCAAGCAGATACTTTTCAAAACTCCCCTTTGCTTTTTCAACCGGAGCCTGACCGCCTTTGCCAAAGGAATCAACAAGAGGCGCTGTTCCAAGGTGTGCAGGATTCGTTCTGTTTAATTCAAGTGAACCTATTGTAAATTCCATCTATGCATCCTCTATTACTGGGCAATGTTCAATGCAGACGAGAACATATCCTTGCTACCCTCAATGACGGCACTGTTTGCCTCGTATGCACGGTTGGCACTAATCATGTCAACCATTTCATTAACGATATTAACATTAGGATATTCAACATATCCCTTGTTTGGACCAGACTTTATGGCATCAGGGTGATCAGGATCATACACCATTCTTCCTTGGGTCGTATCCTTTACAATTTCCCTGACACGTACACCTTTTCCAGGACCATTATCCTGAGAAGCATCAACAAACGGAAGCCTCCATGTAGGATTTTTTGAAGCTACAGGTTCAAATATAACTGTCTGCTTTCTGTACACTCCGCCATCCTGCGTACGTGTCGTGCTGGCATTTGCGATATTGTTACTGATTACATCCGTCCTCAGACGTTCTGCACTCATTCCTGTTGCAGCGATGTTGATACTGGTAAAAAGACCCATAGTATGCTCCTGTTATATATAAATCAGACTACTAATTAGCGAACTGATTTCATTGCTGTCGTTAGCTGGCCAAATTCAAAACTCTCAAGTTGAGTCAAAAGCCTGTACTGCATCTGAATCTGGACAAGATTCATCGCTTCTTCTTCTGGATCAACATTGTTTCCATTTGCTTTTGAAGTAGTTACGTAATCAGTAGTACGTCTTGGCTCAACTGTTCTCCAGTCACGAGGAGTCTCACTTTTTACATGGCGCTCATCGGACGTAATCATCTTGAAAGAGTTGTGCTCATTGTCGCGAGACTCAAAAGCCTTTTTCAGCTCTGATTCAAAGTTTACGCTCTGTCGCTTGTAGTTTGGAACTTCGCTGTTGGCAATATTATTTGCCGTCACTTGATATCTCAAACTCTGAACATCGAGTTCCCTATGAAGCAAATCTACTGAATTTACAAAACTATTCATTCCCATATTTTCCTTATCGGAAAAAAATCCATTAACTTTATATATTATGGTAAGAAAACATAAAAAAGGCCTTTCAATATGGATGCACATGCACAGACAACCACTATTGAAAGGCTTTTTTTTGAAAAAAAAATTTTCTACAGGATGTAGCGCTCCAAATCTTGATTCTGCATGATGCCCTTCAGCTTTTCATTCACGTAGGCTTCGTCAATGGTAATTGTTTCACCTGAATGCTTGTCAGCTGAAAAACTCAATTCTTCAAGTACCGTTTCAAGAATGGTATGCAATCGTCGAGCACCAATGTTTTCTGCATGAGAATTGACGTCTTCTGCTATGAATGCCATTCTGTCAATGGCTTCATCCGAGAACTTCAACGTCACATTCTCCGTTCCCAGCAATGCCTCATACTGCTTGACAAGAGCATTCTTAGGCTCTGTAAGGATTCTCTTAAAGTCCTCTTTTTTCAGGGCTTCAAGTTCTACACGGAGTGGAAAACGTCCCTGAAGTTCTGGAATCAAATCACTTGGAGCAGAAACACTGAAAGCTCCTGCTCCAATAAAGAGAATATGAGTTGTATTCACTACACCCCATTTCGTATTGATATTGCTGCCTTCTACAATAGGAAGAATATCGCGCTGAACACCTTCGCGGCTTACGTCTTGCCGAGAACCTTCTCCGCCTTTTGTTGCAATCTTGTCAATTTCATCAATAAAGATGATACCACTCTGTTCCACACGGTCTTTTGCAATTTCGGACACTTTGTCACTGTCTGTAAGGCGATCAAGATTTTCAGCAAGCAAAATTTGGCGGGCCTCACGTACAGTCATAGTCCGATGTCTGTTTCGACCACCAGAAAGCATTTCCTGCAAGCCCGTAATGCTGGCTTCCAAATCTTCGGGAGAACCGCTCCCCATCATTTCAAATCCACCGAAATGAGGCTGCTGATGCACAACAATGTCAACCATCCTGTCTTCAAGCTTGCCATCCCGAAGCATCTGCCTGAATTTTTCACGAGTTTCAGACATTTCCATCGTTTCCTGTTTTTCCTCATGAACAGGCTGTTCTTGAACAGTTTCCTGTCCATTGAGAGCGTCAGAACTCTTTTTCGGCATGTCAATCTGAATCAAGCTGCCCTGTACAGGACTGTCATTGCCAAAAATATTGCCAAGTACATGAACATTTGGCTTTTTTGCAACAGTCGTATCTTTCGGTTTCTTGGCACCGCTTCCCGGGAGCAATAAATCAAGCAGCTGCTCTTCGACCATGGGCTCGGCCTTTGTCTTAAGCGTTTCCTGCATTTCTGACTTGACCATATTGTAGCCTACAGCCATCAAGTCACGGACCATGCTTTCAACATCGCGGCCAACATAACCAACTTCCGTATATTTTGTTGCCTCAACCTTAAGAAATGGTGCACCACACAACTTGGCTAGCCGTCTGGCAATTTCGGTTTTTCCGACACCAGTCGGTCCAATCATCAGAATGTTTTTAGGAGCAACTTCATCCCTGATTTCTTCAGGCAGCTTGATGCGTCTCTGCCTGTTCCGCAATGCAACGGCAACAAAGCGCTTTGCTTTATTTTGCCCAATAATGTAATTGTCCAACCGTTCTACAATTTCTGACGGCGTAAGTCCATCTGGCATTCCGTCTTTTTCAGTAACGTTTTCCACAATCTGCTCCTTGTATTACAATTCTTCTACGGTTATATGGTCATTTGTATAAATACAAATTTTTCCGGCGATGCTTAAAGAATATTCTGCAATTTCCCTTGCAGAAAGATTACTGCTTTCAAGATATGCCATTGCTGCAGCGTATGCATAGTTTCCGCCTGAACCAATGGCAATGATGTCATTTTCAGGCTCTATGACATTTCCATCGCCGGAAATCAACAGAATCTTGTTTTTGTCTGCAACGAGCAGCATAGCTTCCAGTTTGCTCATTGAGCGCTCAGTACGCCACAGTTTTGCAAGCTCCACTGCGGAACGTGTCAAATCGCCGTTGTATTCCTTCAGTTTGTCTTCAAATCTGTCAAACAGCGTAAAGGCATCTGCCACTGAACCTGCAAAACCAGTTATCACCTTTCCGTCATAAATCTTGCGAACTTTACGGGCATTTCCCTTTACAACCGTATTTCCCGCCGTAACCTGACCGTCTCCAGCCATGGCAACTCGACCATCCCTTTTTACGGCAATAACAGTAGTACTTCTAATCTTTACACGTTCATCATCAGCCATACAAACTCCTTCGGCTTTCCATCAATCATTTTTTCCACTGTGCGGAAAAGCCTGATTGTAAATATCTTTCAAATGTTCTTTTGTTACATGAGTATAACGTTGTGTTGCATTGATGCTTGCATGGCCAAGCATTTCTTGCACCATGCGGACATCGGCACCGTTCAAAAGCATTCCTGTCGCAAACGTATGGCGGAAAGAATGGGGTGTCACAGGATTGTTCACGCCTTCCATGCCACTGTATTTTCCCACTATAAACCGTATGCCACCTTCTCTAAGGGGAGTTCCCTGCTGGTTTATGAAAATGTATTCAACATACTCAGCCCCATTCCTGCTTTTTTCAGGATATCTTACATCCCGATCTGCAAGATATGCTTTCAATGCTGTTACGGCATCTTTTTCAAAGAACACATATCGTTCCTTGTTTCCTTTGCCCTTTACAACCGCACTCCTGAAATCCTTTGTAAAATCCTGAAACTTTAAGGATGCAAGCTCAGAAACACGACAGCCAGAAGAATACAGCATTTCAAAAATAGCCTTGTCACGAACCGCCCACAGCAAATCATGTTCATCAGGTTCTTCACACAGATTGTCAATTTCGCCCTGCGTCATATAGCGCGGAAGGAACTTTGTCCGTTTCAACGTCTTTAATTCGATTGCAACATTCTTTAGAATATAATGATTTTTTTTGCAATAAGCAAATAATCCCCGTATCGAAGAAATAAAACGGTTTACTGATGCCGTAGAGTAGTTCTGCCTGCTCAAAGAACCAATGCAATTTCTCAGCTGAAGCTCGGTAACAGAACAAATGGACACATCTTTGCCCAATTGCTCCATAAGATGCTTTAAATCTTCACCATAACCGGTCACAGTATGAGGAGAACGCCCTTTTATGCACCGAAGATATTCCAGATATTCATCGATGCAATCGCCCAGTACAGCTTCACCCACGGTTTATTCACCTGAAAGCACGGGACTTTCTTTTTCTTCTTCCGGTGAATGCAAATAATCACAATCAGGATTTATGCAGCTCTTATAGAATCCGTTCTTTTTATCGTATTTTTCAACAAGAAACCAGCCGCACTTTGGACACACCGAGTTAATGGGCTTAAAGTGAGTAATAAAGTCACACTTTGGATAATTAGTACATCCATAGAATTCCTTGCCCTTGCCCTTGGTCTTGCGTGCAACTATATCGCCATTACAGTCTTTTCTTGGACATTTTGCAAGAGGAATGCTCTTCGTGTTGTGGCATTCAGGAAATCCAGAACAGGCAAGAAAATAGCCAAACCTGCCAAGTTTTTTCAGCATAGGCTTTCCGCATTTTTCGCACACCTGATCTGTCTTTTCATCAAGAAACCCTTTCAGGCTTTCCTGCGTATCATTTACCTTGTCAACCTGTAGCTTAAATGGCTCGTAAAAGTCTGTTATCATCGAATTCCAGACAAGCTCGTTTCGTTCTATCTTATCCAAGTCGTTTTCAACATCAGAAGTAAACTTTTCATTTATAACGGCTGGAAACGATTCTACCAAAATCTTGCAGATGATTTTTCCCAACTGAGTAGGCACAAGCTGCTTATTGCTTCTAGTAACATAATAACGATCTAAAAGAACAGATATGATAGGTGCATAGGTAGACGGCCTTCCAATACCTTTTTCTTCCAATGTCTTTACTATGGAAGCATCAGTATATCTGGAAGGTCCCTGCGTAAAATGCTGCTCCGGGTAGAATTTTCCACTAGCAAGGGACTCGCCCACTTTCAGAGACGACGGAAGGCTTCCTTTTACTTCTTCCTTAGAAGAAAGCGTCTTTATGACGCTATAGAATCCCTTGTAGGACAACTTGCTTGCACTGGCACGGAACAAGGCATCGCCAGCCCGTATATCAGCACTGATTGTCTTTGATACAGCATTTTTCATTTGGCTCGAAACAAAGCGTTCCCAAATGATGGAATACAGCCGAAGCTGATCACGGGTCAGATACTCCTTAACGACATCCGGCGTATATTTCGTGTACGTAGGACGAATGCCTTCATGGGCATCCTGAGCACCCTTTCCAACAGAATATTCAATCTTTTCGTCAGGCAAATCATCTGGAAAATTTTTGCCAATCCAAGCCCGTACATCATCAATGGCACTCTGCGAGATTCTCACGGAGTCAGTACGCATATACGTTATCAAACCGACGCGCGTAGAACCAATCTGAACACCTTCATACAGCTGCTGTGCAATCTGCATCGTCTTTTTAGACGTATACCCAAGCCTGTTTGCCGCCGCCTGCTGCAGCTTAGAAGTAGTAAAAGGAGCTTTAGGACGAAGAATCTTTTCAGATTCCTTGATGTCTGCAATGATGCACTCATTGTCCCCGATTTCCTTTATGATGTCATTAACAGCCTTTTCATTCTTAAGTTCGGGTTTTTCGCCTTTGTACTGAACCAGCTGTGCTGTAAATTTATTCTTGCCTTTGACAAAGTCAGCATCAAGCGTCCAGTATTCTTCAGGAATGAAATCTTCGACTTCCTGTTCACGTTCGCAAATGAGACGGAGGGCAACAGACTGCACGCGTCCTGCGCTTAAACCGTTTTTTACTTTTTTCCAAAGCAGAGGACTCAGATTGTACCCCACAAGGCGGTCAAGAATTCGACGGGCCTTTTGGGCATCAACCTTTGACTCATCAATGGTACGAGGATGCTTTATGGCTTCCTTGATGGCAACAGGAGTAATTTCGTTGAACGTGATGCGGTGAATGGCAGCAGACGTTTTATCTTTCAGGACATTGTTCAAGTGCCATGAAATTGCCTCTCCTTCCCTATCGTTATCAGATGCAAGAAGGACAACATCCGAATTCTTTGCATCTTTCTGGAGTTCTTTAAGGAGTTTCGCCCTACCCCTTACCGTTATGTATTCAGGTTCGAAATTATGTGAAATGTCTATAGCAATACGGCTTTTCGGCAAATCTATCAAATGCCCCATAGAAGCTTTTACCGTGTATCCTGCCCCCAGATAGTGTTCAATAGTCTTAGCCTTTGCAGGAGACTCAACAATAACAAGAGTCTTCTTTTTTTTAGTTCCCGCCATACATCATCCTTCGATTCTCAATTTTTACAAGCCTGCAAAACTCAGTTGCCCGGGAAAATCCATACCAAGAGTTCCGGGAGCAGCATGCTTCACAGTTTTATATTCGGCATAACTGCTGATAACAGGAGCGCCCGCTTCTATGTAATAGTGTGAAGACCGAGCCAGTTTCTTTTCATTCTTTTTATCAGCACGCAGCCTTTTTTCTGTATTATCAGAGATTTTCAATGCTTCAGGACAGAATCCACTCTTGTGAAACACCACATCCCTGTTATAGTCCAATGCAAATGAAGCCGTAATCAATGCTCCGCTTCCTGGAGGAGCTTGCATCACGACAGTAGCCAGAGACAGGGCCGCAATGAGCCTGTTCCTCTGAACGAAACGCCATGCTACCGCAGGACATCCGGGAATATATTCACTTGCAACAAGACCATCGCTTTCCAGAATCTTTTGAACAAGAACTTTGTGTCCGTGAGGCACAATAGTATCAATTCCACACGGAAGAATGGCAACCGTGCTAGAGGACATTCCAGAAGAAAGAGCCCCCTTGTGGGCAAAACAATCAATGCCAATGGCATTTCCACTGACAACAGTCACACCGTCACAGGCTGCATCCCGTGCAAATTCAAAAGAACTTTGAGCAGTTTCCTTACAAACATTCCTCGTTCCGACTACTGAGACACACTCTTTTTGCAAAGAAATAATGTTTCCTCTATAAAACAACATGTATGGAGGATTTATAATTTCCCTCAGCAGTGCAGGATAATTGCAATCTTTGTAATACGCAGCATGAATATGCTGTGATTCCATAATAGAAGCACCCTTTCGGGCTGCAATGGAAGTTTCCCTTCCATTCCACACCGAACGGTTAATGACGCGCCCTACTATAGAAGAAATATCTTTTATAGAAAGTACAGCAAGACTATCCAGACTGTCAATATTCTTTTTTAAAAGAATTTTCTCTTTTAAAGTCAGAAAAGAAAGTGAGGAAAGCGCAATATCTACCAAATCCACGAATACAGATTAATTATAACCATGCTGTGCGTCAAGTACAGTCTTTTTATTCCGCTGTGCATCGGCAGTTTTCTGTTCATTCGGATTGATTTTTATTATCTGGTCATACAATGCAATTGCCTTGTCAAATTCGCTTGTCATGTAATAGGCATTGGCAAGAACAAACATTCCGTCAGTATCACGCTTCTGAACTTCAAGAAAACGCTCCAGATGGGGAATTGCTTTTTCAGGTTCTTTCAGCTCAAACACATATAGAACACCAAGGGCATACATTGAACGGTAGTATTTTGAATCAATTTCAAGGGATGTCAAATAGGCAGACTCAGAAAGCTTAAGATAATTCATTTTCTGTGTAGCAGCATCCAGTCCTCCCGTTGCATTATAATCGAGTGCAGTGTTTGCAAGGTAACCTGCACAAATCCCAAGATAATAATACAAATTCTGGTTTGTAGGAAAGAACAGAATAGCCTGTTTAAAGGCATCAAACGCTTCCTTATACATTTTTTCATCAAGATAGCGCGTTCCCAATATTTTGTACCACATTCCTTCCTGTGCTTGCGTTGTCACCAAATCCATGGCACGGGCATCATATTTTTTTATGGCTTCTTTCAATTCCTCTTTTGTAGTCGGATCTGAAACGCCCGTTTCCATTTTCTGCATGCGCTTGATTGAATTATAGGACGGACCGCACGAAACTACGGAAAAAATCAACATGAAAAGCATAGCCAGCAATGCACCATGTCCTGCAGCAAAAACAACTCTATTCTTCATAATCATTCCTCTTCAGCATCTTTATTTTTATGCCCTGGAAAATATCCGCTGTGATATTCCCTCAGCTGTTCATTATCTATGTGCGTATAAATCTGCGTAGTTGAAAGGTCTGCATGTCCCAAAAGCTCCTGCACAGACCGCAAGTCAGCACCACCGGCAAGAAGATGGGTTGCAAAGGAATGCCTTAGGGTATGAACTTTTGCCTGTACTCCAGACTTAACCTCGAGTGCCTGAAAGTTTTTCCAGACACCTTTTCTGGAAAGGGGCTTTCCATTCCTGTTGACAAACACTTCGTTTACAGAATTTGACTTTACAAACTTGCTGCGCTCATTATGAATCCAAGAGAACAGCCAGTCTCGGGCCACAGTTCCAAAGGGAACAATGCGCTCCTTATCCCCTTTCCCATGCACTATTATTATTTTTTCGTCAAAATGAACGTTTCCCATAAGGAGAGAACAGGCTTCACTAATACGCAATCCACAACTATATATCAGTTCATACAAAGCCCTGTCGCGAACTCCCAAAGGTTTGCTTGTATCAATGGAATTCAACAGGCTGTCAACCTGCTCGACACTTAAAACCCGCGGCAAATTTCTGGAAAGAGATGGATGCTCAAGTTCCAGACATATATTTTTTTGCCACACTCCCTTATGCTTTAAAAAAGTCCCAAAAGCACGAAGGGCAGAAACATCTTTTGCTATCGATGCATCCTGTATGCCCTGCGTATGCCTCCATCGGACATAGAAAAATAAATCTTTTTCCGTTATGGTTGACAGCTCCAGAGAATTCTGCTGTACCCAGCCTAGGAATTCCTCTATGCAAAAGCGATATGTTTCTGCAGAAAGCTTAGAGCGGCCTTCTACAAAAACAAAATCATCAAGGAATTCCTGAACAATCAAATCATTGTTTGTCATCAGATAAAATGATGCTTCTGGAAAGACCGTCCAAGCTTTTCCGCCAGATAGCAGGCTGATTCAAATCAGCACCGTTTCTTGAATATCCAGGAGGAGGCGTCAATCCACGACTTGAAGGTGTCACAGAAGCTTTTGACAATGCCTTTGCCAAAGAATCCTTCATGGATTCCTGAGGTTCAGAAACATTATTTATTTTGTCAATTGTTTTCTTATCAATCGTCACGGGACTTACCTTTGGAGCAGGCTGGTCTACGATTGAAGCCGTCCGAGACTCATGCACCGGTTTACCGTGAATGACATTTTCAAAATCACCATAATTAAGGACATTCTCGTTGACGGGCTTTGAAGCAACCTCTTCATACGATGAACTATCATCTTCAGCCTTAAAGCCCGTAGCAATAACCGTGACGGAAACTTTGCCATTCATTTCTGCATTTGTAGAAAGTCCAAGGAATATTTCAACATTCGGAGAGGCAGAAGCCTTGATGTTATTGGTTATCTCCTCAACTTCAGTCATGGCAAGTGTATCATCGCCAGTAATATTGATGAGAATCTTGGAAGCACCATCAATCTGACAGTCTTCAAGCATAGGATTGGAAATAGCTGCCTGAGCAGCATCGACAGCCCGGTTTTCGCCTTCGCCAAAACCAACACCCAAAATTGCATTTCCTTGATTTTTCATGACGGACTTAACATCTGCAAAATCAAGGTTTATGTCGCCCGGAACAGTAATGACTTCAGAAATTCCCTGGACACCCTGGCACAAAACATCGTCTGCAAGCCTGAATGCCTGCTTAAAGTTAAGTTTCTTTTCAACAATTTTCATTATCTGGGAATTCGGAATGATTATAAGGCTGTCAACATTTTCACGGAGCTTTTTAATGCCATCCTGAGCATTCTTCATTCTCACGGGACCTTCGAAATCAAACGGAGTCGTAACGACAGCAATAGTCAGAGCCCCGCTTTCCCGTGCAACATTGGCAACAACAGGAGCAGAACCTGTTCCCGTTCCACCGCCCATTCCAGCAGTAATGATGACCATGTCAGAACCCTGAACTATATTCTTGATGCTGTCTACATCTTCTTTAGCTGCATTTTCACCGACAGCAGGATTTCCTCCAGCTCCGAGTCCGCCTGTAAGTTTCTGGCCAATTGCAATTTTACGTTGAGCTTTAGAAACCCTCAATGCCTGCAAATCCGTATTGACTACAACAAATTCAACATCTTTTACACCAGCATCAATCATTCGGTTTACGGCATTGGATCCTCCGCCACCGCATCCGATGATTTTAATTACTGTCGGACTCACAGCCGATACATCAGAATTAACATCATTTACTACAGACAGTTCTATCATGTCTTCCTCCCAACCCATACACTCACATTTTGATATAACCTACTATTTGATTATATTCCCCATTCAAAATGAAGCTTCCATTTTTATTCTAATATATTAAAAGAAGTTTTTAAATAGCCTATACAATTTTTTTCCAACCCCTTCAGAATCATTCTGTTCATCGGTATGCTTTGACTTGCGCTTCTGTTTCGTAGCCAGCTGATCAGCATTTTTGTTGAACAGAACAAGACCAACAGCCGTTGCAAAATCAGCATTCCTATAGTCTTGGTCAAGGTTTCCTAAATCAGAAGCCGTTCCAATACGTACTGATGACGTGCCCCATACGCTTTGGGCTAGCTGCACGATGCCCGGCATCAATGCACCTCCACCTGTAAGAACGATGCTGCCATTCAGCTTGGTTACATTAGCATGCCGAACGACTTCTTTTTTCACCATCGAAAAAATCTCATCCACCCTCGGATGAATAATCTGACACAGTTCGTACTGCGTTGTCTGTTCAGGACCACGTCCGCCGATGCCGGGAATAATGACCTCTTGCTCCAGTTCATTTCCCTGAATCCAACAGCATCCGTGCTGAACCTTTATTTTTTCAGCTTCTTCAACAGGCAGATTCTTTACCAATGCAATGTCATTCGTTACAAGGTTTCCGCCCACAGGAATAGAGGCCATAAAGACAGGAGCTCCCTTATTCACCACGATGACATCTGTAGATCCTGCACCCAAATCTATAAGGATAGATCCCAGTTCCTGTTCATCTTCATGAATTGTTGACATTGCCGAAACCAAGGTTTTTGATGATATTCCCAGCAAGTCATAGCCTGCCCTCGTAATGCAGTTTCCCAAATTGGCACAGGCCGTTTCAGATGCAGAAATAATGTGAACCTTGACTTTCAGCCTTTTTCCGACCATGCCGATAGGATTCTTGCATCCCGGCAAGTCGTCAACCTTATATTCCTGAACAACCGCATGAAGGGCCATTTTTTCGAGCGGCAGTTCTATTGCACGGGAAGACTCCTGTGCACGTCGTTCTGTTTCTTCATTAATTTCAAGAGAACGCAACTGGGGTGTTGTATCAACCACAACGTCACCTTCTGAATTCTGACCTTCAACAAGAGAGCCGCCTATGGCTGTGTATACAGCTTCAACCTCTGCACCTGCCAGCTGTTCTGCAGCATCCACCGACTCCCTAATGGCAGCAACAGCAGCCTCAATGTTTACAATAACCCCATTGCGAACGCCATTAGAAGGCTTTTTTGAGAATCCTATTACCTCAAGTTTATTTTCTGAGTCAATTTCTCCTATAACAGTCTTAATAAAGGCAGTACCAATATCAAGACCAACTATAATGTTGCTCAAAAACGTTCTCCCAACACATACTCATCGAGACCTGTACGACAGGGAACCATACCTAAGGTCAATTTCCCGAACGTCAGGCTCAAGCGAATTCACAACATCCAGAACCACCATCATATACTTCAAAGCATCTTCAGTCAAAGAACGGTCTGTCAAAACCCGTACATGTGCATGAATCGGATACAATACAAGTTCATAATTGCCATATTCCTTTGGAACAACCTGAATTTCAGAAATTGCCACGAAATATTTCTGTGGAAGCTTCTGAATCTCTGCAATTTGAGCCATAAGCGGTTTATATTTTGCAGGAAACCTCATTCCAGTCTGCATGTTTTCAATGGGCAAACCAGAAACAAGCGGTATGTTACTGTCACTGGCTACAGATGTTGTATTAGAAAATAGTACACCATTTTCATCAATTTGAACAGATATTGAGCGACCATTTATGGAAACAATCGTTTTTGCAACAGGAACTCGTTCCTTAACCGTAATCAGCACTTTATCGGGAAACACCTTGTCCACTGACACCGTATCAACCGCCGACAGAGTGCTCAGAACATCGACAGCCTTGCTGGAATCAAACTGAATCCACGTTACATTTCCTGTTTGGGCAAGCTTGTCCAATAAAACCGATGCAGAAAGATTCTGTAACCCCGAAAACTGAACCTTTACAGGTGCCAGACACGGTATGATGAGCATATAGAAAATGCCCTCTATGACCAGCAAAATGCACAGAATCAAAACGATTATCTTTACAATCGCTATGCGAGAATCTTTTTTTTGTCCATGTTCTGCAACAGGAATATGTTCCGAAACTACAAAATCACTCATCTTCAACACCCTCTATCAAAACTATTCATTCCTGATGTTCACCCCAGCTCATCATCCGTTCCCAAACGGGAAGCATTTATGACAAAACCACACATGCACAACGTAACAATAAGGGAAGAACCTCCCGAAGAAAAAAACGGGAGCGTAATTCCTGTTGTAGGAACAGCACCACATACAACGGCACAGTTCAGGAGCGACTGCACCAGAATGCTTGTTACGCATCCGAATGCGGCATAGGACGCAAAACTGTCTTTAGCACAAAAAGCAATTCTGTACCCACGTACTGCAAAGAAAACCAGCAAAAGGAAAAAGACCGTTACCCCAACAAGACCCATTGCATCAGCCCATCCTGCAAAAATGTAGTCGGTCTGAACTTCTGGGATTTTAAACACTTCCGTCAGCCCCGAACCAAATCCGTTTCCCCAGAGTCCTCCTGCAGTAATGGAACGTTGTGAAGCAAATTTTTGATACCCCGATGACAGGGTATATTCTTCCGGATGAAAAAATGCAATGACACGCATAAGGCGGTACGGTTCTATCGTAATCATCAACACTATTGCAGGAATTGCAAGGAGCATCAGGGGCACAAACCATGACATCAAGACACCCGCAACAAAAAACATCAGGCTCCCTACAAAAAAAACAAACAGTCCTGTAGAAAAGTCTTTCTGCAAAAAGATGACCACGACAAAAACAAGCAGTCCGACAAAGGGATACTGGAAATTCTGCTTTGACTTCGGTTCATCAGCATGCTTGCTGAACAGATTCGAAAGAAACAGAACTACTGCAAATTTTGCAAATTCAGATGGCTGGACAGTACCAAAGTTACCAAGACGAATCCATCGGGCGGCACCTTTTCGCTCACTTCCAATGCCCGGCAACATAGCAACGACACACAGGAAAAGCGTGCACATGACAATCAGCGGAAGCAGCCTTCTGAGGGAATGAATGGGAATCAGTGCAAAGAATACCAATCCCACAAATCCTATAAAAGACCACACAAACTGTCTCGTCACAAAATAGTATCGGTTGGAAAACAGACGTTCTCCGGTATACGGGGTGCAGACATACAGCATGAACATGCCTAATCCCCACAGAATCAGCGTACAGATAATAAAGAGCAAGTCACTTTTTACATACGAGCCAACAGTCCTGTCTGTTTGAAATGTAAAATCCGACATGATCATTCATCTCCCTGTAATCCGTCACAGACACGTTCCAGAGCCATTCCCCTGGATCCTTTTACAAGTATGACATCATTTTTTGCAGCAGTCTGCCTAATAAACTCCACTATGCGGGCAATGCTTTCATCAGATTTATCTGCAACATACATGGCATCGCTCTTGCCGCAGGCCTTGTATGCAGCATGCATTTCCTTGCCGACAAAAATGCATGCATCACCAGACTGTGCTGCCAGCTTTCCTATATGTTCATGAGCTTTTTCAGAATCTTCTCCCAATTCAAGCATGTCGCCAAGAACAAGAAACTTTTTGAATGTTCCCGAAACGGAAGCAACCAGTTCCAAAGCCTTTTCCATGGAATCAGGATTTGCATTGTAGCAGTCCTTTACAATCGTGTATGTTCCGTGAATGATTTCACATCGTCCAAACAGCGTCTTGTACGATTCCACTCCAGCCTTGATTTCTTCAACCGTAAGCCCAAGCACTTGAGCAAGCGCAACAGCTGCAAGCATGTTCTTATAGTTGTATGCACCGGGAAGCGAAAGATGAACAGGCACATCGCCAATGGAAAAGTCAGTACCATCAAGACCTCGGTCTGCAATCAAGTGAACGTTTTCAGGCAAGCCATTGCCGTAATACACCACATTGCCATCCACCTGCGAAGCCAGGTATTCCGTAAAATCATCATCAACGGGAATGACGGCCGTGCCAAAACGGTTTATGTAATCAAACACGTGGGCCTTTTCTGCAGCAATGTTTTCCCTGCTTCCAAGCAGACCTATGTGGGCAGTTCCAATGTTCGTGACAACGGCAAATGTTGGCTTTAGGACAGCTGCAATTTCCTTGATTTCATCTTTTCGATTCATGCCCATTTCAAAAAGGCCAACCTTGTGATCCGCCCGTATCGCAAACACAGAAAGGGGAAGCCCTGTTTCACTGTTCAAGTTTCCTTTGTTTGACACAACGGCATATTTCTGAGAAAGAACGGAAAGAATCATTTCTTTCGTAGTCGTCTTACCGCTCGAACCTGTTACACCAATCTTGATAAGGTCAGGAAACTGTTCAACGTAGCGGGCCGCTATTCTTTGCAATGCCGCAAGATTATTGTCTACTGCAATGAAAAAAACCGATGGATTGTTCTGGGAAAGCGCAGCATACATGCTGCTGTCAGCCTCAAAGTTCTTGAACTGCACCAAAACAACGCTGGCACCCTTTTCTATTGCCTGAGGGATGTACGCATGTCCATCTTGGTTTTCCCCGACTAAAGGAATAAAAAGGGTGTTCTTGACCACATTGCGACTGTCTGTCTGAACATCAGTAAAACAGAAATTCCCCGTTCCCAAAACGTGAACTCCACCAGAGGCCAGAATGACATCATCATAAGACAGCAGGCTCTTACTCATTTTGACTTATCCTTCATTTCAACGCGTACAATCTCGTCTGTTTCGGCAGGCCGCATGTTAAGATTGTCCCTTGCAATTTTTTCAATTCTGTCAGTATTTGAAAGCAGACTTATGTCCGTAATGAGCTTTTTATTTTGTTCTATTAAGTCGGCCTGCTTTTTTTCAAGTTCCGAAATCTGGCGTTCAAGATCAGTATATTTTCGGGACTGAATGCCGTTCATGACCAAGAGAGCTGGAATACTCAATGCAAGCAAACACACCATAATCCATCTGAACACAAAGGAAACCTTGTTCATATAGCCTCCACACCGTACAGCCGCAACTCATCGGCATTTCGAAGTTTTCTTACAACCCGCAGTTTTGCACTTCTTGACGGAGAATTCACCTTTACTTCTTCTTCCGTGGGTTCAACAGGCTTGTGCGTCAAAACCTCTGCACACGGCGTTCCGCCACACGTACAGACAGGAAATTCAGGAGGACACACGCACCGCTTACCTAAATTTCGGAAATAATTCTTTACAATTTTATCTTCAAGGGAATGAAATGTAATGATGCCAAGTTTGCCGCCAGGAGCAAGAACATTGAATGCATCATGAACAGCTTGAGGAAGCCGCTTCAATTCGCTGTTGACGTAAATCCGCAATGCTTGAAACGTTCGTGTTGCAGGATGGATTGCTCCATGTCGATATGCAGACGGAACAGCGTCATAAATAATGTCTGCCAGAGCCTTTGAGGACAGAATGCGTTCATGCTGCCGAGCCTGAACAATGGCAAAAGCAATTTTTCGTGAATACCGCTCATCTGAATACAGGTAAATCATGTTTGCAAGTTCTTTTTCGGGTATGGAATTAACCACATCCGCGGCACTTTCACCTGCTGATGGATTCAACCGCATGTCCAGAGCTTCGTCATAGCGAAACGAAAACCCTCTGCCGCTCCGCTCATAGTGAAAGACACTGATTCCCAAGTCAAACAGAATGATGTCCGGCTGACGTTTTTCCGCAGGATACGAACGATAGAAATCGTTAAACCAGCCGTTGTAAAATTCCATGCGTTCGCCAAACGGACTCAACCGCTCCCTTGCACGCTTCTGAATGACAGCATCTGCATCAAGACCAATTATCTTTAGCGATGGATATGTTGAAAGAAAATGATATGAATGGCCGCCTTCACCAAGTGTAGAATCTATCATCAAGGCATCATGTTCATAGGATTCACCGACAGGTGACAGAAGAGAGAGACATTCCTGCAAAAGAACTGGCGTATGGACAATTTCCAATGTTCGACTCCGACTGTATTAAATGATAATTTTTTACTAAAAAAGAATACTGCTCATACTCTCTGCAGCACTATGAAACGATTCTTCAGTTTCACTGAGATACTTTTCATAGCATTCTGAATCCCATAATTCCATGTACTTGTTCAAGCCAAGAATTACAGATTCCCCTTTCAGAGAAGCATATTCCCTTAAATTCTGAGGAATAGAAAGGCGACCGGAACGGTCAAATTCAAGTTTTTGTGCAGGCGCAACGAAGCGCCTCATTACAAGTCTTTTTTGATCATTAAAAGGTGAGGCGGCACTCATGATTTTATCATTAAGGCTCACCCACTCTTCGGTTGTAAAAAGCATGAGACAATGGTCTAGACCCTGCGTAATGATAAGTTCATTCTGCTGGAGAACAGAACGCAACTTTGCCGGGAAAAGAATTCGACCTTTTTCGTCAAGCGTATTGCGATACTCACCAATAAGCATATCCATGCCACTGCTCACCACTTTTTCCCACTATTTCCCACTTGCTTACCATTTTAACAACTTTTCTTATAATGTCAATAAAAAAAGCTGTCGATAATGAAAGTTTTTTTTTAATGCAGTATACTTTCATGCAGCACGAAAGGAAACTTATACGCATCCATTATGATTAACACATTGAATGAAAGTTCTCTGCACAAAACGCTCAAGCACTACTACGCCCTGCAGAACGAAGGCAGCAGCACCGAAGTTCCGTTGGGCCCGTATATTGCAGACATACGGACACACGACGGAAGCATCATAGAAATTCAGACGGCAAACCTTGCCCACCTTCGCGACAAAATACAGTACTGCCTGAACGAACGCACGAGAATCACCGTGGTATATCCACTTGTTACAACGAAATACATCGAAACATACTCAAACAATGGAACTGCAGATTCAAAACGAAAGAGTCCACTGCACAAAAACATATATTCCGTATTCAAGGAACTGACATCGCTGTACAGCTTCCTGCAGGATTCGCTCTTTACCCTCGAAGTTGTTGAAATAACCATGACGGAAACTCGGCAGGCAACGGATAAGCCCGTACAGTCAAGCAACAAAAGACGCCGCTTCATGAAAAACTGGGTAAAAACAGGCAAACGGCTTGAAGAAATAGGAAAAGCACACGTTTTCAATGGAATTGAACCATACCTGAGCATGCTTCCTTCCGGGCTACCGCACGAATTCACCATTAAGGACGTGCAAAACTCATTTTCGTCACAGGGGCTCAAAGTCCCAGAGCAATCGGTACGATGCATGATATGGATATTCCATAAGGCAGGACTCATAGAACGCTGCAAGGTTGTAAAGCGGGCATACGTCTATTGCATCACGGCACAGTTCATGGACTAAACAGGCATAATCTGTCATAATGAAAGCATGAAAAGACTTTTACAAACACTATCACTCATTCTGGCATTATGCAGCAGCACTGCATTTTCAATGTCAAGACATGCAGACATAAAAGAAGTCCGCATCGGAGTCCTTACAGGTCCTAGCGGAATTCCAATGGCAAAGCAGATGGAAAAAGCCTCTGTAGGAACAGCAGAGGCTTCGTATGAAGTGTTTGCTGGTGCAGCTCTTCTTGTTCCCAAACTCATAAAAGGCGAAATAGACATAGGATTTCTTCCTCCGAACATGGCCGCAAAGCTGTACAACACGAACAACAAGGCTGTCGTAATGGCAGGCATTGCAGGAAACGGCATGCTCTACCTCATCACAAAAGATTCATCCATAAAAACGCTCAGCGATTTGCGCGGCAAAACAGTTAGCGTTGCAGGTCAGGGAGCAACTCCCGACTACATGCTGCGCTACCTGCTGGATGCACAGGGCATTGGCACAGACGGCAATGCAGACGGCGTTGCCCTTGATTTTTCCATTCCGAATGCAGAGATTGCCCCTGCACTCATTTCTGGCAAAATTGATTACGCACTCGTTCCAGAACCGTTTGCAACGGTTGCCCAGGCAAAAAACGCTGATGTCAAGCGGGCACTCGACATTCAGGAAATGTACAACAAAAAACAAAATGCTACAGATTCATATCCCATGACACTCATTGTCGTAAACGGACAGTTTGCTCAGGAACATTCAGACATCGTAAAGGCATTCCTAAAGTCCTACAAGGAATCTGCAGAATGGACAAAAGCTCATCCCGAAGAAGCAGGACAGCTTGTTGAAAAGCACTCCATAGGCCTTGCAGGCTCCATTGCAGCAAAAGCCATTCCAAACTGTGCATACACTTTTGCAACAGTAACAAAAGGACGTACACCTGTAGAATCGCTGCTCTCCGTATTCCTTCATTTCAACGAATCTTCAATCGGCGGAACACTTCCCGATGATGACTTCTACTTTAAGTAAAAAGGCCCTTGTACTGTCAGCCCTTGTACTGCTGGTGCTGTGGCAGACTGCATCCGCATACCTTCATGCGCCTTTAATCCTGCCATCACCAGTATCTGTATTTCAAGGGGCTGCACAGCTTTTAGCACAGAAAAAATTCATCATTGCCTTGCTATACACAGCAAAAAGATGCCTCGAAGCCTTTACCATATCTGTTGTAGCCGGCATGATACTTGGCGTTCTGTGTGCCTTCATTCCCTTTTGCAGTGCTTTTTTCGAACTCCCTCTGGCAATCATCCGTTCCGTTCCTGTCGTAGCCGTCATTTTACTGGCCTTGTTTTGGCTAAAGACAGATGAAATTCCTATATTTGCAGCCATACTCATGTCGCTGCCGGTCATGAAGACATGCGTACAAACAGGATTCAGCTCCTGCAGCAAGGATGAGCTTCACATGGCACACGTGTACAGGCTCACCAGGCTTCAAATCTTTCTGTTCATACGGATTCCTCATGCCTACGACTCTATATGTACAGGCATAAAAAACTGTGCCGGCATGACATGGAAAGTTGTCGCCGCAGGCGAAGTCCTGAGCCTGCCGTCGAAAGCCGTAGGAACATACATGCAAAATGCTCAGGCTATTCTTGAAACCGAACAGGTGCTTGCCATTACTGCACTCATCATAGCAGCAAGCTTTCTCTTTTCCCTCGCCATACAGGTACTGTTGCACAGTGCAAGAAAGGCAGGAATTGCATGTACCAGATGGTACTTCAGCATTCCTCTGTTTTTTTGCAGGCAACACAGTTCAGGAAAACAGAACGACACCATGCATGGCAAAGAGATTCACATAGAACACTTGAATTTAGGCTACGAAGAAAAAAAACTCATTTTCAAGGATTTTTCGCTGGATGTACCTGCATCAGAAATACTGGCAATTCTTGCACCGAGCGGTTGCGGAAAAACAACACTGCTCAACTACATTGCAAGCCAGAACAACTACGGCAACAAAGCCTACATTTTTCAAGAACCACGCCTCATAAAGCAATTAACGGTGTTGCAGAACATATTGCTTCCACTGTCAAACTGCATGAGTAAAAGCGATGCATTAAAACATGCAACATCTTATTTGGAAAAAACAGGATTGCTGGAAAAGAAAAATACATTTCCCGAAGCACTTTCCGGAGGTGAACGGCAACGAGTTTCCCTTGCACGAGCTTTTGCATATCCGGCAGGAATCCTATTGATGGACGAGCCGTTTCAATCGCAGGATTCGGATACAAAAGAAAAGCTCATGCACTTGTTTGCTTCGCTTCAAAAGGAACAAAACAGAACAGTCATCATGGTCACCCACACACCGTCCGAGGCAGAAAGCCTTGCACACAGAACACTAAAACTGCAAGGCAGACCAGTTACAGTAATAGAAACATTGAAAAAACACTAAAGGAAAGAAAAACTAAAGGACATTTCTCAAAGCCAAATGTACAAAAAAAAACCCATGATCACAAGACCATGGGCTTCCACCTGATACATCAGCTAGTTATAAGTTATCAATCACCAGCTATCATCCATATCATCTACGTCTCTGTTTTCCTGATCATAAAGGTCAGTTACAGCACGCAAATCGTCAAAGTATACGTAGTATGAACCACGAGCTTCCATTGGACTGCAGTCTATACGGAAACCTACAATGCGGAGACCTGGTTTGTCACCATGGTATGCGCTCTGCTGAATAATTCCATGTTCGCTATCTGGTGAAGGAGGAATAGCTGTTGTAAGCTTTTTCCAACCACTGAATTCAAGAGAACCCATCCAGATTTCAAAGTTGCTACCATAGTAGTCCTGAACCAACAGCCACAACTGATGACCCATGTTACGTCCACATACCCAAACAGAAACTGTCTTTGTAATTCCTTCGATAGGAAGAGGACGTGCAGCTGTGATGTAGAATGAGTTTACACCACGCTTAAAGAATTCAATCTTTGCACCGAATACGTGAGTATCCTGCAATTCTGTATTGTTAATGTCGTTCAAAGGCTCTTTAGCATCAGGACCGCCGTCAAAAAGACGACCAGAAATAACACCAAAGTCAGAAGAACAATGTACATTCCAGAAACCTTCACGCTCAAAGCGGTCTACGCTAATTTCACGCAGAGCCTCTCTTGCAGAATCATTACCAATATTTGCTGCATTTGGGTCAGTAATACTTGTACTGCCGTTTGAGTTGCTTGCCTGTGCAAACACACCAGCAGAAGCAACCAATGCTACAGTCAAAAAAGCTAAGAAAATCTTTTTCATCATTATACCGCCTTATCCAATTAGTTTGCAGAGTTTGTGTTTTCACCGAAGTCTACAGCACGAAGATCGTATCCATCGTAAATGTTAGACAATGTGTTTGTAGTATACTTGAGCTGGTCAAAGTAAATTGCAAAATTGTCAACAGCTTCGCTTGCTGCAGAACGAACTCTAAAGCCTACAAAAGTCAAGTTTGGACGACCATTGCGGAAACGTGAATGCTGGCGAATCCAACCTGGAACGTTGATGATAACGTTCTTCCAGCCCTGGAATCTGAGTGAACCTGCATTCAAGACACGTACAACACCATCACAGTCGCGAACGAGAACCTCAAGGTTATAGTTGTAGTTTGCACCCCATACCCAGAAATCAATCTGTGTAATGGTTCCTACAAATTCATATTCAAAACGTTCGCCATTGGCATCCTTCTGGTAAATTTCAAACCAGTTGTCTCCCTTTCGGTCATAAGAAACCTTTGCTCCAAGCACCTGGGCAGCTGGGTCACTGTCCTTGTGGAATGGACGGAGAGAGTTAGGGATTCCCTCTACAGTCTTTAATACTGGGTATCCTTTTGCAATGAAGCGGCTTGCCTGAATGTCCCATTTCCACTCCATGTTATCCGGTGTATCGAAGTTATCGATAACGATTGTTTCCACGGCCTTAGCACTTGGCTGGGCAACTGCTGGAACGCAGAATGCAAGCGCAAGAATAAGGCTTCCTAAAACGACTACGCCCTTTTTCATTAGAAATCTCCTTGAATCACTGTTCCCCCGTTTTCAACTGGAAAACACCTTTCTTTTACTTATCGTCATGACTTATCCATTTCAACATAATTTCTCCCTTGAAAAAAACTACGCAGAATTGGAAATCATAGGTTTATTATATTTCCATATTCGCAGTTTGTCAAATGGTTTAGCTACAAGCTTTCCCTTTCAACTCTTTTTTTTTGCCGGTGCCACGGCTTTTTCAGCAGCATGAAAGAAATGGAACGGACAGGAAATCATAAAAAAACAGGCAAAACAAGCATTTCCACAGTCCCTTATCTTGAATTTTAATGATAAAAATCGTATGCTAGCAAGTGAAATCTATACTTATTATTGTAGATTAAAAATTCTAGCAGAGGAGCTTTTATGTTCAGTTACAAAGAAATCGGTCTTGTAAACACGAAACATCTGTTTGAAGCTGCAATGAAGGGAAAGTATGCCGTTCCTGCCTTCAACTTCAATAATATGGAGCAGATGCAGGCCATTATCCAGGCTTGTGTTGAAGCAAAATCACCTGTCATCCTTCAGGTTTCAAAGGGAGCACGCCAGTATGCAAACAAGTATATTCTCCGCAACATGGCACGCGGTGCTGTAGAATATGCACACGAGCTGGGATGTGACATTCCTATCGTCCTTCACCTTGATCACGGTCCAAACTTTGAAGTAGCAAAGGACTGCATTGACAACGGTTTCTCTTCTGTCATGATTGACGGTTCTGCCCTTCCTTACGATGAGAACGTAAAGCTTACAAAGCAGGTTGTTGACTATGCACACTCACAGAAAGACTATGTTACTGTCGAAGCTGAACTTGGCGTTCTCGGCGGTGTAGAAGACGATGTTGCTGCAGAAGAATCAAAATATACAAAGCCAGAAGAAGTTGTAGACTTTACATCTAAGACAGGATGTGACTCACTTGCAATTTCCATCGGTACATCACACGGACGCTGCAAGTTTACTCCAGAACAGTGCACACGCACTCCAGACGGAGTCCTTGTTCCTCCACCACTTGCATTCAATGTCCTTGAAGCCATCGAAAAGCAGCTTCCAGGATTCCCAATCGTACTGCACGGTTCTTCTTCTGTTCCAGTAGAATACGTAAGAATCATCGAGCAGTACGGCGGAAAGATTCCTGATTCTGTCGGAATTCCAGAAGACCAGCTCCGCAAGGCTTCTGCTTCTGCAGTATGCAAAATCAACATTGACTCTGATGGTCGTCTTGCAATGACTGCTGCCATCCGCAAATTCTTCGTAGAGCATCCAGACAAGTTTGACCCACGCGAATACCTCGGACCTGCAAGAGAAGAACTCAAGAAAATGTACATGCACAAGTGTACAGATGTTCTCGGTTCCGCAGGACACTACGCTGACTAAGCTTTTATAAAAGGTTGCATTTCATTTACGATGTAATGAAGTGCAACCTTTTTTTATGTCATGGAAACCTCAAAATGGCGAGGTTCCTTGTTATTATTATAGAAGAAAACTTATTGTACTGCCCAAGTACAACATGAACTAAACAGAAAAGCTGACAGCCGTACGATAAATCCAAGTCTTTTTAAAATTGGACTTGCAACTCCGTCATCGACCTTTGTTCAGATTGTCTTGTGCGGGATTGTGTTCTGGGGTTTCGAGCGGAAGATGAAGCAACCTGCCTATTTTCCCGTTCAGGAATAATCACCAGAAATGATATGATTTTTCAGTTGATTTTCCCGTTCGGGAAAGTATACTGAAATCATGAGAATTAATTCTGTTGTGAACTCAAGACTGGAGATTTTATAATTTAGCGAGACTAACCATGGCATCCACAAAAGAATATTTAGAATTTATTTTAGGACATCTTTTTGACGCCATGTTTGAGGATTTGCCGGAAGCGAAAAAGATTTCACGGATGTAAAAAGCCGCTTATTTTTACTCTACAACAGCTACGGCCTCAATTTCAACAAGAGCACCTTTTGGTAAAGCGGCAACTTCAAAGCAGCTGCGGGCAGGCTTTGAAACAAAGTACTTTTCATAAATTGCATTAAAGGCTGCAAAGTCTGAAATGTGGGCGAGGAAACAGGTTGTCTTTACAACCTTTGAAAAGTCGGTACCTGCAGCCTTTAAGATTTGGCCAAGATTTTTGATTGCCTGTTCAGCCTGAGCTTCAATGGATGCGCCCTCGAGTGCGCCAGTTTCAGGGTTCAAAGGAATCTGTCCAGAAATATATAAAAATCCGTTTGCAAGAATTGCCTGTGAGTAAGGTCCGATTGCAGCCGGGGAAGATTTTGTCTCGATTGTTTTCATAGTATGCCTCCAGATATTTACCTATAAAGTGAATAGGGATATAATACAAATAAGGGGGCAGATAGTCAATGAAAAGTATTCTGATAAAGGACACTACAAAGGAAGAAAGAGAAAAAATTATCGCCGATGCCCTTAGCTGCGGAAGTGATTGCTCCATGTGCTGTGCCTGCGGCGGTATGGAAATTGACTATCAGCAGTATATAGACGGCAAAAAAGAAATTGCCCAGCTGAATGCGGAGTACCGGGCAAATATGATGATTGGGCATTAGATTTTCGATTTTCTATTCCGCAAAATTGAAAAATTTTTAAAAATGCGGAATAGAATTTAATTTTCATTCCGCAAAATCAAAATTTTCTTGAAAATGCGGAATGGAAAGTGTATAATACTTCTATGAAAGTATTGGAAAGACAGGATTTTCTGCAAAAACTGATAAATACAATTTACACTCCCGACATAAAAGTCATAACAGGAATTCGCCGAAGCGGAAAATCGAAGCTTTTGGAGCTCTTTATTGAAAGCCTAAAAAAACAGGTTCCAAATGCAAATATTATTCACATCAATTACAATCTTTTTCAATTTTCTACCATAAAAAATACCCTTGCGTTGAATGAATATGTGGAAAATCTTTATTCCCAGGAAAAAGAAAATTTTCTTTTAATAGACGAAGTTCAGTTATGCGAGGATTTTGAGCATGCGGTAAATTCCTTTCATGCTTCAGAAAAATATCATATCTATATAACTGGTTCCAATGCTTTTCTTCTTTCAAATGATTTGGCCACACTGTTCACCGGCAGAACTTTTTCCATAGAATTTTTTCCTTTCAGCTTCAAGGAGTTCTGTGCTTATTTTGACTGCAAGGATTTACAGCAGGCCTTTGACCGTTTTGTAATGGAAGGCGGAATGTCGGGTTCTTATCTTTATGATTCTCTTGATGATAAATATAATTATTTGAATGAAGTTTTTGAAACTTTGATTGTTCGCGATATTCAGCAAAAATACAAAATAAAAAATCTTCCGCTTTTGGACATGTTGAACGATTTTCTTGTTGATAACATTTCCTCTGAAATTTCTGCAAGAAGCCTTGCAAATACTCTGACTTCAAAAGGCAGCAAAGTTGATGATAAAACGGTTTCTTCCTATATAAAATATCTTTGCGCCTCTTTCGCCTTTTACAAAATCCGACGCTACAATATAAAAGGAAAAAAATATCTTGCAAGTCAGGACAAATATTATCTTGCCGACCATTCTTTTAAATATGCAAAACTCGGAACTAAAAATCTGGACTATGGGCGGATTTACGAAAACATAGTCTGCATAGAACTTTTACGCAGAGGCTATGAAGTTTACACGGGAGTTCTTTACCAAAAAGAAATTGATTTTGTGGCCGTAAAACGAAACGAGAAAATCTACATCCAGGTGAGCGACGACATTTCCCTCTCGGAAACAATGGAAAGGGAAAGCGCACCGCTTTTGAGCATAAAAGATGCTTATCCAAAAATGATTATTGCACGGACAAAACACCCAGCCTATCAATATGAAGGAATTGCGGTGTGGGATATTGCGGAATGGCTGCTGTACTAATTACTCCCCGTAACTCCCCTAAAAAAACTGTCTTTTTTATGCTATAATTTTCTTATGACACAAACGGAACAAGCCAAGGAATCGGTCGCTCGCGGCCTTACCGAGTTTTCAATGAAAACTCGCGCAAAAAAGTTCAGCCAGGACTGGAAAGATAAAGGTTACGAAAAAGGCGAAAGTCAGAAATTCTGGCTGGATTTACTCTGCAATGTTTTTGGAATTAAAGACTTTGCAAATTTTGTATACTTTGAAAACCAGATAAAAGAAAAGTTTACAGACAAGACAATCACGAATTTCATAGACATTTACATTCCGTCCACAAAAGTAATGATTGAACAGAAAAGCATAGACAAAGACCTTCGCGAACCAATCCGCCACTCTGACGGCACTTTGCTCAATCCCTTTCAGCAGGCACGAAAATACATAGCAGGACTTCCTTTAAGTCAGCACCCACGTTGGGTCGTTACATGCAACTTTAAGTCATTTCTTGTTTATGACATGGAACAGCCAAACGGCGAGCCAGAAGAAATACTCCTGGAAAATCTTGAAAAAGAATATTACCGCCTTTCATTTTTAACAGACACCGGAAGCGTACATCTTAAAAAAGAACTTGAAATCTCAAAAAAAGCCGGCGACATTATCGGTGAGATTTACGATGCAATCCTTAAGCAGTACAAGGATTCAGACAATCCAAGCCCCGCCACGCTAAAAAGCCTTAATATGCTTTGTGTCCGCATTGTATTCTGCCTTTATGCAGAAGACGCCGGCATTTTCGGGCATAAATCTATTTTTGGCGATTATTTAAAACAGTTTGAAGCAAAAGACCTTCGCCGTGCATTGTTAGACTTGTTCCAGGTTTTAGACCAGAAGGAAGAAGAACGGGATGAATATCTTGAAGAATCTTTGGCGGCTTTTCCATACGTGAACGGCGGACTTTTTACCGAGGAAGACAGGACAATCCCACCGCTTACCCAAGAAATCAAAGACCTGCTTGTTCGCCACGCTTCAAATGAGTTTGATTGGAGCGAAATCAGCCCGACAATTTTCGGAGCAATTTTTGAATCAACTCTTAACCCCCAAACTCGCCGCTCTGGCGGTATGCACTACACAAGCATTGAAAATATTCATAAGGTAATAGACCCGCTCTTTCTTGATGATTTGAAAGCAGAATTTGAAGAGTTGAAACAGATAAAAAACACAACAAACAGAATTGAAAAGGTAAAGGAATTTCATAAACGACTCGGCACTCTTAAATTCTTGGACCCTGCCTGCGGTTCTGGAAACTTCCTTACAGAAACTTATTTGAGCTTGCGTAAACTCGGAAATGAATGTATCAAAGTTGAGCTTAACATCGGAGAAGGTGAACTTGCCCTTACGTACAAAGCAGAAGATTTAATTCAGGTTTCAATCCAGCAGTTCTACGGAATTGAGATAAACGACTTTGCGGCCGTTGTTGCAAAAACCGCCCTCTGGATTGCAGAAAGTCAGATGATGAAGGAAACCGCAAAAATCATCGAGAAGGACTTGAAGTTTCTGCCTTTGCATACTTACGCAAATATCATCGAAGGAAATGCACTTAGAGTTGATTGGGAAAGCGTAGTACCGAAAAATGAGCTGAATTATATAATGGGAAATCCGCCCTTTGTAGGATATGCTTATCAGACAAAAGAACAGAAATCAGATCTTGAATCTGTAATGAAAGGTTTTGGAAAAAACATTGATTATGTTGCGGGCTGGTATTACAAAGCAGCAGAATTAATGCAGGGAACAAACATTCATGCTGCACTTGTTTCGACCAATTCAATAACTCAGGGCGAACAGGTAGCCGCAATCTGGAAACCAATGTTTGAGCATTTCGGAATGCAATTTGATTTTGCATGGCGAACATTCAGATGGGACAGCGAAGCAAATATCAAGGCTCATGTTCATTGTGTGATTATTGGTTTTAGTTGTAAACAAACGGATTTGCTCAGCCCTAACGAGCTTCACGAGAAACAGCGAACATCGTTAGATGTGAGCAAATCCGCTTGTTATAAAAAAATCTTCCTCAATGATAGCCAGTTCATTGAAGCAAAAAATATCAACGGATATTTATTGGACACAGATAATATTTGGATAGAAGCAAGATCAAAACCAATTTGTGATGTTCCGGTATTACTTAATGGTGGAAAGCCCACAGAAGGCGGTAATTTAATTCTTACAGAAGATGAAAAGAATGAATATGTAAAAAAAGAACCACAAGGCGAAAAATTTTTAAGACCCTTTATGATGGGCAAAGATTTTATAGAAAGAAAACCCCGTTGGTGCTTTTGGCTTGTTGGGGCTAATCCAACTGAGCTGCGCAAATGTCCAATTTTATTAAAGCACGTGGAAGCTGTTAGAAGTTTTCGGCTTGCAAGCACTAAGGCTGCAACTCAAAAGAAAGCAGAAACGCCGACACTCTTTGACGAAGTTAGAGAATGTAAGAATGATTTTGTAGCCATTCCTAAGGTTTCATCAGAGCAAAGACGTTATATACCTATGGAATTCCTTTCAAAGTCAATTATTCCTGGTGATAAATTATTTATGCTTCCAAATTCATCTCTTTTCCATTTTGGCGTGCTTACTAGTAACGTCCACATGGCATGGATGCGCGCAGTCTGCGGTCGTCTAAAGAGCGATTACAGTTATTCAAACACAATCGTCTACAACAACTTCCCGTGGCCAAATCCATCAGAAGAACAGAAAAAGAAAATCAAAGAAACCGCCCAAGCAATTCTTGACGCCCGTGCCCTTTACCCGGATTCTTCCCTCGCCGATTTGTACGATGAAATCCTTATGCCACCAGAACTCCGAAAAGCCCACCAGGCAAACGACCGTGCCGTAATGGCCGCCTACGCGGGGAGCTTCTCTGTAAATAACGGTTTCAGCACAAAAATGACAGAAAGCGAGTGTGTTGCGGAGCTGTTCAAATTGTACGAAGAACTTATACAGAAAGCGTGAATGTATGGTATAATAAGCGAAGAGGAGAAAAAAATGTTGACGGAAGAAGCAAAACTCATAAACGAACGGCTCATAACTGTAATGAAACCTAATCGTATTTTTCTTTTTGGTTCTTATGCCAAAAATATCCAGCACGAAGGAAGTGATTACGATTTTTACCTCGTAATGCCCGACGATGCCGAAAACGAAGTTTTGCTTGGTCAAAAAGCATATCGTTCTCTTCGTGGAATCCGCAAAACGCCTGTGGATATTGTTATAGGTCGAGAGTCAGACTTTGAACGCCTGAAACTTCAGCCTACACTTGAACGAGAAGTTTCCCGTGACGGAGTTCTCCTTTATGAAATATGAAAAGTTGACAAAAAAGCAATAGCTGTGTATATTAAAAAAGTGGGGACGCAAAGCAAACGAGCGACCGCCTCCGTAAAGCTATGTTACAAGCCCGTCTAGAGTTTGGTCACAGTAGGCGGGCTTTTTTATGCTCTTAGTCCTATTTAAGTAGGAAGGTGAGCAGGTCTATAATCAGTGTAATAACCATGATGACAAGCACCATGAAGTCATAAAACGTCATACAGACAGCCTCCTTCATTCATGAGAAATCGGAGGCAAGCCGCCGCAGTCTGCAAAGCGTCCCCTATAAAATGTATAGTACACTAAGAAAGAGATAATGGCAAGATGGCAAACGCATTTCAAAGACTTTTAAAATAAATACTTAACAAAGTATAGTATTTAAAAATCACAAAAACCATTAGGATTCTTTCGGGTGGAAAAATGACATTGAAAGAATCACTAATGACAATAAAAGATTTCAGAATTGACAGATGCAAGAAGCATAATCTGTGCGATATTTTACTGATTGTGCTGATAGGTTATTTGACTGGCTGTAAAGATATTGAAGAAATACATTTCAATGCAGAAGTCAGCGAAGAAATGCTTAGAAAATATCTCGAACTTCCAAACGGAATTCCAAGTACAGATACAATTCTTAGAGTTCTTGCCGGCATTGATGGAAAAGAACTCGAGAAAGTTCTTGCGGATTATGCACGAGAAACTTTTGGTTCCCGAATCCCAGAGAAAGAAGTTATTGCTATAGATGGTAAAACAATCAGAAGATCTGAATATAATAATCATAATGATGAATCCAAATCACATAAAGCGGCTCATGTAGTTTCTGCATTCGCAAGTTCGATGGAAATATGCTTTGGACAAGTCAAAACTGAAGAAAAATCAAACGAAATAACTGCAATCCCGGAGCTTCTGGAACTTTTAGAGCTTAAAGGACTCATAGTTACCATTGATGCAATGGGCTGCCAGAAGAAAATCGCAGAAAAGATTGTTGAAAAGAAAGCAGATTACCTTTTTTCACTAAAAGGAAATCAGGAAAAAATCCATGAAGATGTAAAAGACTTCTTCAATCACGAACTCGATGAAAAATATTGTGAGCGATACAAGATTCAAAAACTTTCCTGTGCTGTCGAGAAAGACCATGGGCGTATTGAAAAGCGGGATTACTATCTTTGCACAAACCTGAAATGGCTTGCGGAAAAAGATGAGTGGAAGAATCTCTGTGGTATCGGCATGGTCAGAAGCAGCAGGCTGACAAAGGACGGGGAATCTACGGAATTAAGATATTTTATTACAAGTCTTACGGATGTAAATCTTGCAGCAAAAGCCATGAGGGCACACTGGAGCATTGAAAACAACCTGCACTGGGTATTAGATACTGTTTTTGATGAAGATTATTGCCGGGTAAGAAAAGATAATAGCGCACAGAATTTGAATATCATAAGAAAACTTGTTATGAACCTGCTAAAGGGATTAGATTTGCCTGTCGCAACAAAAAAGAAGAATCTTACAATAGGCAACAAACAGACCCTCTGCTCAAAAAACGAAAAATGTCTGCTTTACGCCTTGCAGAATCTATAATGCGTTTGCCCTAACGAGGAAATGCAAAAAGACGTCAAAATAGTGAAAAAACATTGTCATTATGCATATTCTGCGTTATAATGCACCTCATTACAATCCGTCGATTTATCCAAATTGCAGGCGGGGCTGCTTCGTATGAGGCGGCAAAATCTTGCTAAATAGGAGGCTCATTATGAGTGCTATCTTATCTAACAATCACTATCTTTTCACATCAGAATCAGTAAGCGAAGGTCATCCTGACAAACTTTGCGATCAGGTTTCCGACGCAATCCTTGACGCTTGCCTTGCGGCTGACCCTCAGTCACATGTAGCCTGCGAGACTTACGCAACGACCGGCATGGTTTTGGTTGGCGGCGAAATTACGACCCACGCTGATGTTGATTTTCAGAAAGTCGTCCGCGATGTAGTCCGCGACATCGGCTACCCGAACGAGGATTACGGTATTTCCGCAGACACAATGGCTGTATTGAACACGATTCACAATCAGTCGCCTGACATCAATCAGGGCGTCGTGGGAAGCGGCCTTAAAGAATACGAAGGTCAGCAGGGTGCGGGCGACCAGGGAATCATGTTCGGTTTTGCCACAAATGAAACTCCTGAGTACATGCCGGCGACTCTGGTTTACGCCCACAAAATCTTGAAGAGAGCGGCAGAGCTTCGCAAGAACGGCACAATCAAGTGGCTGCGCCCGGACTCAAAATCACAGGTCACTATTGAGTACGACGAGAACCACAAGCCGGTTAGAATCGACGCGGTTGTGGTAAGCCATCAGCACAATCCTGATGTAGATTATGACACAATCAAAAAGACAATCATCGAAGAGATTATCAAGCCAGTTCTTGAACCGACAGGACTCTTGGACAGCGAGACAAAATACTACATCAACCCCACAGGTCGCTTCGTTGTGGGAGGTCCCCACGGAGACGCAGGCTTGACTGGCCGAAAAATCATCGTTGACACTTATGGCGGTGCCGGACGGCACGGTGGCGGCGCTTTCTCTGGAAAAGACCCGTCAAAGGTTGACCGCTCGGCAGCCTACATGGCCCGCTACATCGCAAAGAACATCGTTGCGGCAGGGCTGGCAGACAGGGCCGAAATCCAGCTTTCTTACGCAATCGGCGTTCCCCACCCGGTCTCTATCATGGTTGAGACCTTCGGCACGGGAAAAGCCGAGAACGCAAAAATCGTCGAGGCGGTAAAGAAGGTCTTCGACTGCTCGCCAGCCGGAATCGAAAAGACTTTGGACTTGCGGAAGCCTATTTACCGGGCAACCAGCAACTACGGCCACTTCGGACGCGAGGGCTTTACCTGGGAAAAGACAGACAAAGTTGAAGAATTGAAAAAGGCAGTGAAATAAGCTAGATGAAAGCCGCTTGTGAAAACAGGCGGCTTTTTTTTGTGGGGGAGGGGAATAGGGGATTGGAAATCATTTCGTATACATCATTATTGAAAAATACAGCAAAATAAGCTAGCATAAGCCGCTTTTTATGGATTCGGATTTATCGGCGCAGAATCGTGAGGCGCACATTCATTACATCGTTGCTTTTATCGGCGGATTTTTGGGCATTTTTCCCATTGTGAACGCCGTGCATTTTTTGGGCTCGGCCCAGACGTCGAATCTTATCGACATTGTGCTGGGCTTTATCCGCGGGGAGTGGCAGTCGGTGGCTTTCCACGCTCTGGGCCTGCTGCTCTACAGCACGGCGGTCTTTCTGGTGACCTTTCTGCCCAAGCACAGCCGGCTGGACGTGCAGCTGCTTGCCATGGCGGTGGATGCCGTCTGCGCCGCTGTCATGTGGCGCTTCCCGGTGGCCGGGAACCTGCCCCTGACGGTCTACCTCTATCCCACTTTTTTTGCCCTGGCCTTCCAGTGGTGCGCTTTTAAAGGCGGCTACGGTTATTCCAGCTCCACGATTTTTTCCACCAACAACCTGCGGCAGTTTGTCTCTGCGCTGACTGAAGTCTTCTGTAACGGCGACCGTTCCTTTATGATAAAAGCAAAATTTTTCGGGCTTACGCTGCTGGCCTTCCATCTCGGCGTGGCGGCAATCGGCATCCTCTGGCATTTTCTGGGAAACGCAGCCTTTTTGTTCGCCCTTATTCCCGTTTCTGCCGTCGTCTTTTTGCGTTTGCGGTAAAGCTGTGCTAGAATAGCGGTTATGGCAGACCTCCTTTCCCCAAAAGAAATCATCGAAGTCTTTACCCGCTTTAAGGCCCATAATCCCAACC
>ERZ842401.616-NODE-616-length-51955-cov-8.272775_pt1 | contig 51955 bp, 48 predicted proteins | sample MGYA00521270_ERZ842401 | MGnify/ENA primary metagenome ERZ842401 (study PRJEB31892, sample SAMEA3878208) | bioreactor metagenome | biome: Moose rumen | place: Sweden | collected 2011-10 | study: EMG produced TPA metagenomics assembly of the PRJEB12797 data set... | reverse complement strand
TGTCTAAATATTTATTTATTCATGTTATGTGGGATGTGTAAATTATATCAGGGAATTTAGCAATAACAGCCTGTATCTTTAAGCTAGGCAACGAAAATGGGAAAAATTTATTTGAACTCCATTTTAGCTTTTATAGCCTCAGCTCTCGAATTATTTTCACCTAAAAGTTTTTCTGCCATTGTAAGTGCCGCAGTATATGCATTAGCCGCTTCGTGGTAGCGATGGAGTGCAGCATAAGTATCAGCAACAGCTTCTTGATTAGCGATCGTATCAAGAGCGAGATATCCTCTCATTCGTAAGTTAATCTCTAGTGCCTCAGATAAATTTTTCAAAGCAGTGTTTAACTCTCTTTCGGCTTCATCATTATTATTTTTCTCTCTCGCTTCCAAGCCCAAATGATAATAGCTTATGCCCTTATCGTATAATCCGTATGCAAAGCTGGAAAAATTATTTTCTTCAAGGTTCATAGTGAACAGTTCAGTACATTCCAAAGCCTTACGGTACTCGCCCATTGCCTGATACATACGTCCCATTTCCATGTATGTCTCGCCGATTCTTTCGTTTGCTGTGCTGATATTATATTCTGTAAAAAATTTTTCGAACCAGCCCGGATTTTGACCGCTTTTAAGATTTTCAAGAAGTCTTTTACGAATATCCAGAGCAATATTGAAATATTTTTCTGCCTTCACGAAATCCCTGAAAAATTCCCATGTAGCACACCTCGCAACTTTTTCATAGGATATAGCAAGATCTTCTGTTTCAGGGCCTCCAGCAGCGAGCATACATTGTAAACCCCGTTCATACCATGAGGCAGATTCTTTCAGTCGTCCGCTGTTAAAGTAACAACCAGCAAGAGCCTTAGCCGCAAAGCCCGTTGCAATGCTTGCTTCACCGAATGACTTCAAGCATGTGTTAAATACAATGTGTTCGTAATATATTGAAGCATCAAATTCTCCTACTTGCCATAAAAATGACGAATAAGCGGCCCACATACAAGCATATTTTCCGTCGAAAGGCTGCATATACTTAAGAACAGCTAAAGCGTTATCTTTCACAAGAAGATTTTCTGTATAAGGACGAAGCCACGAAGTGTTAATAAATAAACCGAAGCAGTACAAAAAGTCAAAGCAATTTTCAGTGTCAGGCTTCAAAACTTCACGGACAATCTCCTGTACAAGAGGATGAAGAGATATTTTCCGGTCATTCTCACGCCTAATCCAGCTTCGGCGAATTAAACCGTTTATCAAGTCAAATGATTTTAGGCCTGCCCATTCCTTAAAAAGTGAAGCATTAATACCGCCATATCCTATTAATGATAATTCTCGCATAACCTGTATTTCTTCGTCGGATAATCTATTAACGCTGAAAACTGCTTTTATATGCTCAAAAGCGGTCGTTTTTCCCGTACGTCCTTCTATTTTTTCGGCAATCCCGCTTGCTAATTGGCCTTGACGCAAGATATTCAGAATTTCTTTTCCGGTTAAGAAGCTGGCCGACATTTGTTTAGCTAAAAGTTCAACCGTATATGTATGGCACTCTGTTATTCGTATAAGCTCTTCGATATATGGTGTATCTTCTTCCGAGAGAACATGCCCGTAATTCATTTCAAAAAGGTTCAGCATAACTTTTTCATCTGATATTGGTTCAACTTTTAGTGAAGAATAATTTTGATGGGTAAAGCGTGAAGTGAATAATATATTGTGCCGTCCTTGAATAAAAGCATTAAAATCCGGATCATTATCAACGTCATAATTATCAATAATGACTAAAGTTTTATCCGTAAAGAGCATTCTCAACACTTGAATTTTTCGTTCGAAGTATTCATCAGCAGGTTCATCGGGCCTTTGAGTAAGACCAGTTACTTCAAACACAGCAGGATCACATACAAGCTCTTTTAAATTATTTAGGTACGTAGCAAAAATAATCTGGTCATAGTCTGTGTGGTTTTGTACAGCAAATTGTTTAGCAAGTTCCGTTTTACCAATTCCGCCGATGCCCTCAAGGAACAATATGCGATTTCCACTTTCAAAACGCTTTTTAATCTCACTTAGCAGGGCTTCACGTCCAATAAAAATATCTCGAACATACGGCACTTTTTCGATCAAGCTATAATTATATTTGCCTGAAAGCGATATATCATTGTTAGCCTCTTCTGGTTTTATAGAGGACAAGTAAGTAATTTTTTCCACTAATTCGTCAATTCGCGCATATATAGGAGGTCTTGTTGCGTCAATCCTATGAAATCTGCCTACATAATACTGTGTACCCAATGATAATTCTTCATACTTTTCAAGCAAGAACGGTATCAAAATAACTTCTTCTTGTTTTGTTAAACGTTCCGTTACTATTTGCAGCTCATTTTTAACATGTGGAGATTCTGAGGATTGCTTGTTCAAGATTATTAGAAACACTTTGCAAGAGTATATAGCCTGTGTAATGTCGTCGGCATAAGCATTTTCCGTATTACGCGGGGCATACCAGCAGTGAAGTCCTTCTCTTTCCAGTTTATTAACGATTGCCTCCACTATATGAAGTGATGAATTTGTGTGATGGCTGATAAAAATATCGACTTTCATTATTTCACTTCATTTCACTTTATGTTCTTTTAGCCATTTAGCAGCATATGTGCATGTAGCTTCGACTTTTCCGCCTCTATTATTTATCTCATTCACTGCTGTCTGAACTAATTTTGACGCTACCCCTTGTCCTCTAAGACTTTCATCAACAAAAGTATGGTCTATAACGAATACTCCTGGTGAAGATTCAGGGAATGTTACCTCAGCGATGATTTTTCCTGTTTCGTCTCTCTGGAAAATTTTATTTTGTTCCGTTTCAAATTTCATAATAATCTCTCCTGGTAAAAACTTAATTTGCTAAATTATATATGAGCATATCTCATAACGACAATCAACTTTACATTCAAGATTAGATTTATATTTTACGCACAAAATTATGTTATATGAACTTATTTTCACCAGTTATTAGAATTAAGATAGCTTGCAGGTTTTAAGCTCATTACGTTTCTCACACTCTCCGGATCGTTCTTGCCAGTCAAAAATATCACGGGGATATTCGCAATTTGGGGCTTACTACGGAACGCTTCAAGAATTTTGGGACCATCCATTAGCGGCATCTCGTAATCCAGAAGTATCAGATCAACGGTATGTTCAGCTAAATAATTGAGAGCCTGAGGGCCATAACGTGCGGCGGCAACTCGGTATTTCGCTCCCATCGTCAGAGTTAAGCATTGTTTTCAATTCATTGGCCAGAGTGTTGTGAAGTACAAACTCGCGCGCTATTATGTTCTTGGGAATAATCTGTTCGACTGCCTCGATTTCTTTGTCATAACCCATAACGCAAAGCGGCTTATTGGCGACCGAGCACACATCCTTTAAGGACACGAGAAAATCTTTTGCAGCATGCACGAACTCACCTGCAAGAAACATAAACAGATCCGCGCTATCCTTCTCTCGTGTGAGTTTCTCGAAATCAGGCTCAACGCTGGCACATTCAACATCTGATAATCAGCAAAATTTTCTTTGTCATGATAAATACCTCTTTAAGATTACGCCAGAATTTTCGTTTACTCGGTCCCAATCGAAATCGTTTACTGCGCTTCGAAGCTGCTCAACTCTTTGTGTGTCGCTCTCAGACAGACGGCTATACGCCTCGCGCAATTCGTCTTCAGAAATTAGCGGAAGTTTTTTCTCGTCCTGAGAATTTTTCGCAAGAGCATACAACGGAGATAATGCCGCTCCTAAAGCACGATAACGCTCCAGAAGTCCGAACAATTCACAGCCTCCTCGCCAGACTTGCCGGCAAGTTCGAGTTTCTCCGCCAGAGTTCCTAACGACTCCGCTCCGATAGCCCGTGATGTACTTTTCAGCGCATGAACTTTCACCGTCGTGTTGCTAATTTCCCGAACTCGCCGCAATGTTTCAGTCCAGCGTTAATGTCGACTTCATCAATTTTGTACAGCCATTCCGGAATTTCGATTTTCTGTTCAGGTTCAGCATTGCTGTCTGGAGCGAGTATTTTTTCAGGAGGAAGATAATGTATCAGCATTTCTTCAAGTTTCACGGCATCTATCGGTTTGGTCAAATAGTCATCGAAGCCAACAGCAAGATATTCTTCACGCGCTCCGGATATTGCGTTCGCAGTCAGACGTATCGCGGGTGTCTTAATGTTCAGCCCTTCCGTGTCAGCCCGCAACCTTGGAAGAGTTTCTATTCCGTCCATCTCAGACATCATGTGATCTAGAAAAATTACATCGTATTTCTTCTCGTTAGCAAGTGAAAAAGCTTTAATTCCACTGTAGGCCGTGTCAATTTTTACGAGCGTCCGTTTGAGCAGACTTTTGAACACCGTCAAAGTCATCGACGTATTATCGACAAGCGGTGAATATTTCTTCATTGATAAAAGCGACGCTTTATGAGCTGCCTCATAATCGCCGAGATGTTCATTCCTAATCCCGTGCCCTCAATGTTGCGATTACGCTTCTCCTCTATGCGTTCAAACTCCGAGAAAAGTTTAGTCATATCTTCAGCTTGTTTAATACGAACTTCATCGCCGTCAAGCATTTTGGGAATGTTCTCGTCAAAGTCGAGTTTCAGCAGCAAACCTTTTTTGTCAGTTCTGGCCTGTATCATCGTAACTAAATCATTGATTAATGAGGATAAATCGTAATTGACGGGGATAATATCCATCTTGCCGGCTTCGATTTTTGAGAAGTCGAGAATGTCATTTATCAAGCCCAGCAAAGTATTCCCAGCAGTTCTGATGTTCTCGGAGTATTCAATAATATTCGGCTCTTCACTCTCGCGTAAAATCATTTCGTTCATTCCGAGTACTGCGTTAATTGGCGTTCGGATTTCATGCGACATGTTAGACATAAAAACACTCTTTGACTGAGATGCATATTCAGCCGCCGCTTTTGCCTCTCTTAATTCATCGCTCTCCTGAATTTGTACACGAACACGGACCAGATACATACAGCCTATGACCACTAAAAGAGTTATATTATCAATTCCCTCTGAGGCTTTAATCTTTGGTACAAATCCCATCAGGACATAATCAGTGCCGCCGCAACTGAGACTTCCATCTCACGATGCATTGATATGTCATCGTAACAAGTTATCGAGAAACGCTGTTTTTATGCCGCTGTATGTGTGCAGAGAAAGCGTATCACCGTAAATCGCACGCCCATCAATTGTCAAAAGTCCCTGCTGAAATCCTTTCTCGTTGAAGAGTAAAGGCATTAACAGCTCAACTTCTTCCGGGTTAGCTTCGATTTTCGAGGCAATATAAGCGAGCGTTTTCAACTCAGTATTCAGGGTTTCTGCCGCCTTTTTCGGTTAATCATAGATTTCTACTCCTTCGATAAAACAGTCCATGCCGGTAAAAAGTTCATGGTCGCTTATTCGTTCGTCTTTATCACAGCGAAGCACACCTTGCACTTTTTCATAGAGAACTTGCCAGTTGTACATTGCCGTCGTCAAAAATTTATCGGAGTATTTCTCATATACAGCGTCATATCCCACACTCATAAGCCCAAGTTTCTCTGTTTCCTGGATTACATAAGATCTGTCCGCATGATAGGTGATAACGTCCGTTCCTTTTTTAGCCAGCAATGCAACACTTTCACGTTCAGCCGCTTCATCTTCCCGGCTCCCATTGAAACGAACTATGAGACGCGCTTTCGGATTAGTTGCACGCATTCCCATAGCGTAAGCGTTAATGCTTCTATTCGTCTGAGGGTTCGGGGTTGCTGTTATGTAACCAAGAATGCCGGTTTTGCTTTCTGCTCCTGCGATTATTCCGGCAACATATCGAGCCTGATACAAACGGGCAAAATAAGTTGTGGCGTTTTTGGCCGCTCCCTCACCTGAAATTCCGAAGAATGCTAAACGCGGATATTCCCGAGCAATCTCGTCCATGTATGCACCGTAACCGAAACTTGTAAGAAAGATAACGTTTGCCCCGTCATTCACAAGCTCTCTAACAGCGACAGACACAGCGGCTTTGTTCTCAGCGCTGTGGCTTTCGTTCCAGCCTTTATCGTCACTTGCACCGACCAGGACACAACCGACAACAATACGCCGTTCCGTATCAGGGAGCTGAAAACTTCGTATCACAACCAGATGTCCTGAGTTGTCCCAGATGAGGCCGTAAAATACATCAAATTCAAGAGTTCGTAATTTTTCATAGGCGGCATTGCGGGTCGGCATGAGGGGATAATTCGGAGAGAGATACAATTCCTTCGCTCATGTCTATTAAGTCGTGATGTCCGTGAAATTTTCCTTGAAGGCAATTTAGAATTTGTTTGCGGGAATACACATCCCATCGCCGTATTCAGGCGGTTAAATACATATACCTTTAGCGTCGGATTCTCTGTGCGGCTGTAGTGAATTAGTGTGCATGGCTATAACGTCAATGGGATAAAAGTCTAAAAGTTTTCGACAGACTTCTCCGGCAGGAATGTCCTCATGCCATGAGTTGCAATATCGAACATGAACTACAGCATCCGGCCGAACAGTTTTTACACCGAGAGTGAAAGCGTTAATGCCCCGTATGACCTATGAGATTAGGAATGCCGCAATGTAGCCGAGCTCTCCTGTCTTCGTGTTCATGCCTGCAGCGATGCCCGAAAGATACCGAGCTTGATACATTCTGCCGAAGAAAGACGAGAAATTGTTTCGATGATTTACGCCCGACGCATGAAGAAAATAAATATCAGGATATTCCGCCGCCGTCTTCATCATATCCCTGCCGAACTCAAAAGAAACGCCAATTATAATTTTGCATCCTTTGTCGCGTATGAGGCTGACAGTTTCACGGCAAAAATCCATAGGGACATTTTCCAAATACACAATATCAAGATTTAGTTCGTATTTTATGGCCTCGATCGCTTCATAATGTGCCTGACAATAGCTGTGATCCAAGAAGTGCCGATTTATCAATACACCAACTTTCGTGGTCTTGGCTGTAACATCCGTATCTCTTGAATTAAATAAATTCCCCCGCATGACGATTTTTTCAATAAACTTTTTCTCTTGTCCGTTTTGCCATTTATTAATTATTCTATATGCTGATACAAATTTACAGGTGCTTGAGGAGACTTTCACGTAAGAAAATTAACGTTTATGCAGAAATCAAATACAGCGTTATGTTTGGATGGTTTGCTATACAGCTGTAAGCACATAAAGCTATTTCACCGAGTAATGGAACAAAAAGAGAAAATCTTCAGCCTTCATTAAATACATTTTGAGCATGTTTATATATCGCCGGAAAAACAATGTTCTAAATTTGGTACGTACTCCGTTATGTCATTTTCGTATATGAATCACTTCAAAACAGAATGCTCAAAAGATTTTGAAATAAACTTTAGATACCATATCGAAGTATAAAATATCTTTTTATGAGAAAAAAGCTAGGGTTGCAAACATGAATTGCTCAATATGGTTTTACTAAGGAACTTACAGAATGCAACTCCTAGATGAACTTCTGAAAGTAGAATTTCTTTTTATCATTAATGAGCTGTTAAATTACAAATTGACTGTTGAAGAACTGATGACTCTTTCGTATTCCTGTTCAACCTTCTGCATAATAATCAACCTAAACTTGCATTAAATGTTCCTCACGAAGATGTTATAAGAACAATTTTCGGGTTTCTTCATGCGGCCAAAGCATGGACATTGAAATTGAAAAAAACGTTATGTGCTTGGATATCTTGTTTGACTTCTTGCCTTAAACTTTGAATATCCTGCTGAATTTCTGATCTCTGACATAAATACGTCCATTCGCGCCAAAAACATGTCATAATAAATATACGCATCATATTAAAATTAATTATGTTTCACGGACAAATTTTTAGGAGCTTTTTGTTCGCATATAGATATTACTAAAAACTAATAAGCTCATAGATAAGGAATTGATTGAATGGAAAAACTTCAATGCGTCATAGAAAGAATAACGTACCATAATGAAGAGAACGGCTATTCTGTTATAAAAGTAGCTGCCAGAGGATACTCTGACATCATTGCCGCAGTAGGAACTATGCCGGAAGCTCATGTAGGCTCTGTGTTCAACCTCTACGGTTACTGGAAGGTTGATCCCAAGTACGGACAGCAATTTGTCTTTCAACGCTGTGAAGAAACCCTGCCGGCCACAGTAAACGGCATAAAGAAATATCTGGGGAGCGGTCTCATAAAAGGAATAGGACCGGCGTATGCTGGACGGATTGTTAAGACTTTTGGCGAAGAAACCCTGAATATTCTGGATAATGAACCGGACAGATTAGCAGAGGTTCCGGGCATCGGCCCCAAGCGAATCGAGAAAATCAAGAAGAGCTGGGTTGAGCAGAAAGAGATAAAGAACATAATGGTGTTCCTCCAATCTCATGATGTTTCAACATCTCTGGCGACCAAGATTTACAAGCAGTATGGCAACCAGTCAATCGAAGTCGTAACAGAGAATCCTTACAAACTTGCCGATAAGATTTGGGGGATTGGGTTCAAAACGGCGGATATAATAGCTAAGAAACTTGGCTTCGGCCATGAACGGTTTGAACGGTTAAGAAGCGGTATCTTCTACACACTCAATAAGCTCTCTGAGCTGGGGCATTGCTTTGCTTACAGGGACGAGCTGCTAAAGGCAGGCGCAGAACTGCTGGAAACAACAGAAGAACTCATTGACAGCACGCTTGAGAAAATGATTGAAGCGAATGACGTTATTTATGAAGACTATGAAGATGTGGCCGGGGCAGGTTTCACGGTCAGGCAAAGTTCTGATGAAGCTTCTGAGACAGGCACTTCTAACATGGCTGCAATCTATCTCCCTGTCTTTTATTATTCCGAGAGAGGAACGGCAAACCGCCTCTTGCGATTATTGAGTGCCAGTAAAGGAAGGAACACATACATGGCTTCTGGAATGACTGAGGTTCTTAACGAATGGGCAACAGTCGATTCAAGTGCGATTCATTATGACGAGACACAGCTAAAAGCAATCCGCGCAGCAATCGATAATAAAATACTTGTCCTTACCGGAGGGCCGGGCACAGGAAAAACAACCACAACGTTAGGAATAATCCGGGCCTATCGTGAAGCTGGAGCAAAAATCCTTCTCGCCGCGCCAACAGGCAGAGCAGCAAAAAGAATGTCTGAAGTTACACACATGGAGGCCAAGACTATACACAGACTTCTAGAAATGAGGCCGCCGCAAGGCTTCCAGAGGAATGAAAATAATCCTCTCGAAGGAGATGTACTAATAGTTGATGAGTGTTCAATGATTGACATCATATTAATGAATAGTCTCTTAAGGGCTGTGCCAGACAATATGGCGTTAATTCTCGTGGGTGATGTGGACCAGCTCCCCAGTGTCGGTGCGGGGAAAGTTTTAAGTGACATTATTGCATCTGGAGCTGTGCCGGTCATTAAACTTGAGAAGATATTCCGTCAGGCCCAGAAAAGCAGGATTATAACGAATGCTCATAAGATAAATCATGGCGAGATGCCTTATCTTACTAATCACGATAACAATGCTTCAGATTTCTTATTCATCGCTGAAGAAGAAGGCGAGACCGCAGTAGAACGCAGCGAGAAAGCAGCAGACATAATCATTAGTCTGTGTACACAGTTGCTACCTCAACAAGGGATCAATGAAGAAGATATTCAGGTTTTAACGCCTATGAGACGTGGTGTAGTCGGCTCTGCTAATTTGAACCAGAGATTACAGGCGGCAATGAACCCGGAAGGGCTTTTCCTAAAGAGTGCTGGAGTGGATTATAGAGTTAGCGATAAAGTGATGCAGATTAGAAATAATTACGAAAAAGCTGTATTCAACGGAGATATAGGCTTCATCTCGGCAGTTAATACGGAAGATAATGAGCTGACGGTGAATTTTGATGACAGGAAAGTTGTCTATGATGTAAGTGAACTTGACGAGCTTGTCTTAGCCTACGCAACTACAATTCATAAATCGCAGGGCAGTGAATTTCCGTATGTGGTAATGCCGCTTATGATGAGCCATTACGTGATGCTTCAAAGGAATTTACTGTACACAGGAGTAACGAGAGCGAAGAAAGGCTTGATTCTGGTGGGGGAGAAAAAGGCTGTGTTTATAGCAGTCAAGAATAATAAAATTGAAGCGAGAAAAACGAGACTGGCAGAAAGATTGCAAAATAAGCAAAACATTTGATATGAAGCAATAATGAGTCAACACAAATCTAAAATTGCGGCTTATTATTTCCTGAAGCTACAGGGGAAGAAACAGTTTCAGATAATGCTGTAAAGCTAAATGTCAGACGCAACTGTGGTATTATCAGTGCAAAACTTCGGACACAACAGTCGGAGCAATTTGTCATGTTGACAGTAGCAAAGTTAAATTTGTATAAATTAAGGAAAAAAAGATGTCGTGGATATGGTCAGCATTAATGTCTCACCCGCCGGTTTTAATTTCCGAAGTGGGCAAATGCGTTTTCATCAAGTGAAGCTGTCAGAACATTATGTGATTATCTGGCAAAGTCCGATATCGCGACCTATGCGGAGTCTTTTGAAAATATTACGGAAAATCAAGGAAGCATGGTTCCGCTTTATTTTCTGAAACAGACGTGGGCATTGCTTGCAAGCGGAGATTTATCTCACCTTTTAACACGAAACGCTCCGGCAGGTTATGAACCAGAATGTGCACCGAAATTTGAAACCGCCATAGAAGAAGCATTAAAAAATAATTCTCCCAAGCCTGTTTATGAACTTGGTGAAAGAATTATTGAACGTGCGGGAGAATGCGGACTGCGTTCTGTTATGGCAATGCTCGGTCTCTCTTCAGGAAAATAGATAAAAATATTCTCCCATGAATGGCCTTTCGGTGTTGGTTATTGCACAGCCTTGTGTGAACTTTCTCAAAAACAGCCTGCTCCTGCACAGCTTGCACGTGAGACAGTAAAAAGACTTCTGGAAAATTCTCCTCTGCCTGACAGTGGAAATGAAATCATCGCCTCTACTATGTGGCAAGAACACAAGTCCTGCTTCGTATCAATCAAGACTAAGGATGGAGAATTGCGTGGCTGCATAGGAACGTTATCACCAATTCAAGAATTTTGGGACAGGGAAATAATTGCAATGTCAGCTTCAACACGTGATCCTAGATCCCCGCCAATGGAAAGATGTGAATTGAATAACGTGATTTTCTCAGTAAATGTTCTATCAGATGCAGAAAAAATCGAAAATATCACACAGCTTAACCCGAAAAAATATGGTGTCATCGTCTCTAAGGGCTATAGGCGCGGTGTGGTGCTTCCAGACCTTGAGGGAGTTGACACGGCAGAACAGCAGGTTGAAATTGCTGCAATGAAAGCCCGCTGGTGGAAGAAAAACGGAAGCCTTGTTTTTTCATGTCTGGGGAAGTTTTGTGCTTGTTCTGTTGACCCTGTTGAAAAGAAACCGCTCTTTCACTGGAACTCAGGGAGTTTTATTTATTCTTTAGTCTGTACAATGGACTGTCCTTTTTGTCAAAATCATTATATCGCATTTCCAACGAGAGATTTGTATGATAAGACTATTGAAACTCCTATAAAGGAATTGGGATTAAATTCGGTTGCATTCACCTATGCTGACGAGAATATACAGACCGACATCAACACTGAAAATTCCGCAGACACCAAGCGGGCCGGGAGTCGGAGGTACGAGTGAGTGAGTAATGACGAGTCCTGCCGCAAGTGCTACACCGAGTGCAATGAGTGATTTCTTTGTTACACGTGATAATGCTTTTGCGATTGGTGCAAGAACTACGAAGCCTGAGTCGCAGAATATAGGAATTGATACAAGAAAACCCGTAAATGCGAGTGCTTCTTCTTCACGTCCCTTACCGAAAAGATGCAGGAATGTATATGCCATTCTCTTAGCAGCTCCGGTAGCCTCGAACAACTGACCCATCATTACACCGAAGCCTATTATTATTCCTATGCTGCCCAGTGTTCCGCCGAAGCCGTTTGAGATTGATGATATTATGCTCCCGTTGTGAGCTAATCCGTCAGCACCAATATAGGCCGTATTCAGCAGAGGCATACCTCCGATTAAACCGACAATGACAGTTGCAAGAATTAACGCAAGAAACGCCTGAACCTTTGTGAAAAGAACAAGACCGATAAGTATTACGATACCGACCAGCAAACCAATCAGCATTTGATTGCCGTTTACTATATGTTCCATGAAAATATTTCCCCCTTCTTAATATTAATGCTTTCTGAAATATGGTGCGTACTTGGCCGCAAGACGTATTGCTTCGACCATGCTTACCTCACTTACTATGTTTTTCCCTGCAATATCAAAAGCTGTACCGTGATCTACGCTCGTCCTGAGAATGGGCATTCCGTTTGTGATTGAGATTGTGCGTTCAAAGTCGAGAGTCTTCGTTGCAATATGCCCCTGATCATGGTAAAGCGATAACACGCTCGAATAACGTCCTGTTGCTGCCTGATGAAACACTGAATCTGCACCTACAGGCCCTGCAACGTTATAACCCTGTGCTTTAAGTTCCTCAACAGCAGGAGCTATCTCGTTGACTTCCTCCCAGCCGAACAGCCCATGTTCACCGCAATGAGGGTTCAAACCTGCTACTGCCATAGTTCCGCCAGTTACACCAAGACGTTCGAGTGCCGCAATGCATTCTTTTGCACATGCCACAATCTTGTCCTTCTTTATCTGTCCTAACATCTGCAATAAGGAAAGATGACGGGTAAGAAAAAACACTCTGAGTCCGTTTGTCTCGAACATCGTTAAAGGGTCTTCTGTGTGTGTTAATGCACCGAAGATTTCAGTATGTCCGATGAAAGGAACATTTGCGGCATGAAGAGCTTCTTTGTTTATCGGAGTTGTGGCTACTGCGTCAGCTTCTCCTGACATTGCGAGGTTTATACTGCGCTCGATATACTCATAGGCAGCACGTCCGCACATGGCCTGAACTTTTCCGTAAGTGAATAAAGCCTCATCTATATTATCCAAGTCTATAAGATTGATGATGCCTTCGCTGAAATCCGCAGTCTTTGAGTCATTGCAGACATGAACATTCAGTTTTGCGCCAGTCAGAGCTATTGCCTTGTCGATAATTTTTCTGTCGCCGATTACGATACAGTCAGCCGTATTTTTGACCGTATCATTAACGAGAGCCTTAACAACTATTTCAGGCCCGACTCCTGCCGGGTCTCCGATTGGAATTGCGATTACTGGTTTTGCCATTATGATTTAACATCTCCTTTCCTGCTTAAATGAACAGCTTTTCTTTCAGGTAATTCACACAGCGGTTTATTGCGTCCGAATTTCCCTGACTCCCTCCCTTAGTTACAACATGAAGCCCATTGAACTCACCTTCGCTGAATAATCCGTAAGCCGCTAAGGGAAGTACTTCGTCTTTCAACTCAAGGCCGGAAGCACCGAAACGCTGACATATAGCCTGAGTAACATCACCTCCGCTTGCGTAAAGTCCTCTGAATAACGGTTCAGACTTCAGAATCCTGAATGCTGCTTCTGAAAGTGATGAATTTATTCTGCCTGTTATATCTTCAAGTGAACTGCCATTCCTGATATAAGGCGTGAAGTCTATTCGTTTCTCAGGGTATATTCCGTCTCCTGTTACGCTTATCACTGTATTGAACGGCGACTTACTGAGAACTTCATTCGTGATTCGTGATATTTCCTGTTCACGTTCTTCATCGGACTCAAGAAAGCGTTTTGTCTCAGCAAATATGTTAGCTATCGGGTGCTGTGAAAGCCATAGTTCTTCCATCTGGGCAGTTGTGTTAGGGTTCACGCTCCCGACTACGGCAAGAATCTTCCGGCGTTCATGTTTAGTGTTCGGGGTAATGAGCTTTCGTGCAAGTGTGGCTGTGAAGACTCCGGGATCTACTGCAATAACCCTTCTGCCGCTTGTGATAACCGCATCAGCAATCAAATCTAAATCCTCCTGCGTTACACAGTCAATCACTATAATTCGATTCCCCTGTTCCGCAAGAGAATTTATCTCGGATGCAAGTTTATGTTTTCCGTTCATCAGTCCGTTAAGACCTATCGACGAAACTTTGTATTTGCTTCTGAACAGGCTGGCCATGTCCGATGTCTTAACCGGCGTTTTCGGATCAATAGCTATGTTAGTCCTGTGGAGCGGTGAACCGTCAACGAGAAGATAACCTCCCACTAATATACGTCCTGACGAAGGGAAACAGGGTGCAGAAACAGCTATGATATTTTCACCTGTCATTGATGAAACTGCATCAATCATTGCATCAGTCTCGCTCCCAAGATTACCTCTGAGAGTCGAATCTATTCGCTTTGACCAGACTTTTATATTCCGAACTTCACCGGCAAGACTTCCAGTAGTGTTAAGAACTCTCTTGTATGCTTCTTCTGGACTTACGGCTCTGCTGTCGGTTGAATATATAAGGCAGTCGCAGTTATCCCGAACATTATCTGAAAGATTCTGACCATTAAGAATCGTGTATGCTCTGTATCCCATTCTGGCAAGAAGAACACCCGTAGCATTTCCGCCTGTAAGATCATCTGCTATTACTGCACACTGAACCATAATTCTGTCCTGCTATTTTGCCGTCAGTATCTCTACAGCTTCTCTCAAAGTCTCAGCTTCTCCGACGTTGCCGGGAAATATTACGTATGGTGTCATAGGGAACTTGCTTTCAGAGCCGGTCTGCCATACAGGAATGCCCGGACGAATCTGACCGAGAACATTTGCGTGTTTCACTGCTAAAGCCTTCGTGCCGACATCGCTTGATGTAATTCCTCCCTTAGCGATAACGAATGCAGGAGTAACTGAAAGTCTGCCTACGAGGGACTGCACAGCGTCGGATATTTTCACGGACAAACGAAGCTCATCTTCTTTGTTGCCTGTGTCTGCTCTGATTAATGCTCTGGTCGTGTAACAGCATACAGTCTTTCCGGCTTTTATGCAGGCTTCTTCTTTGTCGAGGCAGCGTTGAACTTCACGTGAGAATGCAGCATCATCTTTGACCAGAGTAGCATCAAGTTCAATGAATTCAATATCCTTCAATGACCTTAGAGCTTCAACCTGTTTTGTCGTCTTGTCAGTATGAGAACCTACAACGATTATTCCTCCGTTTGATGTCTCATTTATCACCATCTTTTCGCGCGTGAGTAATGGCTGATCCGTAACGCCCCCCATAACTTTCACGATAGCGGCTGCTGTCCTGAACATGAATACCTTGCCTTTTCTCATTGCACGATAGAGAGCGACACAGAAGACTTTTACGTCAACATAATCTACAGCATTCACGATGATTTTGTTGAAATCCTTCACAGCTATTAACTGCGACTCTATTCGGTCATAGTCCATGTTGTGAATATCCTCAAGGCTTATGCATGTTACATCAGAGGCTTTGTATTCTCCATGTGTCTTTTCTTCAACGTACTCAGGAAGTGTTGCAGCTTTATATCCGAACGTCGGGTCTTTTGCAAACTCTGTTTCATTCGCAGGTATCAGTTCATCACCATACTTCACATAATGAATATTGCCGATTGTGAAGCGTCCTCCCTCTTTGAAGAACGGACAAAGAATCTCACCGTCTATTTTCCTGCCCGTGTTCCTCTCGTAATTTGCCTTCAGTATTTTCGTTTCAAGAGGGTAATGACCGCGAAGAGTTGAGTCGCTTCTGCTGATGAAAATGTATTCGAGTCCTGTTTCACGTGCAGCTGCATCAACTACCGAAGCAATTTCATTATGAGCCTTCGTAGTCTGCTCCTGTGTGAAGCCTCGTGAGTTCGTCAGTATGTAGAACAGGTTGCCGGCCTCTTTGAATCCTGCAAGAACACTATCATGAGACCAGTCTGTATAAACAGAAACATCATGAACAGTCTGAACTCCTGTAGGATCATCATCAAGGACAACAATTTTTTTCGTGTTAGCTGAGATCTCCTGCCCCAGAAGAACATCTACGGAAGCCTCATCTATTTTCTTAAACGAAGTCAGTATTGATGAATTTAACTTCATAGCGTTCTATTTCCTCTTCACTTCAACGTCAGCAAGTTTCTCGAAGTACTGAACGATTCCGCCGTGATCGTCATTCATGTGTCCGTGAATTTTCATGGCCTGGAGAATTTCATAGAGCTGTGCCGTATATGGTATTGGAACATCGATTGCATGAGCTGTAGCTACACAGTTCTTTATGTCCTTGTGATTGATTCGGATAGGGCCGCCGGGCTTGAAGTTTCGATCGATTATCATGGGTATCTTTGCATCGAGTACTGCACTTCCTGCAAGTCCTCCCCTGATTGCCTGATACACTTTCTCTGGGTCTGCTCCTGCCTTCACTGCGAACACAAATGCTTCAGACACTACAGCAATTGTATTATTCACTATCATCTGATTTGCAAGTTTTGCTGATGATCCGCTTCCGCTTGGGCCTATGAGAATTGATGAACTTCCGAGAATGTCAAAGTACGGTTTCATTCTGTCGAAGTCTTTTTCATCTCCTCCGCACATTATCGCGAGAGTTGCATTCACTGCTCCGGGTTCTCCGCCTGATACGGGAGCATCAACGAAACCAACTCCATATTCCTTGAGCTTGTCATAACACTCTTTCGATTCAACCGGAGTTACCGAACTCATATCACATACCAGCGAACCTTTTTGAATAGTCGAAGCAACACCATTCTCACCGAAGAGAATTGACTGCACTATTGCTCCGTTTGGAACCATTGTGATTATTACATCGCACTGCCTGCCTATTTCAGCATAAGTTCCCCGTTCTGCACCACATGAAACAACTTCTGATACAGCTTCTTCATTGAGATCTGACACAATGAGTTTCAACCCGGCCTTGATCAAATTCTTCGCCATTGGTTTACCCATAATGCCCAGACCAATAAAACCTGTCTTGCTCATTTCAGAGGTGAACCTCCTTAATATAATTTTTTTGTGAAATTTTTTGTGTGATATAAAAATTATATCAGCATACCGGTATACAGGCAAGTAAAATATAAACAGGCGGTATACTGATATACAATAGATGTAAAGATAACGGAGGGTGTTGACGTTGGACTACATAAAACCATTGCAGATAAAAGCATATGATTCACTGAAGGCAATGATACTTGAAGGACATTTTCAGAAGGGTGAATTTTATTCTGAAACAAAAACTTCAAGGGAGCTGGGAATTTCACGGACTCCGATTCGGGATGCACTTCAAAGACTCGCTCAGGAAAAATATGTTGATGTAATTCCGAGTAAAGGCTTCTGTATTCACGAAATATCAGAACAGGATTTAATAGAGACGTATCAGATAAGGTGTGCTCTTGAAGGTTTCTGCACTGTTCAGCTTGCAATAAACAATGACACGGAGAAAGCTCAAAGAGTGATTCAGCTTCTCGAAAATCTTGTGCTCAATCAGCAGAATATTATTGATAATGCAGGTTCAGTCGAAGAATTCACACCGTTTGATCAGCAGTTTCATGAACAGATAGTAAATTACAGCGGCAACTTATCACTGATAGAAGTATTCGGAAATTACCTGTATCAAATCAAAAGCCAGATGTATATATCTCTCCATGCAGAAGGACGTATGCAGCAGACAGTAGAAGAGCATAACAGAATCGTAGAGGCAATAAAGACAGGTTCATTAGAGAAAACATATCTTGCTACTCTCGCTCATCTTGAAAAGCCGAAAATTATCATTAAGAACATGAACGAGAACATATAAATGCATCTCCTAGTGTACGCAACTTTACACTTCTAAGCATATGATACTATCATGTAAAAGTTTCAGGCGTTGGCAGTAAAAAATTATTATGGAGGTCATACCATGAAAAAAGTATGTTGAGCGTTAATCGTAATTCTGTTCGCATGTTCATCATGTTTTGCCGCAGAACTGGATCTATCGAAGGCTCTTGCGTCTGGTGAGGCGACAAAGACAACGATTTACTCCTCTTGTTGACGGACAAGCATTAAAAGTTGACTGGTATGTTGCATCTTACGCAGCAAAACCGAATCGTCCAGAAGACCAGTTAATCAACATTTACCAAAAATCGCCGTAAAGCCCTTGACTTTAGTTATGGGGATATAAGGCACAGTATAGTTTAGTTTTCTTGTCTTTTCGTCTATTCGTTTGTATAAATTTTCCAGCACGTTGGGCAGTGGTAAAATCCGTCAACTTGCACGCAGTAAATAAATTAAGCAAACAATCAGGATGGGGCATGAACATTTCAGTGCAATTGCATTAAAACGGGGGTTTATCATAGTATCACACGGAGCAAGAAGCCGCAGTGACGGAGCAACTGACGGGAAATTTCTGGGGCATTCACCGGCAACAGCAGTTGATACGAAAGCAGCAATACGATACCTGTGAGCTAACAGGGAGTTTCTTAAAACAGACACGGATAAAATTATCCTCATATGAGATTAGGAGCGGCAGGTATTTCATTAATCTGAGGACGGGAAATATATCAGTGATCCCGAAACATGCGACAATGTTTTTGCCGGTGTTGCTTATTTTCCCATGCTGATGTTGCTTACGAGTTCACGTACAATTCAACGAGAGCGAAACTCTTCGAGAACGGCAATCTTGAGTATTCTGTAACAGGAGCTTCACGAGAGGAGAGCATGAGGAAATCTGATGCACTGAAAGCGAATTACATTGATTGATTATGTGAACGGTCTGAAGCTCAAAAAGAAGGACGGTTCACTTCTCACGGCAGACAATCTTGATGATGCGATAATTGAACTCATGAAAACGGAGATTGAAGAGAGCATAAAGGAAATTGGGATTAAGAAGATGCGTTCTGATATTGAGAGTTCAGAGTGGCACGGCAATAACTAGCTCATTCTTAATGACGACGGAACATATAAGTATGATTTTGAAGAGCACAAGTATTTTGTCGCAATGAACACAAAGCTGAAGATAGCTCCGGCATTCAGTAACTCAGGACTTTATGAACCTCAGCAACAGAACGAGGATAACCTTTTCGGAACACGTGATGAAAATTACTGCCCGTTTGATTATCTTACGCATGATACGAATTAACGACTGCACCGTACTGGTATGTTCGCTGGGGAATGAAGGACAGAGATTCATCATTTGCACTTGAGACAGTGTTTTATCATGAGCTTCTGAACAATGCCGGCATAAAGGATTTGAATTTTGAATTTGCGTGGCTTTATCCTCATTCGGGAAATTATGATGCTCAGGAAGCATTTAAATTAAATTTGCAGGAGCATAAAAGGCTTCCAGTGAGAGGAGGCCTCTTTATTTTGCTCTGAGTAAAGATACAGCGTAGTAAACAGCACCTGCAACACTTTTTTCTGGTTCATCGTCAGCAAGTATTATATTCAGATTTTCAGCAGGATATGGTTTGCGGGTATGTTCAATAACTTTGTTCAGGAACATGTTTTTCGGAAAGTCTTTCATGTTCAGCACTCCGCCTCCCACAATAACATAATCGGGATCAAGTATATTCACATCTGTTGCAACACACATGGCCATGCGGTCAACAAATACAGTCAGCAATTCATCGCCGCAGTATTTCGTGAACAGTTCGCTTATGTCCGTATCAGGATAATTATTTTTCTGAATGTACGCTAAATACTTTCCTCCCGCTAAGTTTTCAATGCAGCCATAATTACCGCAGCCGCACGGAATATCGCTTCCGTCAACAGGAATATGGCCAAGTTCACCGGCAGTACCATTCTTGCCCGTCAAAAATCTTCCGTCAGACATAATAGCGTTACCTATTCCAGTTCCGAAATATATTCCGCAAGTTATTCCTTCATGAGGGACATTATATTTCTTCATGTCATAAGATAATGCCATAGTAACATCACGTTCTGCATACACAGGAACATTCAGCCTGTCCTGCAAGTAAGATACAACCGGCAGATTTTCCATGAATTTTAGATTGGGAGCCTGCAAAACCTTCGTGCGTTCTTTGTTAAGAGTTGCAGGAAAACCAATCGATACGGCACTATATTTTGTCACTTCGCTGTAGTTCATGATGAATTCAGCAATGTCATTCAGAACATCACCGGAATGAAGCACCTGTTTCGTTGGGAGTTTCTTAAATTTCGATACAATGCCGCATCCATCAGCTATACCAATACGGAAATGAGTTCCCCCGATGTCAATTCCTATTATGTTCATCGCGTCTTAATCACCGGGAAATAATATCCCTGCGTTCTTTCTAGCACTCTCAATTATTCCTGCATTCTCAACAGTAACGTCAAGTATCGAGTTTACGCTCTCATAATCATCGCTGAGCATTAACCGCGTGAGTTCCTGAATTTCATAATGCCACCTGTCAAAATTAGGCTGAAGGTTGAACGTCTCATCTGATGTTTTCGTTACAACTCTGACGCTCTTTAAGCCGTTAGGTTCGTCAATATAAATATATCCCGTTTCGCCCTCAATCATGAAATAATTTATTCCCCAAGTATCTTTTGCTCCTGAGTTCGTAGATTTAAAGCCGTCATAAATCATCATAAAAACTCCGGAAGTGTCAGCAAGTCCAGGATAAATATTCGGGTAATATATTGCGCTGTCAGGACTACCGAAAAGTGCTGTGTTCAGAAGGACGTTGTAGAAGTTAATATCCATGAGACAACCGCCGGCAAATTCAGGGTTAAAAATATTCGGCTTCTCTCCTCTAAGAACGGCATCATAACGACTTGAATACTGGCTGTAGTTTGACATTATCAACCTGATACGTCCGATTTCCGGGAGTTTTTCACGCAATAGCCTGAAGTTTGGCAAATACATTGTAGGAGCCGCCTCAAAAAGAAACAGCCCCTTACTCCGCGCAATGTCCCTTAGTTCCTGAGCATGTGTAAGCCTCGTAACAAATGGCTTCTCGCAAATTACGTTCTTTCCTGCTTCTAATGCAAGTTTTGCCTGTTTATAGTGAAGTAAATTCGGTGTCGCAATATATATCGTGTTAACGCGCTCATCATTCAGCATAGCGTTAATGTCCGTGTAAATTTTCTCTGCTCCGTAAGTTTTCGCAAGACTTTCTGCCTTCTCTTCAGTCCGTGAATATACAGCCTCTAACTCAATACCTTCAGTGCTCTTCACGCTGTCAAGAACAGAATGAACTATTACTCCTGAGCCTATAGTGCATAATCTTACTTCTTCCATAATTTAGCCTCCTCCGTAGCGTCTTCAAGAATTTCAAGCACCTTCACGACTTCTTTATCTTTGACGCATTTTTCGCCGCCGTTTTCAATAGCGTCAATAAGACTATCATATATACGTTCATAATGCGCACAACCTACTGGGATTTTTTCCGTTACTTTTTCGCCGTCCCTCATGTATACGAGTGTTCCCCAGCGTTCTTCGGGAGCGGGCGATGTATTGATGACATGACGGCCAATAACTTTTTTCTTCCCTGAGTTATGAATTACCGGCGGAAGAGTGAAGCTCCCTTTTGTTCCGTGAAGCGTAAATCTTGGGTAATCAATTAATACGCACATACTTGTATTAACTGAGGCTTTAGAATTCCCGTAGAATAATTCAATGTCATAATAATCATCACCAACTCCAGGATGATGAATGCTGCGAACATCATAACGCACTTTATCAGGCATACCAAGAAGGCTGATTATCTGATCCGTCGTGTGAACTCCGAGATTATAAAGCGTCCCTAAATGGTCATACCAGCCGTTAATCTTGAAATAATCATAGTGGCTCTCAAGTCTGACTAAATCCCCAATTTTGCCGGAAGCTAATACTTCTTTGAGAGCAATAAAATCTGCGTCAAACCTTCTGTTCTGATTTGGCATACACACGAGGCCTTTACTTTTTGCGAGATCAAATACTTCTCTGGCTTCCCGTGCTGTAGGCGCAAAAGGTTTCTCTATTAGGGCATGTTTTCCGGCATTGAGTATTTGTTTCGCATACGATACGTGAAATTTATCAGGAGCATTAACAACAACAAGATTAATTTCGGGGTCATCGAGTACAGTTTTGAAGTCAGTTGTGAATATTATCTCCGGATAAAACGGCTCATATTCTGCAAACTGGACAATATCCTCTTCACGCCTGAAAACATACTTTACGCGAATATCCTTTCTGTTCTCTACATATGGTATATGATACTCACGAACACTTACGCCAAATCCAACATAGGCGACAGTCAACAAATTTACTCACCGAACCTTTCAATTATTTGCGCAAGAGTTGGCATAGAGTTCTGCGCACCAATCCCGCATACTGTAACAGCACTGCACTTTGTAGCAAACTTTGCCGCTGAGAATATATCCATTCCGTTAATCAGAGCATAACCCAGTCCACCAATATACGAATCGCCCGCGCCTGTAGTCTCTACTGCGTCAACCTTATACGGCCTCACAATTTCGCTTCTGCCTTCTGAACATATAACTGAGCCGTGAGACCCCATCGTTATTACCCACGTGTTAGACATCTCAGCGGATATTTTCAAGCCCTCACGTTCAGCATCTTCAACGCTGGAAATTTTTACGCCTAAATAGCTTGAGGCTTCCCCTTCATTAACGATAACAACGTCTGCTTTGCTTAATACTTCCTTTTTCTCAGGAAACGCGGGCGCGGCATTATAGAGTACCTTTAAACCGTGTTTCTTGGCCAATTCAGCAGCGTATATATTGACTTCATGGGGGATTTCGTTTTGAAGTATCAAGATTTTAGCCTGAGAAAATAAATCTTCTGAAGCGTCTATATCCCGTATCGTTAAGTCGTAATTGGCCCCCTTGTTAATTGTCGCAAAAACTCTCCCGTCTTCAAGCGCATGAATACATCCCATCCCTGTAGAAACTCCTGAACGTTTTACAAGAGAAACATCAAGGCCGTATTTCACAGCTTCATCAAGTAAAAAGCTGCCCATATTGTCATTGCCAACAGCTCCAATCATGTAAGTTTTAACGCCGAGTTTTGCCGTCTGGACTGCCTGATTAGCTCCTTTACCTCCTGCAGCGACTGAAGCGCTTTCACACGTCATTGTTTCGCCTTCATGAGGCATTCTCTTAACTTTCAAGATAATATCATAATTCATACTGCCTGCTACGATTATCATTATTCTTTCACCTTTCCGTAAAAAAACGCACCAGCCCGTATTAAAGCCAGTGCGCAAAAAATTATTCTCCTGAATTATTTCGCTGCTCTGCGTCTGGCAAGGAAGTTCGCAATATCCTGCTGGATAAACTCGAAGTATGACGCTACGATTATGATTATACCTGTAACGACATACTGCCAGAACGAATCAACGTTGATTACGACCATTCCGACACGAAGAACCGCAAGCATTAACGCTCCGACAAACGTTCCGAATGCCGTTCCTCGTCCTCCTGCCATTCTTGTGCCTCCGATTGCCGCCGCCGCAATCGCGTTAGTCTCGTAACCTATTCCTGCCGTCGACTCTGCACTGCCCAGACTTGCAAGCATGATTAATCCTGCCGCCGCCGAACACATTCCGCAGATAATATACGCAATATACTTCACTTTCACGACATTAACGCCCGAAAGTTTAGCTGCCTCTTCGTTATCACCGACAGCGTAAAGATAATCGCCGGTCTTTGTTCGAGATAAGAGTATGTGAATTATTATGAAGATTATTATCATCACAAGAATATACCAGCGGACATTTCCGAACATTCTGCCGTTGAAGATGTTGCGGTAGACTGACGGAACACCGGTAACAGGCATTCCTCCAGTGATGACATACGCAATTCCTCGATAAAGAGACATTGTTCCGAGTGTAGCAATGAATGGCTGAAGCTTTAAACCAGTAACGAGAAAACCATTGAACGTCCCGAGCACTGCGCCGACAGCAAGCCCTGCAAGAATAGCAAGCCACGGATTTATTCCCTTGACTGCCATTGATGCCGTAACTATACCCGTGATTGCGAAAGTACAGCCTATTGATAAATCTATTCCGCCCGTGATAATCGCAAACATTATTCCAGCAGCTAATACTCCGTTCAATACCATTTGCTGAAGTATAGTAATTATGTTATTCACGCGCATAAAATTGGGATTCATAATCGTGAAGATTAAAGCCATACCGAAAGTCGCAAGCAATACGACCAGCTCACGTTTATACTTGTTCACAAAGTTTTTCATTATTATTCATTACCTCCAATAGCATAATCAAGCATCTGGTCGCTTGTTCCGAACTCATTGCGATTTAATACCTTGTTGACTCTGCCCTCACCCATGACCACAATACGGTCACTAAGTCCCATAACTTCAGGCAGTTCCGACGAAATGACGATAATACTTTTTCCATTTTGTATCATTTCCTCCATAAGGCGATAAATTTCGGCCTTAGCTCCAACGTCAACACCTTTTGTAGGCTCATCAAAGATAATAATATCTACCTTTGTACTCATCCAACGAGCAAGAATTACTTTCTGCTGATTTCCGCCCGACATGTTAAGCGTCAAATAATCGGGATTATTCGGGTGAATTTCCAGCTCCTTAAAGAAGTGTTCTGCATTTGCGCGCTTTTTGCTGTCAACAAGAAGATTAAACGCGTTCACATAATCCTCGAGGCTTGAGATTGAAATATTCTGAGTGTTGCTCATGAGCTTTAAGAAGCCCTGTGTCTTTCTGTCCTCCGGGATTAATCCTATTCCTGCCTTAAGAGCTTTTGACGTGTTCCATGAGCTCGTATTAATTCTCTTGCCTTTCATGTAGACTTTCCCGCCCGTAATCATATCAGCTCCGAAAATGGCCCGCATCGTTTCAGTTCTGCCTGCTCCGACAAGACCGAAGAAACCGAGAATTTCCCCCTTGTGAAGTTCAAAGCTGACATCTTTAAATCCGGTTGGACCTGTCAGACCTTCAGCTTTCAGAACAACCTCATCGCTTGCCATACACGGAACATTACGAGAAGCTACAGCACTTACCGCACGCCCAACCATAGCATGAATTAATTCATCCCTCGTTGTCTTGGGAACCTCAAGGCTCGTTATATATTCCCCGTCTCTCATGATTACGGCATTATCGCAAATCCTGAAGATTTCCTCTAACCTGTGACTGACGTATAAAATCGTAACTCCCTGAGATTTGAGCTGCTTTATAACGTCAAAAAGTGCTTCAGTCTCACGGATTGATAATGAAGCTGTAGGCTCGTCGAGCGAAATAATATTAGAGTGATGATAAAGTGCCCTTGCAATGGCCATCATCTGCATTTGTCCGCTGGTTAATTTGTCGGCGAGTTCTTCAGATTTGAAGTTGCAATGAAGCTCAGACAAAATCGCGTTAACGTCCTTATGCATCTTCGCGTAATCAATAAAGAAGCCTTTTGTCGGTTCATGGCCGAGCGTTACGTTTTGTCCTACAGTTAGATCACGGACAATCAATGTTTCCTGGTGAACTTTCGAGATTTTGCCGTCTACTATTGCTTCATTGGGATTATGAAATCTTACCTTCTGACCGTGTAATAATACGTCGCCTTCATATTCCGGGTAAACTCCGTGAAGAATGTTAAGTAACGTAGATTTACCTGCACCATTCTCACCGAGCAATGCTGTAACTTTGCCTTCCTCAACCGAGAACGATATATCCTTCAGAACGTGAGCACCGGGAAAATGTTTATTTATCTTGATAAATTCTACTGCTTTAGACATTTTCTCTCCTCATAAAATAACGACCCCGCCGTATCTTGGTGGGGCCATTCGTTCGCTTATTATTTCGTGTAAACTGTATCTACCCAGTTAATTATTTTTGCCGCAGGTTCGTTCACATTGTCCTTGTCGATTAATGCCTGAGGTGTCGCTACAACGTGGGGAACTTCCTGGCCTGCAAGTACTCTTAACGTGCACTCAACAGCAACCTGCGACATGTAATACGGGAATGAATCAACAGTAGCATCAAGTTTGCCTTCACGTATGGAAGTATAAGCCTCGCCGATTCCGTCAACACCGACGACGAGAATATCAACATCAGCCTCATCAACTGCTTCAACCACACCGAGAGCCATATCATCATTGTTGCAGAATATAGCTTTCATGTCAGGGAAACGCATAATCCACGTTGAAGCTAATTCCTTTGCGCGCTGTCTGTCCCAGTCTGCATTCTGTTTCGCGACGATCTCAAGTCCTGAATTGTGTTCCTTGATCCAGTCCTCAAAGCCTGAAGTTCTTTCACGTGCCGCAAAAGCCTTCGCCATTCCGATAACAATACCTACTTGTCCCTTGTCGCCGAGCTTCTTTGAAATCCATTCTGCCGCAAGCTGACCGTTCATGTAAGCGTTAGGGCCGACATAGTAATCACAGTTCGCGATTAAGCCGTCATTGACATTTATAACGGGGATTTTTTCGGTCTTTGCGTTATCAACAGCCGCCGCAAGGTTCGAGTCAGAGATTGGGCTTGCCATTACAGCACTTACACCCTGATTTACTGCATTATCCATCATCGTCTGCTGGCCAATTTCGTCGCCTTCGTCAGTCGTAGCATCAACGCGGATTTTTACGCCTGAATTTTTCGCCGCCAGGTCGTAGCCTTCTTTGAGACTGCGCCAAAACTCATTGGAGATTGACTTCATGATTGCCGAAAGATTAAGCCCGGCCTTCACAGGAACTTCTGCTCCTAAAGCTGCCCTGACTTGCTCAATTGTCTGTGAGCTTGGATCTGAATCCGGGTTGAACTCGTCAGCAAATGCCGTAAATGACAGTGCAAGGACTGCGAGAACTGAAAGAATGAGCGCGGTAGTACTTCTTTTCATGGTGGTGATCCCTCCTGAAATGATATTTATACTTTACTTGAGCATGTCAAGCATAAGCCTGCTTACCTGTACGCCGTCTTTGGAACTGATGACCTGCGCAATTTTTTCCATGCCTATTTTGTCTACAAGAGCGTTAATCTTCTCGAAAGCGTCAATATTCGCCTGCGTTTCCTGGAACGGATCCTCGCGTATCGGGAAAGTATCAAAGAAAACTACGCCTTTGTAGTCATAGAGCCTGAGATAATATATGAATTCCATAGCAAGAACGGGATTAACTGAGCCGAAAATCATTCCACTGTCCTGCCATCCGTAACCGTCGTTCATGTGGAGGCCGAATAATCTATTTTTCTTTGCGGCTAAAGCTATTCCGAACGAGGGGTTATCATGCTTCATTAACATGTGGCAGAAGTCCAGCGTGCAGCCTACATTTTTACGGCCAATTTCTTCAAGAAGATACATAGTCATTCCTGTACTGTCTATCATCGCAAAATTGCGTTCTTCGTACGGCTTGTACTCTATCGAAATCTTGATCTCCTTTTTGCCCTCACTGCCTGCCGCATAATCCGCAACTTCTCTTACGCCCTCGACAATTTGTCCCCAGCCTCGAGCATAATCCATTTGGAACGGGTAATCAAAGCCGTCATTTTCGAGCCATAAAGTTACGACTGAGCCGTCAAGTTTTCTGCATACATCAACAGCTTCATGACACATTGAGATAACTTTTGCGCGAGTTTTGGGGTTCTCATTCGTGAAATTGCCTGGTTTGAAGTCCGCACCTCTCCACCTGACCGCGAGACCGTTAACTCCTAAATGTCCCTTGCGCTTTATGATCTCGTCAATGTCATATCCGGAAATATGTTCGGGGTAATTGAACTCAAGATGCGTAATGCCTTTCATGTTCCTGTAACTGTCTATTGCGTCATAAACGGTTGCATTTTTGAACACGAAAGAGTTAAAGCGTCCTGCATACTTAAATGGCATTATAGTCAGCTCCTGTTAATATTAATTTTTACTTCATGGAAATTGCATCTGCTATGATTTTCCTCTCATACAGACCTGATGCGACCTGAGAACCTGAACCCGTGTAACGTTCACCGCCCGTAATGTTTCCGCAAATCAGCTCGCCTGCTCCGTAAAGATTTGGAATTACACTGCCGTCTCTGCGTAATATTCTGCAATTTTCATCTACAGCTAAACCTGCTAAAGAGAATGAAGAAACCGCTTTTATTCTAATCCCATAAAACGGAGCTTTAACAACAGGATTCATAGCTTCATGCTTTACACCAAAAAGGAAATCATCAATATCTTATGAATAATTTGAATTGTATTCTACAATAATTTTTATAAATGCGTCAACATCACTTAATTTTAGAGCTTCACCGAGTTCTCTTAGAGTGTCAGCTTTGACAGCATAACCAAGTTTCACAGCATGGCGTTTGAACTGTCCGTTATTCAGTAAACTGTCGCGTCAGTCTGTTCAAACAGATGATTATAAGAATAATGTTCAGTTTCAGGAGCATAGCGCAGACCTCCTTTCAAAACCACGTGCTCCGCCAATTTTATTACCCGCGACGTAAGCTCCAAGTTCGCGAGCCATTTTTATTCCGTCTCCGTTGCTGCCGGCTCCTGTAAATGGTAATGCCTTTGCTGTTTGCGGCACAATCTCCTGAACAAGAGTTCTGTTATTCTGAAAGCCTCCTGTAGCTAAAACAACATTATCAGCATAGAGTGTATAATTTTCATTCTTGCCTGCAACTTTTACGCCGATAACAGCACCTTTATCATCAATTACGAGGTCAGTCGCTTTTGAATTAAGTCGGAGTTCAACGCCTTTTTCACGAGCTTTATCGACTAGCCAATTAATTAAAGTTATACCTGCTCCATTTTCCATGATTCCGAACGTATATCGAGTTAAGTCCCAAGAAGCGCCTTCGTTAGCATATTCAGTGAAGACTTCTGAGGCAACTTCTGCGATATGGCGAATCAAAGCATCATTGAGCGTTCCTTCTTTAGCTCCGGAAGCTGCATACATGTGCTTAACTAGTTCATCTGGAGAATAATCGAAGCCTGTCATTTTGTAAAATCTGTCTTGCCTACAACCCAAGCTCCGCCCGAAGATAAGCCGGTTGTGCCTCCGAAATATCCGTTACGTTCAAGAACTATAATATTCTTCAATCCTGTGTTTGCAAGTTGAATAGCGGTTGATAGTCCTGCTCCGCCTGAACCAACAATAACGGCTGAGGCTTTCTGATCTTGTCCCTGTATTGGAGCAGCGCTGTATTTTACTGAGAATGCGTTGATCTCAGCTCCGACCTGCTCAAGACATGCTTTAATGGCATTTTTCAGCGAGAATGACGAGAAAGCTGCACCAGATATTCCGTCAAGATTTATGCTTTGCTTTGCGATAATTTCTGGGATAAGCTGTTCAATCACAGCATTTACAATTTGTACGGTGTCAACTGTATCAGTTACTTTTATGTCAGTAATTTTTTCAGAATCAACAGTAACCTGAACAGTCATATCGCCTTTCATGCTGTTGACGGTTGTGCTGTAAGTGCCGGGAGTCATATTCCTTTTTGTTTCAGCTAATCAGCTCCTTTAGAGATATATTGGAGTTAATAATTTATGAATGAACGTCAGTTAAAATCCTTCATTAAGGCTGCTGATACTAAAAGTTTCTCAAGAGCTGCGACAGAATCGTACATTTCTACACCTGCATTTGTTCAACAGATTAACCTTCTTGAAAACAGCATAGGATTTACACTTTTTCATAGAAGCAGTCACGGCGTAAAATTAACAAAAGCAGGTGAAGTTTTCTATAATGCAGCGGTGAAAATTCTTGAGATATATCAAGAGGCTTGTTTTAAAGGAATGTCTCTTCATAATCAGAAAAAAGGGTTGCTGAAAATAGGCTGTCCGCATGAACAATTTCCTGTTTTTGTAACAGAAGCCTGTAAACAATTTCAAAAACATTATCCCAATATTTCGCTTGAATTTATAAATTCCTCATTACGTCTGCACTTGCAAGATTTACGTTCCGGCAAAATAGACCTGTGTTTTATGGCTGAACCGGATACTTCATTCTTAAGCGGACTTTGTTTTCACCCATTGGATAATGAAACATTCAGTTTTGTATGAGAAGAGATCACCCTCTTGCTGAAAAAGAATTACTGGAAGCTGCAGACCTTTTGAAGTATCCTGTCTTATGCGGAAAATATGAATTTCTGAAACAGCCTTTTGCAACATTTCTTCCTTCTGATGCTGATATTAAAATTTTGCCGTCTGAATACGATATGAGCACTCAAAGCCGAAGCATGTTATCAGAGGAGATTATTATCATTCACTCGCATTGGGCAAATTATTATGTTGGTAACCTGAAAGTAATTCCATCTCATATATATGCAGGACAAATTGGAGCGGTAAGTGTTTACCCTGTTCTGCCTGAAATAAAAAATTTTCTGTGCTTTCTGCATCCTGTTTAAATCTTTACATTCAACTTCATCTATAAAACCTGTATTTTTTATATAACCATAGCTTTAAGATTAATAAAGACTGACTGTTACTACTTTAAGGCATCAAGTTAAAATTATTAATCAAGGAAAATCATTGTTTAGTTTTGGGCAAAAAGACCGCATTCACCAATCTTATTGCTGTGGGCAGTTTACAGTAAAATAAGGTTCGTTTTTAGGTATTATGAATGAGCATATAGATGTGACGCTGGATTATTGCTTCGTGATTATTTTTCGCATAGTACTGCGGCCATAATCCTTTATTCCTGACTCGCTTTTTGTTCAAGAAGTCTGTGATTACAATCTTTGGGATAAATGCATCACCAATATTCTTCCCATTTGACAGGATTTTTCGCAATGTTGTTGCAACCTACACTTCATTTCCCGTTGCTGGTTTTATCCCGTCCGCATTTATTCCTTTACCGGTTTCATAGTAATTTCTGCCTTCGGGATATTCGCGGAGAATACGCCTGATAATCTCAGCTTCTTCCGTGTTGATAGTTAAATTTCCTTCATTTTTCTTATCGCAGCCCGGAAAACGGTTAGTGCAAAGTTGTCTGATGTATTTCATGCAAAGCGGCTTATAGACTTCGTAATCACAATATCGATATGGCCATTCATGCAGTCTTCTATCATGCGTTTAAACTCTTCGCACTTTTTAGTGTTCGTGTCAGAAATATCGCCATAAGCATATATGCCTGCAAGTTTCCAGCCTGGACTTCAATGTGAACGGCAATTTTTCTTCGCTTGAAGTTCTTTTCATGTTATCACGTACTGGCACTTCTGCATGGTACTGCAGTTCAGCCTCAAAAGCGTCATATTAACTCATGCTTCTTCTGATGCTTTCATCAGGGCAAGACCGCCCAAAAGGTATCTCGTTCTCCACTTCCATTGTTCTTATTGCGCATTTCAATCACAGCCTTTCCGTAAAATTAAGACCGCACTTCAAATGAAAAGTTATCCCCTCTCCTGAATATACCGTTACATAGTCTAAAAACTGCAAGACAATATTGCCGTCAAACTCACAGCCGGTTTTTATCAACTGTCAACGATTCAGCTTTCTGTGCAAGCTCATTACTATCTTACGTGAATAATGGCAGTTCAATATATCCTAGCGCTATGAGAGTCTCCAACGTATGAATTTCATCGGGAAGTTAATCGCGTTATCCAGATGTTCTTTGCAGACTAGAACCGGGTATTTCACACATTCAACCGTGTTGATGTGCCTTTTGAATGTCATTCCGCATACTAGTTTTTCTGTAAACGTGTATCTGTTCTAGTAACGAGCATCGCATTTCTTGATATTTTTCTCTTTTGACCGTTGAATCGGAAATCTGAATATGTTTTCCGAAACAAACATGAGCCTGCATACTTTTCATTGGTCAGCATTTCGTTCTCCCTCGTTGATTGAACACTAACCTTCATTCACATCATAGCCAGACGCAGCGTAACTGAGTTTGAATGTCCTGGTTTCAAACCTATGTCTCACTCCTTTCTTGCGTTTTCATATTTCTCAGCAAGATTATAAAAGTACTTTTCTGCTCATTATTATTATGCTTCTTATATCTATCTGATACAGCTTTCATGATGCCTTCTCCTGCTCCAGTCCATTGATGATTATCATATATTCCTGCTTCAGTTCTGCCAGTTATAACGTATCATTCACAAGAGCATCTGCCGTGCCCAGCGCAGCATGTACAGCATATTCAAATAACGGCATTTGTCCTGTCGCAGCTCCAGCCAGTCATGACTTCATAACCTTCAACCGAAAGACCATAATCGTGTATCGCACTGTGATATTTCTTTGGGAGCATCTTTTGATTAGTTTTGAATGCCCGCATTTTTCAGAATGTAGTCTGCAACCAGATTAGCATCTGCCCCCGCTTTGAATATTGCATTTGGATCGTTCTTTATGCATTCAAGTCAGCCGTCCAGATATGAAGCATGGTTCTGGAAAATATCCTGGCACAGCTTACTCTGATTATTTTTTCTGAGGCTGTCAGTCAAAAAACAGGCTCTTTTTGTTATGCAGACTGTTTAACCAGTTCAGAAATTCATGTTTCAAGAAATTATGAAGGACATATTGCCTCCGTTAATGTTTTATCCTGTTTTTGTAGATTTTCTTTTTGTTGGTATGTTATCATAATTTACTATATCAATAGCAGTCTGGCTTGTCATATTAAAGAGCGCATAAAATAGGTGCAAAAAATACGTTTCTGACAATGCACGCTTTTATTCCAGCATTAAAATGTAATCGATATTATGGGGGATGTCCTCATGATATTCTTTAAAGATGAGGATGATGAGTTCGCAATAAATAAAGCTGCATTTTGTGTGTTAGATATGCTTCGAGTAAAAGGTAAGGTAATTAACGTGTTTTTAAAAGAAAAAGCTCTTGAAACAGTTGACATGGGTGTTGGGATAACCTATGGCGATGTTATAGTCACAAAAATAGGGATACCTTACACGTATGACGTAAAAGTATTTGGAGATTGCGTAAATTTGGCTTCAAAGTACTCTGGCGGCATGAATAATGATAAAAGTGTCTCAAGAGATTAAAGACAATTGGCCTTCTTGTCCTGGGGGCAGGCTAACTTTCAGTTTTTCTAAAATAGATGAAAGTTATCAAGTAATTATTCCAGATTAGACGAATTGAACAAAAATCTAATCATGTCTAATTTATTTAGAACGTTTAGTGTTAGTACATGGCAAAGAGTTTTATGCAGTGCTATGTTGAATAATTCAGCTTTAAGAATGAACTTTTTTGCAGTATTCGTTACGAGAATTGTTCAGTGCCAGAGTATGTTGGAGGTACACTGCTGTTTGTTCTTATAAAACATTTTCTTACCTGCATTTATCCTTTAAAAAGTACTACCACTGTCTCAACATGCGCAGTCTGAGGGAACATGTCAAACGCCTTAACGCTCACAAGTTCATAGCCTTTACCCGCCAAAATCTTGCAGTCCCTCGCTAAAGTCGCCGGATTACACGAGACATAAATTATCTTTCTCACTCCGAAGTCATTAATCGCTTCAAGCACGCTTCTTTCACAACCATCACGCGGCGGGTCCAGCACAACAGCGTCATAATTCCCCTTCAAGTCCGCAATAACTTCTTCCGAACGTCCGCAAAGAGCCTCAACATTCGAGAAATTATTAGCCTGAAGATTTCGTGAAGCCATTTTCACAGCACTACGCCACTCTTCAACGCTCGTAACTCTTGAAACTTTCTCAGCAAGATAACACGTGAGTGAACCTGTTCCGCTATAAAGCTCAAGAATATTTTTTGCACCGTCAATTTGTCCTGAAGCATACGCGAATAACTTTTCAGCCTGGCCCGTGTTAACCTGAAAGAATGACGTCGTGTCAAATGCTAATCTGAATTTCCCAAGTCTTTCACTAATGAGGCCGGAACCAACTAGATTTTCCGTGTAAGTTCCAAGAATTACATTGCCGGGCTTAGAATTATGATTAATCGTGAGAGTGTCAGGATGCGCAGAGTTCCCCAGAGAGACAAGAGCTTTCACACTTTTTGCTGACATTTTCCCGTTAATCACGAACGACAATAAACTTTCGCCCGTGTTAATCCCCGTTCGAGCGATAATATGCCGGAGCTTCCCAGTTCCTTCACGTTCATCATAACCGTCAAAGGGATATTTATTCTTGTCGAGATTATCAAGAATTTTCCCGTAAATCTCGTTCAATCTTTTAGCATTAACCGGACATTGACGAATCAATTCGAGCCTGTGAGTTCCAGCGCGGTAAAAGCCAGTTACAATTTTCCCCTTTAAGCCCTGAACAGGAAACGCGGCCTTGTTACGATAACCCCAAAATTCCGGCGATGGTTCACACGTTAGAGCCTCAAAAAGTTTTGCGTCAAATCCTCCGAGTCTGGTCATAGCGTCGCGAACAATCCCGGCTTTAAGCGTCAATTGCAAGTCGTAATCGGCATGTTGAAGCTGACAGCCTCCGCACCTTCCGTAATACTTGCAACGGGGCTTAACTCTTCCTGAATTGGCCTGCTCGACTTCGACAGTATCAGCAATCATAAAATCTTTCTTGCGCGAGACAACTTCAGCTAAAACTTTTTCTCCGGGCAAGGCTCCTTGAACAAAGATTATTCCTCTGTCAGTTCGGGAAATTCCGGCTCCGTCGCTAGTGAAACCGGAAATCTCAAGCGTCAATAATTCCTTCTCAGCTTTTTTCTCAGACCATTTTTTCAGGATGGAAGACCTCCTCGAATTTTTCAGCACTCAACAAGTTTAACTCTAAGCATGCTTCCTTGAGAGAAATATTTTCAGCATGGGCCAATTTCGCAACTTTCGCGGCATTCTCGTAGCCAATAACCGGATTTAACGCCGTAACAAGCATTAATGAGCGCGTAAGATTTTCATGCATTTTTTCACGGTTAGCCTTAATTCCAGCGGCACAATTATTGTTGAATGATATTATGCTCTCACTCAATAATCTCACGGACTGCAAAAAGTTATACGCACATACGGGCATGAACACGTTCAACTCAAAATTACCCTGAGACGCTGACATTCCGACGGCGAGATCATTAGCGATGACTTGAACGGCAACCATTGTAACTTGCTCGCATTGAGTGGGATTAACTTTACCGGGCATTATTGAACTTCCCGGCTCATTCTCGGGAATAAAAATCTCGCCTAATCCACATCGAGGCCCTGACGCTAGCCAGCGAATATCATTAGCAATTTTCATCATGTCAGCCGCCAGCGCTTTAACCGCACCGTGAGCAAATACAATCTCACTTTTTGATGTAAGAGCGTGAAATTTATTCTCGGCTGGTGCAAAGTTTTCTCCTGTTAAGTCGTTAAGAGCTTTCGTAACTTCCTCGTCGAAATTGGCCGGAGCGTTTAATCCCGTTCCTACAGCTGTTCCGCCGATTGCAAGTTTACTCATGAAGTTTATTGCTTCGTTCAACGCTTCATTATCGGCTTCAAGACTTGCACGCCAACCCGAAATTTCCTGCGAAAAAGTTAAAGGCGCGGCATCCTGTAAGTGTGTTCGGCCGGTCTTGATAATTCCCTCGTTCTCAGCTTCAAGTTTTCTGAATGTCTCAATCAAGATTTTCACAGCAGGGATTAACTTTTGCTTGACCTCAAGAACTCCAGCAATATACATAGCCGTCGTGAATGTGTCATTTGAGCTTTGCGACATATTAACGTCATCATTGGGATGTAATAACTTTTTCCCGGCCAATTCGTTAGCTCTGTTAGCAATGACTTCATTAACGTTCATGTTTGATTGCGTGCCTGAACCCGTCTGCCAGACGACAAGGGGGAAATTGTCAGCGAGTTCACCAGCAATAATTTCTTCTGTGACTTGAGCGATAAACTTTAACTTTTCTTCCGTCATTCTTTGAGGCTGTAAAATATTATTGGCGATTGCACAAGCCTTCTTGAGATATGCAAACGCTGTAATAATTTCTCTCGGCATTGTCTCAAGTCCAACTCCGATTTTGAAGTTCTGCCGGCTTCGTTCGGTTTGTGCTCCCCAATATTTATTTGCCGGAACTTTGACTTCTCCCATTGTGTCGTGTTCAATTCTATATTCTATGTTAATACACTCCTTTAATTATTATGATGGCCTTCCCACTCGAAATTTTCACCGAGATAGAATTTACGGGCCAATTCATTATCAGCAACTTCTTCCGGAGAACCAGCAAGAAATATTTTACCGTCATGAATTAGGTATGTCCTGTCAGTGATTGAAAGCGTCTCGCGAACGTTGTGATCTGTGATTAACACGCCGTAACCTTGAGCTTTCAAGTCATGTATCATCGATTGAATGTCGGCGACTGCGATCGGGTCTATTCCGCTGAAAGGTTCATCGAGCAAAATAAATTTCGGTTTCAACGTTAAGGCTCTTGCGATTTCAACACGTCTTCTTTCTCCTCCTGAGAGTGAATAGCCTTTAGTGTCAGCAATATGCGTAATCTTGAACTGTTCGAGTAATTCATCAGTGAGAGTTTTAGCACGTCTCATCCTTCCTGTTTCTTCCCAGACGAGATTAATATTCTCACGGACTGTTAAGTTGCGAAATACTGAAGCCTCCTGAGGAAGATAGCCAATTCCTTTTTTTGCACGGGCGTAAACCGGAAGGCTCGTAATCTCCTCGTCGTCAATCATAACTTTTCCCGAATCCGGCCGAATTAATCCGACAATCATATAGAATGATGTAGTTTTTCCCGCTCCGTTCGGTCCAAGTAAGCCGACTACTTCACCAGGATTTACATTTATGCTTACTCCTCCGACAACGAGACGATTATTATAACTTTTGCGTAAATCTTCTGCTGTCAATCCGTTCATTTTTTGCGCGTCTTTCTTGATGAACTTGAAGATTTCGTTTGGGGCTGAGTTTTCGGCTTCGTGTCAATCTTGAGAGTTTGAGGCTGTTCATTCTGTTTTGTGTCTTGCTGGATTGTCTGAGATTGAGAGTTATTATTCTTATTCTGTCGTTCACGTGTTAAGTCAATCGTAATCTCGGCTCTGTCTGCGCTGACTGTCCCGTTTGAGTTATTGCGTGTCATGCCGCCGAGTGCTTCAACTCGATTTTGTTCGGGGAAATACACGATTGAATCTGATTTTAACGTTCTGCCTCCTTGAACTGCCGTAACATGTCCGCTCACAACGACACTGCCGCGTTCAAGAGAATACAGCGCGTTATCGCCCTTGAGACTTACAGCATCACCCTTAGCTTTAGGCTTACCCTTTAACCAGACATTTTTTTTCGCGGTCAACTCGTATAAATCTCCGGCCCTGATTATTCCTTCAACGTTATCCGCTCCGAAGCTCAAGCCTCGTAAACTGTCCTCAAGGTTTCGTGCTTTGACAATCCAGAACTTAGTCTGCCTGTCAGTTTTTGTTGGCTCAGAAACTCCTCCGGCTCCTGTGATTGTGAGACGCTCCGCATCAAGTTTCATTGTTCCGATTGAGCCTTTCACGACGTTTTGAAATTTACACGTTGGAATGTCATTAAACGAGAGCAATAATCTTCCCGAGTAAAGATTAATTTTATCTCCGTACCATTTTCCTGAAGCTGTAATTCCCTGCTCAAAATTTACTTCTCTTCTGTCAATATTTCCCGAACCGACTGGCGCATTAACTTTCAAGTCTCCGGCAGTGATTACGACGTTTCCGTCAGCGAGAAAATCTCCGGTTTGAGCGTCAAATCGCATTCGGTTAGCTGAAAGTGTAGCCTGATCCGGCATTTGATCATCAGCAAGCGCCGGTAAAATAGAACATGTTATATTTAAGCAAGCGATAAAGAATAAACACGCTAAAAATTTTCTTGGCATTAAAATATCTCCTTCCGAGCTTATGACTTAGTGAATGAATTTGATAAATATATCATATTGAATGCTAAAGTTGCTGTGAAAATTACTCTGTAGAAATTCGCCATATAAGTCTAAAATATTCACATTTCAATCATTCCAAATTTAATATCACAGGAGGATTTGCATTCATGAAGAAATTTATGCTTGCTCTTGTAGTAGTCATGCTGTTAGTCAGCTCCTCAACGGCCGCCGAAGTCGTCAAGGCTTATACGACGATGGAAGAGCCATTAGCTAAAGCCCTTTTCGACGCATTCGAAGAAGAAACGGGAATAAAAGTCGAGTGGGTAAGACTTTCAGGCGGTGAAGCAATTGCTCGTCTCGAAGCTGAACGTGCTAACCCTCAGGCTTCTATTTGGGTCGGCGGTGTCGGAACTCAGCACATCGAGGCAAAATTACGCGGCTTGTCAACTCCGTATCGTTCAAGAATGGCTAATTCAATTCCGTCACGTTACAGGGACCCCGAAAATTATTGGACAGGTTTATACGTCGGGCCAATTGCGTTTTGCATGAACACCGAGCGTGCTAAAGAACTCGGACTTGATATGCCTACAAGCTGGGCGGACTTAATCAAGCCGGAATATGCCAAGAAAGTCCGCGTTGCTCACCCCAGCACCTCAGGAACAGCGTATAACATGATTACGACGGTTATTAGAATTAACGGCGGCGATGAGGATAAAGCGTTTGCTTATTTCAAGGAGCTTGCGAAATCAGTTGAGCAGTTCACACGTTCAGGCTCAGCACCCGGAAAATCCTGCGCACTCGGCGAAATTCCTATTGCGATCGGCTATCTTCATGACCAGATAAAATTGCAGAGGGAAGGCGCGAAAATTCAAATCGTAATCCCTTCAGACGGAACAGGCTTCGAGACTGCTTCAATGTCAATCTTGAAAGACGGCCCGGATCCGCTTAATGCCAAAAAACTTTATGACTGGGTATTAGGCCAGAAAGCTATGGACATAATTGCGCGCTGGTACGTAATCCCGTTGTCAAACAAGGCTACTCCGACTGAGACGGGCTTCTCTCTTGAGCAGATGAACTTAGTCAATCAAGATGACCAGTGGGACGCGGCCAATAAAGAAAGATTACTTGAGCGTTGGAATTTGGAAATCTCGACGGCTCCAGAGAAATAATTTTTGTGCGTTAATGCCTCTCGTTATGATTTTGCGGGGGGCTTATTTTTATGTTAAGTGGGGAATAAAAACATGGAAGAAAATATGAAACCGTTGAAATGGCATAAGTTTTTGATTTATTTCGCGTTATGGGCAGGAGCAATTATGCGCATTCTAGCCGCTCCCAATTTTCTTACAGGCGCGCGTTACATGGATCCGAGATACGGGAATATAAGTGAGGTATTTTATCAAGTTTTCCCGTCATTGCAATGGATTGATATTTCTTACGGGCTGATATTGATTGCTATTGCCGGTTATCAGATTTATACGAGATTTCAATTAGCCGGATTTAAGCATGGAGCGCCGAAAAAATTATTGTGGTTGTATGCAGTATCAATTATTGCTGGATTTGCGTATATATTCTCTTCATCAACAGCTGTTACGCTCCAACTGATCAAGTTAAATGAGCCTGATGCTGCTGAAAAAGTCTGGTCATTTGCCGGCAGTAGTATGTGGTCTTTAATTCCTGACGTGATTATGTTCCTGATTAACAAGAAGTATTACTATAACCGCAAGGAATTATTTGTGAACTAGAAATTAATTAAAGGAGGTATGAACTTGAACAAACGAGTAATAAACTTTCTGCTTACTATGTTATTCGTCGTTCTCGTCGGAGCTTGGATTTACACGAGCGTTCGTGATGAGTTCCTGAAACAGTCTCGGGCATCACAGCGTCGGACTGTTGAGACTGTCGCGGCAGGTTATCCGGCTGAACAAGAGGACGTTGACGACTGGTTGAAGCGACTTGCAGATGAATCTGACAATTACCGGGTTGCTTTCATCTCGGAAATTCCAATGCCGGGCGAGAACTTAAGCGTTAAGCCTGAAGGAGATTCTGAGCTTGCGAAATTGACGGAAGAATTTGCTCTTGATCCGGAGTTCTCGAAGGGTTTCGACAATGCCGCATACGAAGAAATTTACAGAAGCTCTAAGAACTGGACAATCGGCACTAAGGAAAATCAAGCGTTATTCTTTGCTCCTGCCGTAAGTCTCAAAACTCACGACATCGAAGGAGCTTTAATCTTCGCTTTCAACACCGACGGAGAACAGGGCTTCATGAGAATGTTGAACACGTTATTCTTCGGAGCATTTATTTTATTCGCTGTCGTAATCTGGCAATTAATGTTGAGCAGAGATCCGATTGTCGGGTTTGCATTGGCCGGATTATTCTTGATGACGTTGACTTTCGTAGCTTACCCGTTGTTTGAGGCATTAAGGCTTTCTTTCATGGAGAACGGGAAATTCTCACTCGGTGTATGGAAGACAATTTTGAACTCGGAAGGTTACATGTCAGCGTTATGGGGAAGTCTTAAATTAGGCTGTTGGACTGCAACTTTCTCTACGCTCGTCGGATTTCTCTTTGCTTTCACGGTTTCGAGGACAAACGCGCCGTGCAAAAAGTTAATCTCGACAATGGGAGTTTTGCCCGTAATTTCTCCTCCGTTCTCGTTGACGCTCTCGATAATATTATTATTCGGCAACAATGGATTAATTACGCGCTGGCTTCGAGTTGTCGGCTTGAACTTCTCAATTTACGGCTTGCCTGGTTTAGTTCTTGTGCAGACGATGGGAATGTTTCCGATTGCGTTTTTGACGTTGGGCGGAGTTCTTCAAGCTATCGATTCAACGTTTGAGGAGGCCTCGTTGAATTTATCTGCCGGAAGATTTCAGACGTTCTCAAAAATTACGCTTCCTCTTGCTGTTCCGGGAATTTTAAGCGCATGGCTTTTAGTCTTCACAACTTCACTTGCTGACTTTGCGAACCCGTTATTATTGGCCGGAGACTTGAAAGTTTTATCGCTCGAAAGCTATATCGAAGTTACGGGCATGAACAGGCTCGGACATGGTGCGGCACTCTCAATCTTGCTTTTGCTTCCGACGTTGACGGCATTCTTGGCACAAAGATTTTGGGTAGCTAAACGCTCATATGTTACTGTTACGGGCAAACCTTCAGGACGAATTACTGAGCTTACAACTCCGGGCGTTCGTAGAATTTTGACGGGAATAATCTTAATCATAATATTCTTCCTTATAATGTTATACGGAACGATTTTTGCGGGCTGTTTCGTCAAGAACTGGGGAATTGATTACACGTTCAGCCTTGAGAATATCACGGAAGCTATTACGCGCTCGAAGGATGCTTTGTTCGACACAGTAACTTTGGCGGCGGCGGCAACTCCGATTGCTGGAATTGTGGCGATGATTGCGGCATTGTTAATCGTTCGCAGGAAATTTCACGGCAAAAAATTACTCGAGATGTTATTAATGACACCGTTTGCTCTTCCTGGAACTTTGCTCGGCATAAGCTACATTCTCGCGTTCAACCATGCGCCTATAATTCTCGTCGGAACTGCGGCAATAATCATAATCAACTATGTAATTCGTGAGCTTCCTGTCGGAATTGAAGGGGGCATTGCTTCGTTGCGACAAATTGATCCGTCAATCGAGGAGGCAGCTACGGACTTAGGAGCGGATCAAGCTACGGTATTCAGAACAATAGTTTTGCCCTTAGTTCGTCCAGCGTTCTTATCGAGCTTGTCGTATACGTTCGTTCGCTCAATGACAGCCGTAAGTGCCGTAATCTTCTTAATCTCAGCCCGATGGTATCACATCACAGTCTTAATCTATAATTTTTCGGAAAACTTGAGATTTGGACTTGCGAGCGTTTTATCGACGGTGTTAATCATAATCGTGTTCGGAGCATTCGGAATTATGAGGCTTATCGTGCGTGAGAATGCTAACATGATGAAGAATGTAACGTGATTTATGAAGTAAGGCCAATTTGCGAAATAATGAGACGCAATAATGAAAGGAGAGAAATAATCAGTGGCAAGTAATAAATCTAAATCAGTAACATTTGAGAATATAACAAAAATTTTCAGGGATCCTCAATCGGGGCAGAATGTCGCGGCAGTTGGGGGCGTATCATTCAGGCTTGAACCTGGTGAGCTTGTAACTTTGCTTGGACCTTCGGGCTGTGGGAAGTCTACGATCTTGCGAATGCTTTCGGGGTTTGAACAGCCAACTTCCGGGAAAATCATGATAGGCGACAACGACGTAACTAACACTCCTCCGAATAAGCGCGATACTGCGATGGTCTTTCAGAGTTACGGGCTTTTTCCGCACATGAACGTAGCTGAGAATGTCGGTTACGGCTTAAAGCTCAGGAAAGTTGCGCAAAAAGATATTGACGAGAAAGTTCAAAGATTTCTTGAGATGGTCGGACTTGGCCAGATGGGTAAACGTCCGCCGTCGAGATTATCCGGAGGTCAGCAGCAGAGAGTTGCGCTTGCAAGAAGTCTTATCGTTGAGCCGTCTGTGTTGTTGCTTGATGAGCCGCTTTCAAATCTTGACGCGTTATTACGTGAACAAATGCGCGTTGAGATTAGGAGACTGCAAAAGTCGCTGGGAATTACGGCGATGTACGTAACTCATGACCGAGTTGAAGCGATGAGCCTTTCTGACCGAATAATCGTAATGAAACTTGGCAAAATTATCCAGATTGGAACGCCGAGCGATATTTACAGGGATCCAGTTGATACTTTCGTAGCCGGCTTTGTCGGTAAAGTTGCGTTTTTCCCGTGTGAGGTCAAGGGAATTGATGATGCCTGTCATGTTGAGATTAAGGGGCAGAGTTTCACAGCTCCGAGATGGGCTAAAGCTCTTAAAGTCGGTGATAAAGCGTTAGTTATGGCACGTCCGGAATCGCTCTCAGTTGGTGAACCAGGCGCAGGAGTTGAGGACGGAATAGTCAGCGCAAATATTTATCTCGGCAACAGCGTAGAAACTTGGGTAAAGACGGACTTAGGCAACGTTTTAGTCCAGATTGATAACCCTGACGTAAAAAAGATTTGGGACGAAGGCGAAAAGGTTTCGTTGACGTTTGACCCTTCATTGACGAAAGTTTTAGTTGACGATTTAGAACAGGCGTAAAAAATTTTACCGGGTAGAGTGTTAATGCTCCGCCCGGTTTTCCCTTGCTTTAATCAGTCGAATATTGCTTCCTGAATTCTGAAACCATCTCTTTATTATCCTTAACTTCGGATATTGCATCATCAAGCCAGTAATCAGCGTTCTTGAAATCCCTCAGCTTCTTATAACATTTCGCAATATTGAGCTTGTATAATGCCTCGTATTCGTTAATCGTCATGTTAGCGAGAGCTTTTTTGTAATATGGAATTGCGGCCTTATAACTCTTAGCGTTATAAAGCGAGTTCCCAGCCATCCAGCTTAAAACGCAGACTTCATCACATCCCGCTTTTAATCCCTTGTCGAGAATATCAAACGCCTCATAATAACGCTTATCGTCAAAAGCTGCCTGGCCCAAAACTATGTAAGGAGTTGAGGCTTTCGGTTCACTCTCGATAATTCCCCGAAGAAGACTTACAGCTTTATCGTCATCGCCGGCCTGAAAATGTAACAGGGCTTCGACGTAATCCAGCACTGAAGATTTCTCCGGATCCGTAAATTTTCTCGCCCACATTACAGCATTTCTTGAAGCGTCAAAGTTATTCATGTTATAGCGGATTATCGCCAGGAACAAATAATTATAAGCCGTGTATTCATCGTGTTTGTAATTTTGCCGCGTAAGTTTCCCGTCAATCGTGTTCAGAAGTTTCGTAACTCGTTTTGCTTGAGCCTCATTTCCTCCTTTTGCGATTTCGTCGAGAGCTGATTTCAATTCTTTCATCTCGTCTTTAACGACTGGCGAGACATAATCCCAAAATAATCTCGGCTTAATCAACGTAATACTCTTGCTGTGAGTTCCTGAAGGTACCTGTGAGAGTGCTGTATCAATCGCGGCACTCAAAGCTAAACTTCCGACGGCATTAATCACGGAAATTCCTCCGAGTATTCCGAAGCCTCCTGCTGACACTGCACCTCCTCCAAGAAGAGCAAGCCCAGCGTTTATTGCCGCTCCTCCTGAAAGTCCGTATACCCAAGAGCCTAATGTTCCACCGATGAATTTCGCGATAACTCCAGCTGAAGCAGCCGTTCCTGTTCCTGCCGTAAAATAAGTTACACTCGCGAGAATAGCTGCTACAGTTGTGGCTATTAAGACTTTTCCCATCGTTGTTTTCCAAAAAGGGACGGGATAAATTGTTGCAAAACTTAAATCTTTATTGCCAGGTTCAGAACTAGAAAAAGGCCAGAATGCTTGAGCAGGAGTTAAAGTGTTGAGCGAAAAAAGTGAGATGATTACGAGGCACGCAATAAACTTCTTATTCATGAGTTAATATGACCAGTCAGCATAAGCCGCAGATTTTTCGGGTTTCTTCCATTCTTCGGCGCATGCTTCAGTAGCTTTATTGACGAGAGCTAAGCCCGCACCTCCAGCTCCAGCGTAAAGAACACCTTCAGCAACTTTCACGGCTTTTTCTCCGCCCAATCCGACTACGACCGGAACAGCTACAGCACTTCCAGCAGCTATTGCATCACTAGTGAGAGTTTTTTCGGATTTTATTGCTCCGTAAACTGCTCCGCCTAAAACTCCGACCCCCGCGCATATTCCGACAGGAGGACAAAGCAAGCCTAATGTGCATAATGCCCAAGCGCCAGCTCCTGCGAGAACTCCTCCGCCAGCTCCATAAACAGCAGCATCACCGGTTGCTGAACCTGTACGATAAGCGAACGCCGGACTTCCCATTGAAAACATCATAACGAAAATTAATAATAAAGCAACTTTTTTCATGGAAATACAAACCTCCCTATTGACTTTTCAGCAATTATACGTTAAGGGGGGGGGGATAAATCAAGTGTTAGTTATTATGAAAATTAGGATGAGTTAATGTGAAAAGTTTTTGCCGGAGCTGGTTATTATTCCGGCATTGTCTCAGCTTGTAATGCTTTCTGGCGTTCACGTTCTGCGTTAACTTGGCGATTGTGTTCAATCATTGCTTCAAGTCGAGGCCTTAAAGGCTTAAAACGTGAGAAGTCTGTAACTTCGGGAATATCAGAAAAATCAATGTCCTCATCATTTTTGTCTTCGAACATCATTTTGATTAATCGCTGTTTCATTTCTTCGCGCTGTTCTGGTGTTTTAGCAAGTGCTAGAACATCCTTAAGACTCATTTGCATAACGTATCTTCTCCTTTCTTGTCGCTTCTCTTGCCGAAATCATTCTGATTATATCATTGCCGGCAAGTGTTACACGTTCGACATAGACAATAAACATAACTTTTCCAGCAAGCCAACCCGTAATACTTAATCGTTCTTCACCCGTATTTTCATCAATAGAGTTGAAATCATAGGTAACATAGTCGTCAAGAAATACTGCCGCCGCCGAAGTAAAATCAAGTCCGTGTTTGCGGATATTAATTTTCTCTTTCTCGTCATCCCAAGTGAATAACATTCCGCCAAGCTCTAACTTTATCTCGGCATTCTCAATTTGTTTCATGTTCAGCCTCCTTAAAATTTATGCATAAATTACGATATTATAATACATTATATTTCGTTCGGATCTTTCTGATGACTAAATGCCGGATTGGGTTGTATTTTCAGCTAATTAATACGCTTTAACACTTAAACCGAAGATTTGAACAATAAAGGCGAGAAAGTTTCATTGACGAAAATTTTATTTGATGACTTAGGGCGGGCGTAAAAAAATTTACCGGGTAGAGTATGATTGCTCCGCCCGGTTTTTCTTTACTTTAGCCAGAATAATTTGGACTAGCTTATTTCGTGATCGCTTCACGAGCCTCACGCGTCTTCTGCATAATCTCCTCACAATCAAGCGTCGGATATTCCCCGTTTTTGTAAAGCCACCGTCCGTTAATCATCGTGCCTTCAACGTCAGCAGAACTCCCAGCATAAACAAGGTACGCCGCTAAATTCTCTTCATTAACGCCGATATAATGAGGCTTATCAAGATTTACGAGCACCAAATCAGCGAACCAGCCCTCCTGAAGCATTCCCTTTTGTGAGAAGCCGTAAGCTCTCGCTCCTTCATATGTCGCCATTCTGAGAACGTCCAGAGCTGAAACACACACGGGATCTTTATTAACTCCCTTATGAAGCAAAGCCGCAATTCTCATTTCTTCCCACATGTCCAGCCTGTTATTGCTCGAAGCTCCATCGGTCCCCAACGCAACAGGAACACCGCGTTCAAGCCATGACACAAGAGGCATAACTCCGCTTCCTAATTTCAAGTTGCTATTAGGATTATGAATTAACGTGACGTTATCCGGAAGCTCAGTGTTAACATCAAGCCAAACTGCATGTGCAAGCGTTAAATATGGAGCGTCAAGAAGTCCTGAACTATTCAAGTATTCTTCTGGGGACATCGGCAAGTTCTGTAATTCTCCCTCAGTCTCGAGAAAATGAAAATGTATTCCCAAGCCATGAGATTTCGCCGCACTCGCAATATTCTTCATGCTCTCAAATGGAACTGTATACGGAGCATGAGGCCCAAGCTGTACGGTTATTAATCCTTCACGTCCGTGATATTTTTCTGCTAAGTCAAGATTATTCTGCAATGAACGCTCAATCTTGCCAGGCTCACCCGCTGTAATTCCTCGACAAAGTGCTGCCCTCATTCCCGCACCTAAGACGGCTTCAGCAACTCGATCCATCTCGAAATACATATCAGCAAAACAAGTTGTGCCGGTTGAAAGCATTTCGAGCATCGCGCTTAAAGTTCCCCAGTAAATATATTCAGGCGTTAATTTATCCTCAACAGGCCAGATTTTATTTTGCAGCCATTCCATTAACGGAGCCTCTTCACCTAAGCCCCTGAGCAAGACCATAGCCGCGTGAGTGTGAGCATTAACGAAGCCCGGAATTACGGCCAATTTCCCGTGTCCTGAGATAATTTTGTCGGCCGATGGGGGATTTTCTGAAGCGTCAAGAATCTGCGCTATTCTTCCCTTTGAGACGAGCATATGAACACGTTCGGCCTTTTCTCGCGAGCCATCAAGAATTAATACGTCCTTAAAAAGTGTTGCCATTGTGATTTACTCCTGCCAGCTCTTCATGTATTCAACTTGTTCGTCGGTCATCGTGTCAATCTCAATTCCCAACGCCGCAAGTTTCGATTCCATTACGGCCCTGTCAGTCTCAGCAGGAACAGCGTAAAGTCCCGGTTCAAGTTTATGCGTGAAAATGTGTAATGCGCTCTCAAGCTGTAACGAGAAGCTCAAATCCATAATCTCAATCGGATGTCCGTCTGCGCATGCTAAGTTCGTCAATCTTCCTTCACCGAGCAAATTAATTCTCCGGCCGTCCTTCATTACGTAAGTGTCAATGTTGTCGCGTAAGTGTTCAATGTGATCTGCCATCGCTGATAAATCCGGCTTGCTAATCTCAACGTCAAAGTGTCCAGCATTGCCGAGAACTACACCGTTCTTCATACGCATAAAATGTTCACGGCGGATTACGTGAATGTTGCCCGTCAAAGTCATGAAAATATCTCCAACTGAAGCGGCTTTCTCCATGCTCATAACTCGGAAGCCGTCCATTAATGCCTCGCACGCTTTGTGAGGGTCAATCTCCGTGACGATTACGTGAGCTCCCATTCCTTGAGCGCGCATTGCAACTCCGCGTCCGCACCATCCATAGCCAACGACTACTACAGTTTTTCCGGCAACTATCATGTTTGTAGTGCGAATAAAGCCGTCCCAAACGGATTGGCCTGTTCCGTAACGGTTATCGAATAAATATTTGCTCAAAGCATCGTTGACAGGGATCATCGGGAATTTTAACACGCCCTGATTGTTCATAGCCCGTAATCTTTTCACGCCTGAAGTTGTCTCTTCGGAACCGCCGAGAATATTAGGGATTAACTCCGGCATTTCCTGATGTATCGTAGCAACTAAATCTGCCCCGTCGTCAACAATTACATTAGGCTTGTAGCTCAAGACTTTACGGACATAACCAAAATATTCTTCGGTCGTCATTCCTCGATGACTGTAAACGTGAACGCCATTTTTAGCCAGAGCCGCACAAATATCATCCTGAGTTGAGAGGGGATTACTTCCGCATGCTGCAACTCTTGCTCCAAGCTTCTTTAACGTGATTAATAAATTGGCCGTCTTAGCTTCCAAGTGAAGACATGCCGCGATTACTGCCCCTTTGAACGGTTGAGCTTCCCGGTATTTGTTGTAGCTGAACTGCAGAGAGGGCATATACTGCCAAGCCCAATCAATTTTTTTCTGACCGTGTTCCGCTAAATCCATATTTGCAACTTCGTAATCTGCCATAAATCTTTATACCTCCTAAAATAATTAATTCCTATCGTGAAATCATGAATAGTATAACAAAAACCCTCTCGAAAAATTCAAGAGGGCTTAATTTCGTCCATGAAACATAAAATATTATTTTTTCCCTGTAACCAAACTTTTCATAGACGATTTAATAGCGTTCTCAATAACTTTTAAGACTGGACCATTTCTGTAATACTTGTAAACGCTACAGACAGCCATAGCCTTATAGTCAACATCAGCAGCATTTCGCAAAGACGCATTCAATACATCTTCCAGCATATACAAAGCGACACTACAATTTGTACTCAGGTATATATCAGTCCTATCGGGAATAGTTATCTGGTTATCCTTTGGAGTTGATACAGTGCCGGATACATAGCCTGAACTAGAATTCATATTGATGTACGTATTCTCATAAGTTGTATAGTGAATTGTCTGAGGTGGTACGTATTGTTCGCCAAATTCCTGATCTATATTAATATTTATTTGTGCTTGATACCCCATCTCAATTAATCTGTATAGTAACATATTTATATCTGAAACAGGTTCCCTGTAAATAGAATTATATTCACGCGTGGCATCGTTTAACGTATAGACTATAATTTTACCTTTTGAATAAGATTTCAGAGCATTAACAGCCCAAGTCTCAATGTCTTGATTGACTTTTCTTATTGGCTGCATTTGAGTTCCAGCATTAAGCGCGATATTTCCCTGCAAGACTAACACTTTCTTCAACTGAGAGAAATTCAAAGAAGGATCACGCCATACTTGATTTTTCGCATAAGCCTCATTTGTCAACAGAATAAATAGAAAAATAAAGACAATTACAATTTTTTTGCGCATTTCCTTACACTCCTATTCTTTTTCGTTGTGATCGTAAAATTATAAATATGCTCCATCAGTTCTTCAATAAGAACCTAACAAAAATTTTGTTTCGAGATTATATTCCCGCAAAAATTTTGACGTATAACCTTTCTTACTCTTCATGACCTCTTCAGGAGTTCCAGACGCAATTAATCTTCCGCCGCCTTCTCCTCCTTCGGGGCCCAAATCAATTATATAATCAGCCGAAAGTAAAACATCTAAATTATGCTCAATGAAAATTACCGTGTTGTTATTATCCGTCAATCTGTGAACAATCTCTAATAATTTTCTCACGTCCGTATAATATAATCCTGTTGTAGGCTCATCAAGCAAGTATAAAGTTTTCCCGCCGAATTTCTTCGAGAGTTCCTTTGCAAGTTTAACCCTCTGTGCTTCTCCTCCTGAAAGTGTTAATGCTGATTGTCCAAGCTGAATATAGCCAAGTCCAGCGTCATGAATAACTTTGAGTTTGCTTGAAATCTTCGGAATGTCATTAAAAAATTCTAATGCCTCGTCAACAGTCATATTCAGAACGTCAGCAATACTTTTTCCCTTGAACTTCACTTCGAGCGTCTCATGATTATAACGAGTTCCCCCGCAAATCTCACAGTCAGAATAAATATCAGGCAGAAACAACATGCTCGTCTTAACGCTTCCTGCTCCTCCACATGCCTCACAACGTCCGCCCTTAACGTTAAAGCTGAAACGTCCTGATTTATAGCCTCGTATTCTTGCTTCGGGTAAATCGGCGAAAAACTCACGGATTAACGAGAATACTCCGGTGTAAGTTGCTGGATTTGATCTGGGAGTTCGGCCAATTGGGCTTTGATCAACGAGGACGATATTATCAAAGTTTTCTGCTCCAGTGATTGACTTAAACTTGCCAGGACGCTCGCGAAAATCTTTATCCATTATGCGCCGCATTCCTTTGTACAGAACATCATAGAGAAAGCTGCTTTTTCCTGAACCTGATACTCCGCTGATACACGTAAAAACTCCGACGGGAATATTTACGTCAATATTCTTAAGATTATTATGCGCGGCTCCAGAAACTTTTACCCAGCTTATGGGGTTGCGTCGTTTACTGCGCTGAACAATTCCTGTAGCTTCTCCGCGTAAATATTTCCCCGTTTGTCCCTCAGAATTTTTCACGTCGTCATAACTTCCTGAGTAAAGAATTTCCCCGCCGTGTTCTCCAGCTTCCGGACCAAGTTCGATTAATTCATCAGCGGCCTGCATTGTCTCACGGTCATGCTCAACAACAATTACTGTATTGCCAAGTTCCTTAATCGATTTCAGCGAACGTATTAACTTTTCAGTGTCGCGTGAATGAAGTCCGATTGTCGGCTCATCAAGAACGTAAAGAACTCCGCTTAAGTTTGAGCCTATCTGTGTAGCTAATCTTATTCTCTGGCTTTCACCGCCTGAAAGTGTATCAGCTCGGCGCAAAAGTGATAAATAGCCAACTCCAACGTCAACGAGAAATTCCAAGCGCTTAATTATTTCCGTCATGACCTGCTCAACAATTTTATTAACGTCAAAACTTTTCATGACACTCAATAACTTTTCAACGGGCATTACCAGCAAATCGCCAATCCCGTAACCTGAAACTTTAACGTTCAACGCTTCCTGACGTAAACGCAATCCCCCGCATGTCTTGCAAATATCCTCTTCTTTGAACTCCGCAACTTCTTCTGCTACTTTTTCATTATCCGGGAACCACTTCAATTTTGCCTCAAGCCAGCCTACAACTCCCTCAAATCTTCCCATGTAAGGCCGAGCAATCCCCTTCTCGTCAAAAATCATTGGCATTTTCTCATCGCCTGAACCGTTCCAGATAAAATTTTGCACTTCTTCGGGCAAATCCTTATATGGCACGCTTAAGTCCCAGCCGTGTTTTTTCGCAAACATGTCGAGCTTCACAACTGAATACGGCTTAGACTTCCAGGGGATTATTGCTCCGTCAAGAACTGAACGCTCCGGGTCAATTGCAAGCTCACGCGAAAAATGTTCATGACTTCCCAAGCCCCCGCAATCCGGACAAGCTCCAACAGGATTATTGAACGAGAACAAACGCGGCTCAATTTCGGGCATTCCGATTTCACAGTCAGGACATGAATAATTCTCGGTCATCGTGTATTCGTCGTGAGTTTCGGGTTTGATTAAGACATAACCATTTGAGAGCTTTAACGCGGCTTCAACACTTTCTGCTAAGCGGCTTCGTTTATCGCTCGTAATTTTCAGGCGGTCAATTAAGATTTCTATATTGTGGCGTTTATTCTTGTCAATGTTGATTTCTTCTTCCAAGTAATAAATTTTCCCGTCAACCCTTGCACGCGTATAGCCTTTTTCCTGAGTTTGTGTGAATAAATTCTTGAACTCTCCCTTTTTGTTCTTGACAAGAGGCGAGAAAATCTCAACGCGTAAATTCTCCTCATGGCCCAAAATATAATCAAGTATCTCGTCAATCGAATGTCTCTGCACAGGTTTGCCGCACTTCGGACAATTGGGAATTCCTATTCTTCCGTATAATAATCTGAAGTAATCGTAAATCTCCGTAACCGTACCGACTATTGAGCGCGGATTATGGCCTGTTCCTTTTTGCTCAATCGAGATTGCCGGCGATAATCCCGAAATTTCATCAACGTCGGGCTTCTTCTGAACTCCTAAGAATTGCCGAGCATAAGCTGATAAACTTTCGACGTAACGGCGTTGACCTTCTGCATAAAGTGTGTCGAAAGCTAATGATGATTTCCCTGAACCTGACGGGCCAGTGATAACAACTAATTTTCCCTTTGGAATTTCCAGACTTACATTTTTAAGATTATGTTCTCGTGCACCTTTTATTATTATCTTATCGTTCAAATTTTCCTTCTCCTAAAAGTTTCATCGTGAAAATATAACATGTTCTATTTTTCCATCAAAATTTTTTACTCAGAATAATAGCGTCAAAATCGGAACACTCACGAGTGATATTACCGTCGAGACGACGACACATCGTGCCGCAAACGTGTAATCTTTCCCGTACATTTCCGCAAAAATTTCCGTGTTAGCAGCTGCCGGCATCGCTGTAAGAGTAACTGTAACCTGCCACAAAATATCTTGCACTCCTAAGCTCCGGAATATAAACAAGAATATTAACG